>Ga0209739_100268_pt1 | contig 22557 bp, 33 predicted proteins | sample JossMetagenome_2_FD_184729 | JGI IMG/M metagenome (GOLD analysis project Ga0209739, IMG submission 184729) | Hot spring sediment microbial communities from Joseph's Coat, Yellowstone National Park, USA - JC3_ASED (SPAdes) (version 3) | ecosystem: Environmental > Aquatic > Thermal springs > Hot...
CACCGCAGACACCCACTTGAAGAGAGAGGAAGCCCTGTTCCTCCACACGTAGTTAACCTCTCTGCTCAACGAAGCCAGGAGGAAGCAGGGCGAGATTTGGATGCGGAGGCCTAGCTGTTCTTCGTTGGGCATGTAGGGCCACCTAGCCCTGGCGCCGGGATCCACGTAGCCACCTTCCGCGAAGAGCCTCCACGCCTCGCGGAAAGGTCCGCCAAAGACGAGACCTCTAACCGCTATACCAGCCACGCCGGGGTTGTCGAGAATGTACCTCACCACTTGGTCTAAGTCGCCAGCGACGTGCTTTAGACGTCGTATCAGCTCATTTACGAAGTCCTCTCCCAGAAGGAGCCGCCAGTCCTCAGGCTCGCCGTGGAGAAATATACAGGGATCCGTCCTAGGCTTCAACACGTATGTATAGGGTCCTTTTAAGCAGATTAAAGCGAGTAGCCCGGCCGAGATTTGAACCCGGAGTCACGCGTTTTGTCAACGCCGTCTTTTAAAATAAGAGAGATAGACGTTGTTGTGTGAACAACTTTCTCAGGAGATTATAGACGCGCCGCTTCGATGTACCGCCTCTTTCATAGTTTTCCTACAAAGAAGACGGGGTGTGTCTATCTGTGTCAGAGATTAACGTTGAGCGAAAGATGAAGAAATGGTAGCCCGGCCGGGATTCGAATTCCCGGGGGGTCCCTCACGGCGGGGATCCCCGCCCGGGCCACGGGGTCCAAAGCCCCGCATCCCAAGCCGGGTTTTCCTTTGGCCGCTAGACGACCGGGCTCGTTGGGTATTTTCCACTTGGCTTTTAAGCTTTTTGACGCTCTGCATCGTCAAGAGAAAATTTATATACACGCACTGAACTGGTATATATGGAGAGACGAATCTCTATAACCGTATCTACGCCTCACGTAGCTGAACAACTTTATCGACGAATTATAGGCGAGATAAAGACAAGTAGTCAACCTGCAGATGTCTATATAGAAGGTGACACAATACGTATCCGCTACTCTAGTGGCATAGAAGAGATCATATGGCGTATTGTTAAGACCTCGCCTCTTGTGGCGTTTTCTAGCATAGATTTAAAATAGTGGAGGAACAGTTTTGTGCCTGTTGTAAGCAAGCCCTGCATTTTCGCCGGGTCTTGCCCAGGGGATCTGGGGGATACCGAGGTCTTGTGGTTCGGCAGACAGCTCTGCGTCTCAAAAGCATCAAACATAATTAAGGTATTCGGCGCCTTGGAGACCGCATTAAGTTATATAAATACTGCAGCTATTGGGTGCAAGAGACAGAAAAAATGCTTAAAAAGAGCATACTGGGTCCTTTTTAATCTTGGTTTCTACCTCTCCACGGGACAAGACAGCTACTACAGCACAAGTCTTCACCTCCTGCGGAAGGTCCTGAAGTGTCTCTACCCTCTTCTAGCCGACACCCCGCTGGGGTGGGTAATCTGCCTCGACAGATGTTGCGCCTTAATAAACACCGCACGGGTATGGGTCAGATGGGTGGAAAGAAGATTGGCGGCAGTTGAGGAAGGTAGAGAGGTTATCTTAATACTTAATCACCTCGGAAACTTGTTGTTTGAACTCATGAGAACTAATAAACACGGGGTAAAAACACAAGATAAATACATAGTTACGTCTCCGCGGCCACTTAAACCCAGCATACCAAGTTGGTGGGATGAAAAGATTTAAAGCCATGAGGAACAATCGGCAGGGCCGGTAGTCTAGCCGGAAGGATGCCCAGCCGCGTGGCCCTGGGCCCGCGGCGCATACGCCTTGCACGCGGGAGATCCCGGGTTCGGGGGAGAACCCGCCTAAGAATCCCGGCCGGTCCACCATTTTTCTTTTATGGCTTTTTAATGCCGATCTCCAATGGCGTGGAGTGGTTTTATGCGGCGGGTTGGTACTATTAATGGTTTTGTAGGAGCGGCAAGCCAGGGTTTAAAAAGGGGTGCCGTTGCAGGATTTTTTCGGCGATTTCTCTCTGCCTCGGTGTGCCGTTTTTGGCCTTTTCGGTGAGGTACAGCGCTACGGCTCTTCTGACGGCGTTGTCTTCTTCTGCAAGCAACGCCGCAGCGCATGTTGATCTGTGATCCTATCCATGTCTTTTCTTTTTGCTTCGCTATAAAGCCTTTTCTCCGCAGGTAGATTTACAGGTGCGGACTCGTACGCCTATGCATCAATATCTGCAGGTTTATTCGTCGTTTTTGTAATGCCTTCAACGCCCGCCTATGGTGAGGCTCAACAAGACGAAGCCAAAGGACTACATGCGGCCTCTAGACGTCGCCGGCGGTAGAAAACAAAACCCCCATGCCCACAAGGCTCAAACACCCCGTGAACCCGGGAGGGTTAGCCCCCGGGAATTCGAATCCCGGCCGGTCCACCACTGAGCTCTTCTAGTCGTGCCTAGACGTGTGGATCTATCCGACGTGCTGATTTCGCACGGCGGCTGAGTTTGACGCCTTCGATTCGGCCCGGCTCTCTCCGTACTTTCTTCGGCTGGGCTAGAATTCCGCCGAGCCCGCTTGAGCATTCTCGACGCAGGAGGCGGTGGTGTGGTTTAAAAAAGGCGCCCAGTGACGGCGCGTCAAAGGCTTTTCTGGCTTAACCACCGGCGTGGTTTGACGTGTCGCTCTTGATGTCTTAACTCTTGTATGGGCGTACGGCGGTGGGTCTCTGCGATGCTGGACGTTAGGCCGTCACCAGCCCAGCGCGAAGCGCCGCGTGGAGAAAGAAGCCAACCCCAAGGCCGGCGGGTGCTTTATGTGGCACCAAGGCGCAGTTTCTTTTGATGCTGGGTCGTGGTAATTGCTCCCTTATATAGGTGGGAGGACTAGGTTTAGCGCTAGTATTGTCAGTATGACGGCTACTGAAATCGCTATGGCTACCCGGGGTGTGAATTTTATTCGTTCTAGCTCGCCTTCTTCGCTGAATTTTATTAGGCCGGCCGCGACGAAGGGGTTAAGGCCTTCGTATTTCCTTCTACGTGCCATATGTGTCTTAATGTGGGGGTTTAAAAACTTCAGCCCATGCGAGTGTCTTCATGTTCTGTCCATCGGGGTTGTTCATCACTTATATTTTTATGGATGTTTTGGATATATGTATTGGCTCGCCGTTGTTGCGGGGCTTTTAGGGGGTCTTCTCGGCCCTTTGATCGGCGTCGGCGGCGGGGTAGTTATTGTGCCTATACTGAACATTTCTGGGTCTCCGTTTCAGGCGGCCGCGGCGGCTAGCCTCTTCTCTATAGTGGTCACTGCCGCCACCTCCATTTACAATTACCGGAGGCTGATCGACTACAATATGCTTGGAAGATATGCCGCGGTCTCGCTGTCCGCCGCGGCGGCAAGCGCTTTTCTCTCGGTGAAGTATTCGGACACGTGGATCAAGCTGGCGTACGGGATCTACCTAATCGCCGTGGGCATTGTGTTGTTGAAAAACGTGAGGCCCCGCATGAAGCTACCGTGGCTTGGGTATCTCCTGATCTTGATCGGGGGGTTGGCCTCGTCGCTTTTTGGGATTGGGGGAGGCACCATCTTCGTGCCGGCGTTGATACTAGTGGCCGGACTAGACGCCAAGGTTGCGGTTGCCATGAGCATGGGCATAATATTCCCCACGGCGCTGGCCTCCACGGCCACATACGCCGCGCTCGGCGTGTTGGACCTGCCGCTGGCTTTTTCCACAGCCGTGGGGAGCTTCGCCGGCTCCTACGTATCGAGTAGGTACATAATGCCGCGGATCGGGTCCAGCTCGGTGAGAAAACTCTTCACGACCTACGTGTTTGCGGTGGGGTTCTACTACCTGTGGGTTTATCTCGTCTCGACCTGATCTATGGATTCTTTTTCTGCTTCTGGACGCGTCACGTCGGGGCTTGAGTATCCTGCGCCGAGTTGCTCATTCCTGCAAGCGCCTCTCTGGGTTCCACGCGCTGAGCCAGATCGCCGCGGCGCTTAAGCTCCCTCGACCTGTGCAGACGGGAGGCGGCTGGGGGAACGCCGTTCGACGGCGACAGCGGCGTGCTCCCCCAGCGGGCTCCCTAAGCACGGCGGCCCCTATAGGTTTCCTCATTATTCGCCTTAACCTGAGCGTGGTCTTTTCGTAGGCCGCCGTGTCTGCGCCGGGGGTCTAGCTACTTTAAAGGCCTAGCCGGGGCTAGCGCCGGCACCTCGACTCGCCGTGGGGCGTCGGAGGGGCTCCTGACGTTGCGGTTGTCGATATGGTTGCGGCTTGCCGCGGCTATAGCCGCGGCGGCTGTAGTTCGTAGTTGATTATTACGTGGATTTTAGCCTTGTGGTCGGCGGTTTTTAGCTTCTCTACGAATTCCGCTGCTGTGCCTAGGTCTGGGAAGGCCACGGCGTAGAAGCCCGCGGCGTATGCGAAGCATCTGAAGAATTTGCGAGTGGCGTATGCGCCTAGGGGGGCGCTGGTCTTCACCGCCAAGGCCGTGATGCCTGCCCTACTTAGATTAACCCTGTATGTGAAGTTGGTGTTTCTCCTAGCCCAAGACACGAGCCTACGCGCCTTGGTGCGGGGTATGTCTAACTCTCTGGCCAACTCGGTGGAGGATACTAATGGATTTTTCAGGAAGAGTTTGAGGGTTCTTCTTTGGAGTTCAGTAAGCGGCTTGGGCTTCAAGCCGGGGACAAACCACGGCCTTCCGTATCTTTCCTTGAGGCTCCTCAGCTCCTCCTCAGACTTAAAGGGCAAGGCGAAGATGTGGACCCCCTCCAAGGTTTCGAACTTCAGTACAGCGTCTTGGCTTATCCGCGTGGCGCTTTGAAAAAATGCATAGTAAAGACCTGCGTGGTCGGGCCTAATGTAGAGCATAGGCGGGCCGAGCACCCCCGCCTCTCTCAGCCTCTTGAGCGTGTACCAGATCAACTGCCGGGAGACGCCGAGTTTCTTCGCGATAGAGCTGGGCGTGGCCCAGCTTTCCGTCATCAACATGGTGAGGACGGACCTCTCGTCGTATGTTAAATACTCCATGGCAACTCTCCGCGGAGCTCTTTTAAATGGTTTTTCGCGGCTCTGCGCTTTGTCTTTTGTAATAAATCATTTGACCAGCTGATTTAGCTGGCGATCCAGCCCGCCGCCATGAGGGCTGTGGTAATTGGGGGAGGTTTTGGAGGATTAGCAACGGCGGCTTTTCTAGCCAAGAAGGGTTTCGACGTGGTTTTAGTGGAGAAGGGATGCCGTCTGGGGGGCAGGTCGGCTTTGGTTGAGCTGGGGGGCTACAGGGCTGAGATAGGCCCCACGTGGTATCTGATGGACGACGTGATAGATAAGGTGTTTCAGGAGCTCGGCGGCCGCCGTTACCGAGTTGTCGACCTTGCGCCGAGTATGGCGTTTGTAGACAGGCGGCTCGGCGGTGTCGAGGTGGGTAAAGACCTGCCTCAGCGTCTTGAGGAGCTGGAGCGGGGGGCCGGGGATAGATTTGTGGAGATGATGAAAGAAGCCGCGCGGCTCTACAGCGCTGTGGTGGACCACATGCTGTTTAAGAAGTACGACAGCTGGCTCGACTTCTTGCCGGTTGCCAAATCGGGCCTCGGGTTGGCTAGGTACATGCGGAGCTTTGAGAGCTACGTCAACGCCCGGTTTAAACACCCCTTAATCAGGAGGTTGCTGGAATACGACGGCATGTTCGTGGGCAGTCCGCCGTGGGAGCTCCCCGCGCTGTACGGCCTGCTCCTCAACTACTCCGTCTTCGTGAGGGGGGTAAAGGCGCCTGTGGGCGGCTTCGGCGCCGTCGCGGAGAACTTAGCGGAGATAGGGGCCCGGCACGGCGCGCAACTGAAGACATGCACCGCCGCTAAGAGGATCGAGGTGGGGTCCGGCCGGGTCCTCGGCGTCCACACGCAGGGTGGCTTCCTCAAGGCGGACGTGGTGGTGGCTAACGCAGACTACAAGCTCGTGGAGGACATGTTGCCCCCTCGTTACCGGAGCTACGACGAGGACTACTGGCGCGGATTGAAGATGGCTCCGTCGGCCTACATGGCTGTTCTTGCGGGCGACAGGTGGGAGGGGCCTCCCCACGTGGTCTACATATCCAGCTGGGAGGAGCATCTCAACGCCTTGGTGGGCCGCGGCGAGATGCCGGACTTGCCCTCTTTCTATATCCACGTGCCTTCTGTCGTCGAGGAGGGCTGGGCCCCGCCCGGCAGATCCAGCATGTTTCTCCTGGTGCCGTCGCCCCCCGGCGTGGAGTATTGGCCCAGGGGCCTTGCGGAGAGGCTCGCCGCCATGGCAGTGGGAGGCGACGTGAAGGCGCTTGTGGAGTACCCCAGCAGTTTCTTCTGCCAGCGCTACGGGGCGTACCGATGCACAGCGTTGGGGCCGAGGCACACGCTACGCCAGACGGCGCTGGGCAGGCCCTTGATGAGAAGCAAGAAGGTGGAGGGGCTGTTCTACGTGGGCCAGTACACCCACCCCGGGATAGGCGTCCCCTCGGTGCTTGCCTCGGCATACGTGCTGAGTAAGTACTATGTCTAGTCTCCACTACTCGTTCTTCAGAAAAGGCAGGAACTTCTTCTACTCAAGCGCCTTGTTCCCCAGCGCCGTCAGAGACGAGGTGGCGGTGCTCTACTCCTTTGTGAGATACGTGGACGATCTAGTGGACAGGTCCGAGCCGCTTGTGGAGGACTTCTACCGCGCCTACAGGCTCTTGGAGAGGTCGTTAGACGGCGCCGTAAGCCCCCCGGTCATCGGCGAGTTCGCCAAGCTGGCGAGGCGGCGGGGCTTTGAGAGGAGCTGGATAGAGGCGTTTATGGAGGCCATGGAGATGGACCTCTACAAGAAGAGATATGCGACCTTCAGCGAGTTGCTCCGCTACATATACGGCTCGGCAGAGGTCATAGGGCTCTTCATGGCCAAGATAATGAGCCTGCCCCCCGCCTCTTACCCATACGCCAGGTTGCTGGGCAGGGCGTACCAGCTCATAAACATGATCAGAGACGTCGGCGAAGACCTCGCCCTGGGCCGCATCTACTTACCGGCTGAGGACATGGCGAAGTTCGGGGCGAGGGGGGTCGAGCCCACCGAGGAGTTCGCCCAAGTTATTAGATACGAGCTCGCTAGGTATCTACAGATCCAGAAGGCCGCCGAGGAGGGCTATAGATACATCCCCCGGAGGCTTCTGCCAGCTATAAAGACGGCCTCAGACCTCTACAAGAGGACCGCCATGTTGTTATGGCGGAGGCCCCTAGTCGTGCTCAACCGCAAGGTCAGGCCACGCTTCGGCGAGGTGCTGCTACTCTACGTAAAAAACGTGGTGTCGATATGAACCCCCGCTACGCCGTCTACAGAATCCTCGTCCACAGCCGCCCCAGGTTCTGGCTGTACACAGCCGGCCCCTTCTTGGTAGGCTACGGCGCAGGGGCTACCGCGCTCGGCCAATTCGCCGAGCCGCTGTTTATATACGGCATGATCTACTTCATGTTATTCGCCAACCTGTACCTTTACGGTGTCAACGACCTCTTCGACCTAGATACCGACCTATTAAATCCCAAAAAGGCCGGGCCGGAGCGCTCAGCCGCCGGCGCCACGCGGCTTCTAGCCGCCTCAGCTGCCGCCTCCGCCTTAGCCGCCGTGCCGCTGGCGGTCGACCCCACCGCCGCCGCGCTGACGGCCCTTTACCTCATCCTATCCACTGCCTACAGCACGCCGCCCCTCCGCTTGAAGGCGAGACCCCTCCTGGACTCATACAGCAACTGGCTCTACATAGTGCCCGCCGCGCTTGGGTACTACATGTCCTCGGGTAGCCTCCCGCCCGCCTGGGTCTGGGCGGCCGGCGTGGCGTGGACGGCGGGTATGCACGCCTTGTCGGCGGTGCCCGACATAGAGGCGGACAAGAAAGCCGGCGTCAAGACAGTCGCCGTGGCCACGGGGCCCCGCGGGGCCATGCTATTCGTCGTAGCAAACTGGACGACCACCGCCGTCATACTAACAGCCCGCGACCCCCTCCTAGCCCCCTCCCTCCTCTACCCCGCCGTCGCGTTGTACTTAGCGCTGAGACCCCACCTAGTCCCCACTTGGTACTGGCGGTTTCCCTACATCAACACGGCCATGGGCGCCCTGGCCTTCCTCTACGCCACGAGACACATATGGACTGGCTACTTATAATAGTCCCCCTCCTTGCGGAGATCCGCAACGTCAAGAAGCTCGCGGGCAGATCGCCCACCTGTGTGTACATACCAGCGCGCGGCCGCGAACAACCGCTCAGCCACACCTCTAGATATGCCGTGGTGGTGAGAGACGCCGACGACGAATGCGCAGAGGACAGCTGCATCAAGGTACCGACGACTGGGAAAAGCGCCGCGGTGGAGTACATCGTCAACAACGCCAATTGTGAATACGTGGCTATATTCGACTCAGATGTGTACTTCACCCCTACAGACGCCGAGCGCCTCGCCGCCGCGGCGGGACGCGACGGCGTAGCCACCAGCTACCGCCTGGTTGTAGGGAGGGGCTTCTGGGGATGGGTGGCCGCCGCGGCCAGCGACTTCGGCTTCGTCATGATGGCGCTCTACAGGTTCGTCTGGGGAGGAGCCGTCGCAGGTAGGAAGAAGACTCTGGCCAGGGTGATGCGCGGCGTCTCTAACGCCGTCAGCGACGACATGTACGCCACCGCCAGAGCCAAGGCCCTAGGCGTCCCCATACGCTTCATATACCTAAGGCTAATAAGCCCCCCACCGGCAGACAGCCCACGCACCGTATTCAAATGGATTCAGAGACAGTACGCCATGGCCGCCAGGTTAGGCCCGCCAGCAGTCAAGGTAGGCTTAGCCATCCTCGCCATCTGGCTAGCCACCTGGGCCCTCTACCCCCACACACTCCTCATATACGCCGTCGCGGGCTACATTCGCAGAAAAGCCCTAGGCGTCCCGGCCACGCTCCTGTACATACCCGCCGCCGCCGTGGCATACGTGTACACCCTAGCCGCCGTGGTGCTGGGATTCCTCACGAGAGAAGTCGAGTGGCGAGGACGCGTTGTGAAGCTCAACGCAGTATCCCCCGGAAAGGCCCCAGCCCGACGTGAGGCCATCCCGTGAGGCCCAAGCAAGAGGGTTTAAGATATCCAGCTACCTAAGAAACGTCGATTCAAGCACCATCTCAAACCCGAACAGCCCATCAAAAGGCGCTCACGGTTATCCACGGCCCACCCACCGCTCCCCCAGCGCCGGTGATACCAATCCGCGCATTTAGCGCGACTACCCTCAGCATGCACTGCGTCACCCGCCTTTTCGCGCTGGCATGTCCGCGACACGCGGATGCGCTGGGTCGCGTCGGGGGGTATGTGTCGTTGAACACAGAGCTCTCCGCGGAGCCCCGCGCTGAAATGTCTTACGGAGTTACCTTGCCTTGTCCTGACTTTAGGTTCTCAAGGGCCGTCTTCACCCACTGGAACCAGTCTGTGAAGGACTTGTCGCGGCCCAGCGTGAAGGGCTCATACGCCACGTAGGTTGTGTCGTTTCGGAATATCGCCACATATATGGGAGGGGTCTGGAAGACGGGTCTCGTCCCGAGCGGCTGGTACGAGGCGTATGCCTCTGCGGTCATGTTGGCGAGTCTCCATGCCTGGTCGATCTTGGGGGATGTGGCTGTGCCGTTTACAACTTTGCCTTGTAGGTAGTCGCCGAGCGTGAGCTGGCCGTTGTAGAGCAGGGCGAGGTAGCTCCTCGTGGCGTTGTCCGTGGCCCAGGGGGCTAAATACACCGTGTAGCCCTCCGCGGCTTTGAGCAACTGGCTTAAGACGGAGAGTAGCTCCGTGCGGTATGTGGCGTTGAGCTGGTCGCGGTAGCCCACCACCACCACGCCCTGCGGCCCCCTCTGCGCCAGTATGCCGACTGAGGAGGCCTCGGCCAGGATTGCGTTTCTCTTGTTGGGGTCTTCCCAGTAGGGCTTGTACACCGGCCCTTTTCCATAGGCCCCCGCGGCTACTGTGGCGAGGAGCAGGCCGGCCGTCGCGGCGAGGGCTATGGCGAAGATGAGCCAGTTGTTCATCGCCGTGAGTTTGGCCACCCCTTTTAAATTTGTCGTCAAAATTTATAAAGCGTCGCGGGCGCGACGGCGTCGTGGGTCTCTCGTTTTGGCTTAGGGGAAACGTAGGCGCCATGATAATATCTTGGTTTCTATTCGCTATATCAGGCTCCTTGACCTTTCCCTACCTCTCTAAGTACCTGCAGATGTTGGGGGCTTCCGAAATCGAGATCGGCACAGTGAGGGCCTTGGGTTCCCTCGCCGTCTTGGTCACAATTCTGCCGGGCGGCGTCTTGACTGATGTAATCGGGAGGAAGAGGTCTATCGTCATCGGGACTTGGGGAATAGCCGTCGTCCAGTTTCTCTACGCTGTTGTGCAGGACTGGTGGCAGTTCGCAGTGGTTTACGTGGTGGATTGGGCTCTTCACTTTTATCAGCCCGCCCTCACGGCAATCTTGCTGGATTCTCTTCCGCCAGAGAAAAGAGGCGGCGGCATGATGCTCACGGCGGTCCTCCCCCAAGTCCCTTGGCTCTTTCTGCCACCTGTCGGAGGCTATCTGCTGGATCACCTAGGTCTGCTGGGTATGCGTCTCTCCTTTGTGATATCTGGCCTCATATCGGTCTCCGTGGCGTTGCTCAGGATGCGGGCTCTTCAAGAGACCATAATGGTGAAACCTGTAGACAGGAGAAAGCTGGCTAGAGAGGTCCTCCACTCTTACTTCTTCTGGAGGGGTCTGTTTTCTATTCCGCCTTTTGTGGCTTATATCACTATTCTAGGGTTTCTGATGTCTCTTGCAGGCATTGCGCTTCAGACCTTCGGGGTGCTATACGCCACCAACGTGGTGGGGCTGGACAACACGTCCTGGGGCGTGGTTCAAAGCGCTACGACGGCTGTCGGCATTTTCTTCGGTCTCGTCCTCATGCCTGTCATAGACAAGGCGCCTCGTGTGTCGGCTCTCTTCGCAGGTCTTCTCCTAGTGGCGGTCGGCTACTTCATGGTGGGGACGTGGGCAAATGTGGTGGCGCTTGTTACGGCGGCGATCCTCGTTGGAATAGGCTCTGAAGTGTCCATGTCGATACGTAGGGCGTTGGTAGGCGATCACATAACGCCGGAAAACAGAGGAAGAGTTATGGGCACAACCCTCGCCCTTGAATATCTAGGCTCCATCGCTGGCGGCATAGTAATTGCTTATATCTACGCTACATCTCCCCGCCTATCCTTTATCTTCTCAGGCGTAGTCTTGTTGTCTGCGGCAGTTCCTCTGGCCCGGGGCGCTCTCCAGGCGCGCTGAAGCTACTGATCCTTTACTATGAGGACGTCGATAGGCGACTCCTGTACCACTCTTGAGGAGACGCTTCCCATTAATATGCGCCGTATGGTGGAGAGACCCCTTGCGCCCAGCACTATAAGCGACGCGTTTACCTCCCTCGCGAATTTAATTATCTCGTGGGCCGGGTCTCCCTCCAGCACCTTCCCCTCCGCATTTCCACCAAGGGTCGCAAGGGCCTCTTTCACCAGTTGCTCAGCCTTCTCCCTCAGGCTTGCGACTACTGCGGGAGACGAGAACATGTCTGACAGCGACAAGACAGCGGTATCGATCACGTGGACTACGTAGATCTTGGAGCCGAACTTCTCGGCAAGCGCCTTGGCTTTCTGTAGAGCCTTCTTTGCCTGCGGAGAGCCGTCGTAACCCACAACGATACGTTCCATGGGAAAAAAGTGGACCGTGTTTATAAGTTTAATCGGCGCTGGGTCTGTGCTCCTCGGGGACACCGTACTCTACCAAGCTTTTTAGTATAGACTCCTCCGAAACGAGGTCGCGTATCGAGATTACTCCGAAGAGCTTGCCGCCCTTTGTCACCACCACGTGGCGTATGTTGTGTTGACGCATTATCTTAGCGACGTTCCATATGGGCTCATCCCCCTCCACCGTTATTACGGGCGAGGACATGATCTCCTTCACGGGGAGGTTCGTATCCACGTTGTTAGCCACGGCCTTCACAATGTCGCGTTCAGACACGACGCCTATCGCCACGTCAGGTTGGGCCTTATCCACTACGACCACTAGGCCGATCCTCTTCTCTGCCATGACCCTAGCCACATCTTTGATCCTCGCCTCCGGCGTGGCCGTGACGGGGGGTTTCCTTGCTATGATTTCTGCTTTCATGAACAAATTCTCTTTACCGGTAGATAAATATTTCTGAAATTACAGAATGATGAAATCGGCATGGCCGCCGCCATACAAGGAAGCGGAGCCGTCGACGCGGCGGCGAGGCGGATTACACTCGCCGTGGGCAAAAACAGAGACGCCGTCTTGTGGGGGCGGTAAGGGCTGTGGCAGGCATTAAGACGTAGTCGGACGCGAGCTCCTCCGCGTAGCCGCCTCCGGCGACGCACCGTGAGGCCGTCAACGCTGTATGTACCAATATCAACAACTCGCGGCTCTCAATACACGGCAAATAGGGGCAAAGGTAGCTGGATTCCTCAAATTCCTAGAAGGCGGATAAGGCCGGCGCCGACGCCCTAAAGAAGCTGAGGGAGCTTGTGGAGGAGGGCGAGGTGGGGGGTCGCTCCGCCTCGTGAGGCTGGAGGAAGGAGGCGTGAAGATCCCCGAGTCAGGCGCAGAGCTTAGAGACGACAGGCTATCAGAGCCTTGGTAGATGGAGGGGGGGACGTGTACAAGATCGTCCTCTACCGCCTAAAGAAAGGCGCGAGATACCTCCAGTTCTACGTGAGGGGCGACGACGCCGCGGCGAGGGCTGTAAAGCTGGTAGGCACTGACGGGGAAGCCCTCCGAGTCGCACCGATGTCCGGCAGGAGGATTAAAATAAGCGACTCCAGCAGTCGCATAGACGCTTGGCGCGGTACGAGGAGCTTAGAGAGGCGACAGAGAAGTGGAGCAACAGCAAGTAAGCCCTGGAAGTCCAAAAAACTTTTAAACAAATACGTTACGGGAGTCGGCGGGGGTGCCCGAGCCAGGTCAATGGGGCGGGTGGTTGCCCGCCCGGCTAGAGGGGCAGGGTTTAGGTCCCTGTGGCGTAGGCCTGCGTGGGTTCAATGGCGGGAAAAGCCGCCGGACAGATCCCACCCCCCGCACCACTTCTCTCATCTGGTTGACTGCGCGGTAGGCGTCGGTGGCTATTTTTAAAAAATGATAAAGATGTGGATTTGGTGAAGATTACGGTGAAGATTTTTGGGCCGAAGTACTTTGGTTTGGACACCTATGATGTAGTTACGATGGTTCTTGAGGTAAGAGGTGGCGCTACGGTGGCCGAGGTCATGGACACGCTCGACCGCATATATCCTGGGCTAAAAAACAAGTTGTTAAGAAACGGAGTCATAATTCCGATGCACGACATATGGATAAATGGCCGTTCTATAGACTTTCTCCAGGGCTTAGATACGGTTTTGAAAGAGGGAGATGTGGTCCAGATAATTCCTCCCTTTGGCGGCTAACGGGTCCAATACACCACGTCTTTCTCTATACGTCTAACGGCGCCCTGCTCCTCTAGGTAGAGGAGGTGGCTGTACGCCTCTCCTATTGCGAATATTTTGTTATACACATCGAATTGTTCAAAAGGCCCGGCGTCCCATGCCATCCTCTGGGCGATTTGGTAGGTGGTCAAAGGCTCTTTTAATAGTTTCAACACCTCGGCGAGTCTCCTCTCGTGGTGGCTTAACAACTCGGCGACGCGTGTGGACAAGTCCGGCATCTCGTCGCCGTGTGCCGGGAAGGCTTTTGTGGCCCGTGAGACCTTTCTAAGACTTTGTAGATATTCCTTGAGGGGGTTGAAGTCCGGTATTGGGTACCAGGAGATATTAGGCGTGATTTTAGGTAATACATGGTCTCCGGTGAAGACGCCGAAGTCGGCCACATAAACCACGTGCCCAGGGGTGTGGCCAGGCGTCCACACGGCCTTGAGCCCGCAGTCGAGCACATCGCCGTCTCTCACAGGCCTCCAGTCCAGCTTCCACACGTCTCCAAAAGCTTTCCTAAACCGGGCCATGGGGTGAACCTTTAGAAACGCCTCAGCCACGTCTGGAGGCGCCCCATGTCTTTTGTACTCCTCCGCGTACATCTTTGCAAGCTCTTCGAAAGATGTCGCGATGTCCATAAGCTCCTTTTCCCCTATGTACAAGTCTGGAGAGGCTACCTCGGCTAGGAGTTGCGCCAGGGTTATGTGGTCTGCGTGGAAGTGCGTCACGTATACCTTCGTTATTTCGGCCAGCTTTATGCCCAGCGACTTAAGCCCCCTCACCAGCGATAGAGCGGCGTCGTAGGTGGCTAAGCCCACGTCTATGAGGCCGTAGCCGTCTCCACATCGCAAGACGTAGACGTTGACGTGGCCCAGCTCCATGCCGGGCAGGGGGATTTTGAGCCGGAAAAACGACATATAAATCAAGATGTGATGTGTTATATGTTTTTTCCCATCGAGGAGCCAGACGCCGAGGGGATCTTCGTGAAGAGGCTTAACAGGTTCGCCGGCGTGGCGCTTATAGGGGGCGGGGAGGTCCTCGTCCACATCCACGACCCCGGCAGACTGCAAGAGCTCCTCCGCCCGGGGGCTAAGATCTGGGCCCGGAGGAGGCAGGGCGGAAAAACCCAGTACTACCTACTCGCCGTGGAGCTAAACGACGAGCTGGTGCTGGTGGACTCGGCGCGGCACAACAAAATTGCCGCGTGGCTTATAGAAAGCGGCGTAGTGCTACGCGGCTACCAGCTCCTTCGGTTTGAGCCCAGATTCGGCGGGGGTAGGTTCGACCTACTCCTCCGGAGCCCAGGCGGGCGGGGGGCCTTGGTGGAGGTGAAGGGGGTGACCCTTGAGGCCGAGGGGAGGGCGCTGTTCCCAGACGCCCCCACCTCGAGGGGGGCGCGGCACATGGAGGAGCTGGCAAAGGCTGTATCGGAGGGGTTCGAGGCGCATGTCCTCTTTCTTGTCTTCAGGAAGGAAGCGGTGAAGTTCTCCCCCAACTGGGACATGGACCGGAGGTTCTCGGAGGCGCTGAGGCGCGCCCTGGAGCTGGGAGTTGGTGCACATGCGGTAAAGCTCGAGATGTTTATGTGGGGACTGCGGCCGGTTGGAACCTTGCCTATCGACCTAGAGCCGCCTAGATAGCTCCTTTAGGTAGCGATACACCGAGCCCCATATTTTGTCGTCATTTCTTATCTTGTTTTCGAAGTTCTCAAAGCCGGCCCACTCCCTGAACGCCTTCTCAGTCTCCTCGTCCCACGTGCCCGTCACGTCGCCTCTGTAGAAGCCGAGTCTCCTCAATATGGACTGAACCTCCGCCGCGACGTCTTTCTTAACCACCACATCGCTGGGGTTGTCTCTCTGCAACAAGGCTAGTTCCCATATCTTGAAGATCCTGCGGAGCTCGGCCACGGGCTCCGGGTGGTCGTCTACCCTAATGTCCACATACACGTCGCTGAGCCCTAAATAGCCGCCGTTTGGTCTCAACACGAGCACCGCCGCAGACTGCTTGCCTCTTCTGTCGCCTCCCGCCTTTTCCCCCGCCTCAAGCGCCGCAAGTAGCTTATCCACCAGCTCCCCCCTCTGCGTCTCAAAAGCCCTGGCCATAGCCTCAACAACCTGCGGACCTGCAAGGATGTTGCCAGAGGCTACGAAGCCGCTCCCAACTACGTGTCCTGCGTACTCTGGGCATTCCCCGCCAGTGAAGCCGTAGGCGTTGCCTCTTGTGTCAACCGCGCCTATCTGCCTCTGCTCCTTACCGGGGTCCTGCGCCAGGGCTTTCTCCACGGCCTCCCTCGCCGTCAACCCCTGTCTTATCAACGCAAGAACAGCCTTGCCCAGTCTTGGATTGGCATAGCATTGAGTAGCCGCGGCGCCTACCCCCGCCTCTCCGTGGGGCACAAATGCACCTACTGCGACGAATTTAGAGGCAACGGCCACACCCACGTCGACGCCGTCTGTGGCTACGATAGAAAATGTCATGAAGTAGGTATCATCCCCAAATAAATATATACTGCCCACGGTGCAGACATATGGAGCTGAGGAAGGGGATAAAACTCCTCCGTGGGTCGCCCAATACCTTAATCGCCGGGAGATACGTCGTCGACCCTGGCCAGCCGGCTGAGAGGGCGGCCGAAATCGTCGCCGAGGTAGGCAACACGCCAGTTGTCCTCTTGACGCATTTCCACGCGGATCACCTCACCGCCACGCCTGAGGGCGCCGAGGTCTACGCCCCCTGGGGCGAGGAGCTGTTTGTCTCCAGCGTCAAGGCGCGGCTCTTCTTCACACACGGCGTCTATATGGAAAACGCGGTGTATAAAGGCAACGACTTGAAGGTCGCCGGCTTGGTTAAGCCAGGCGACCGGGTCGGCCCCTTTGAGGTCGTGCCGTTGCCGGGACACACCTTCGGCCATGTGGGCTTCTACGCCGAGGGGGTCCTATACGCCGGCGATGCCCTCTTTGGGGAGAAGGTGCTGGAGAAATACGGCGTGCCCTACCTCATGGACGTCGACGCGTTTCTGGCGTCGCTAGAGCGCATCAAGTCGCTGGAGCCCGAAATGCTGGTGATGGGGCACGGCCCCGTGGCGGCTAGCCGCAGGAGGATCGTGGAGATGATAGAGGCAAACAGAGCGGCTGTGGAGAGGGCGGTTAAGCTGGTGGTTGACGCGCTACCGGGGGACCTAACCGCCGTTTCGGTGAGGGTGATTAAGGCCTCTGCGGCTGAGCATGGATGGGAGAACGTGTTGCTGACGATGACCACGGTGAGGGCGGTGTTATCAAAACTGAGCAGAGAGGGTAGAGTTTACATCGATGAAAACGGCATGTGGAGAATAAATTAACATTATATATAATGACTGAATTATTCCCAAACAAATATTTATATTGCTCTTTATTTATACTAAATCTTTTTTAATTTTTATATGTGATAAATATTTAAATATCAATAATTTCACTAGTATATGCATAAGTACGTATACAGCTTCGAGGAGGCTGATTATAAGAACAAGAAGGTGTTTGGCGGGAAGGGCACGAGCCTTATCCAGATAACTCAGCATGGTCTCCGGGCGCCGCCTGGCCTGATCGTCACCACAGAGGCTTGTAATAAGTTCTACGAGCCGAGGAAAGACGAAATAACGCAACTTGAGGCGGTACTTCTCAAAAATCCTACCCCCAAGGTGAGAAGCGATTAAAAACTACATTCCGTCATCGACAGCTTGGAGCTACCAGAAGAAATGTGGAGCCAGATAGTGAAATACGTGAAGGAGCTGGAGAGGAAGACCGGCAAAAGATTCGGCAACCCCGAAAATCCGATGCATGTGTCTGTTAGAAGCGGCGGTTTCTATGCCAGGTATGATGGATACGGTCCTCAACCTAGGGCTTAACGACGAGACCGTCAAGGGCTTGGCTAAACAGACCGGCAACGAGTGGTTTGCCTACGACGCCTACCGGAGATTCCTCCAGATGTTTGGGAAAATCGTGCTTTCAATAGATGAGAAGCTCTTCTCCTCGACCTGGAAAGAGATGAAGAAGAAGTACGGCGTTAAGGACGACGGCACAAAATGCATTTAGAGAAACCCTTTTATTAAGCCGGCGTCTTCTATACACATGTGGACTAGGTTGAGAAATTTCATAACCAGCATGTGCCTCGTCCTTGCGCCTTATATAGACGTATGTAGATTCGGGGCGCCCAAGGAGAAAAGCGACTTAAAACAAGAGAGAGAAAGCCGCTGCACCAAAATATAGTTTTTTTACCCCTCAAAAACCCCCTCCGTGAACCTGCTCGATTTCATAGGCGCATTCCACACCGAGGTCTCCAAGATGCTCGACGCCGTAGACAGCCACGGCGAAGCCGGCGGCCTCATGGAGTGGGCAAACGGCAGGGTGGGCAACTACGAGGTTTACTTCCTGTGGTTTCCGAAGACCCGACGCCTGGTCTGCACAGTGAGGGGACCCGGCGTGAATAAGGACGAGACCATCGCGGTTAAAAGCTCCCTAGACGCCATAGCCCTCGCCGAGCAACTCATAAGGCGCTTAAGAAAATGAGGGTAGCCGTCCTCTACACCGGCGGGAAAGACAGCCACTACGCCACCCTGAAGGTCCTCGACCAGGGACATGACGTGGTCTGTCTCATAACGGCAGTTGCCAAGAGGAAGGACTCCTACATGTTCCACACGGCGAACATCCGGTGGAGTCTCCTCCACGGAGAAGCCATGGGGATTCCACAGCACCTCGTGGAGGTAAGCGGCGAGAAGGAGAGGGAGGTTGAGGAGCTGGCGCAACACATGGAGGGGCTAGTCCGGGAGTGCCGTCTGGAGGGCCTCGTGACGGGCGCCGTGGCGTCGGTGTATCAAAAAAGCCGCGTGGACAAGGTGGCGAAGCGGCTGGGGCTGATCCACATGGCGCCTCTCTGGGGCTACGACCAGGAGAACCTACTGAGGGAGGAGGCTGAGAACATGCGGTTTCTCATCACCGCCGCCACGGCGATGGGCCTCGGCCCGCAACACCTCGGCAGGGTCGTGACGCCGGACATGGCCGAGGAGATAATTGCATTGAGCAGGAGATACGGCTTCTCCCCCGTGGGGGAGGGCGGGGAGTTCGAGACGTTTGTGGTGGATAGCCCCCTAATGGCCCTTGACGTCGTCAGCGGAGAGATCCACTGGCACACAGGCGGGTGGGGCTACTACGAAATCAAGGAGGCTAAGATAAAGGAGCGGAGGCGCCCAAAAATTTAAAAGGACATGCATAGACGGCACCTAGGCCCCGGTAGCTCAGTCCGGCAGAGCGGCGGAGGAGCGGTCCGCGGAGGACCGTTTTTTATTATATTCGTACATCACATCTTTTCTTACATTCCTTCGCCGCTGTGGATATGGTAGTCCCTTGAGCTTGTGTAGTATTTCCTCTCCTCTATTCTCATGCCCATCCAGCTTAAGCCATAAAATATGTAAAACGCCGACAGAGAAGCGCCTCAAGCCAGCGGAGAAAGAAACTTACATTATTTACACTAGAGCTGGGCTCTGCACGAGACGCAAAAACAACACAAGCAACTTAAAGGGGCTAGAACAGTCTTACGTATTCCCCCGCCGCCGCGGCGTAGGCCGGCAGGCCCTTGGAGCGGTGCACCTCTCTTACCTTACCCTCATATACTTCATATCTGCTGAAGGCCAGCTCCAGCCGCACCTCCCTCGCTACGCCGTTTTGGGCGCAAAAAGCCTTCGGCGGGGTGAGGGAGAGGCACGTCTCCGACCCGTCCGCCGCCGCGTAAACCTCCACTGTATACGGGTGGAGGATGCTCATCGGTCTCTGCCTCGCCACCTCCACCATCCACGGGAATCTGCGCATAACCTTGGCGATCTCAAACTAGGAGAGGAGTATGAACAGTGGAGAGACCACATAAAACCCACCGAAGGGGGAAGACGCCTAGCTAACACGTCAACTGTTCCAAAAACTCACACAAGACCCCAACACCACCAAGACACTAAACGAAAAAACTTAAAAACACACAAAAATAATGACACACTCCGCGGACCGCTGCGTCGATGCTGCAGACCCGTAGGTCCCGGGTTCAGGGAGAACCCGCCCAAAAATCCCGGCCGGGGCTTCCATGGGCTCTTCTTGCTGTGTCTGGAGAATCCGTCCGCAGACGAGGGGACGTGCGGGTGGACGCTCTAACCCGCCGCGGATGCGGCTAGTAGATCCAGCTTTTCTCTGTCCTCCAGCGTGAGGCTGCTGGGGTCGATAGAGGAGAGGATGACCTCGGCTACGGCCTTTGGATTCACGAAGTAGTAGGTGAAGGGGCCTACCCTCACGCTTCTGAGTCTCCCCTCCCTCTCCAGCACATATATATGCCACTGCACAGCCCCCCAGGTCTTGCCTGTGGCTTTCGCGATCTGTGAAAGGGTGGCCGCCCCCATCCGCTCTACTTGGCTTAGTATCTCGCGTCTAATGGGGTCGTCGGCGGTGGCTTTTTTAATGCGGCTGATTATTGGGAGTAGCGGCGCCAGCAACCACTCCCTCCTGTTTGTGGCGAGATGGCTGAGACCCGCCGCGGCCGCGACGCCGACAGCCGCCGCGGCTACCGGCGCCTCAGGCACATATATGGGAGCTGGCTCGATGGGGGGCGACGGCTCTACGTATATCCAGCCCGCCACCTCCGCGGGCTTCAGCTGTGTGTTGACGCAGATGATTTCCGCGGTGGCTGGGCCCTGGATCTGCAACGGCGAGGTGGGGCTACATAGAGCGGGGAGGTTCGGCACGACTGTTATAGTAGCGTTCATGGGCATAGGAACTGAGAACATCCACAGCGACAGCGGCATGAGAATAAGCGCAACTGTAAAATTCACGCTTTAAAGCACAGACAGACTTATATTTATTGTGGTGGGCTATTTAGTAGGCTGGTTAAGCAGGTAGTAAAACGTGGGCGTCACGTACCTCAGCTTAGCCAGCTGTTGCGTCTTTGGGGGGAGGGGCTTAGCCAGCTCCTTCATCTTGTCTGTAATGATGTACTTTTTCACTTTCCTCGAGAGGTCCAGCGTCATCTCCTCGTACTCGGCGGCATAGCCCTCCTCCGTCAGCTGCCGCAAAGCTTCTTCAACAGCCACGGGGGATATTTCGAGTTTAAGTCCCAGTTCATTCCTGGCCACCAGCGCAAGCGCATATACGGAGTTTGCGTCTCCGCTTGTGATTGAGGCCAGTATTGACGCCACTAACGTCCTCAAATCCACGACAGTCTGCCGCCTAAGTTTTTTAAGATTTGTGGTGGCGTCTACTCAAACCACCGTGAGCGGCTCACCCTCTTGAGTTCCTGCAAGAGGTATTCCGCGAGTTTAGCCACAGGTTTTGTGTAGAGCTGGCCCCGGCGGTTGTAGTAGTCTAAGGTTGCCGAGAACGGGATTTTTAACGCGGCACCGGGGTACTCGATACCCCTTTCGTGCTTATTCAAAACTGTAACCACCTTGGCGTCGAAGAACTTCTTCACCAAAGCCAGAGGCTTCGTGCAGTCCTCGTAACCCTCAACCACCAACACCACTATGTCGGACTTATCTAGCCCAAAAACCTCGACGGGGGTGATCCTCGACAGCTGGTACATATCCAAGAAAACTGCGTCTATGGAGTACTTCACTATGTTTTTTCTCACCGCCTCTGCCAAGTTGTTGAAGATTTCGTCCCAGTTCTCCACGCGCCACACGGAGGCTGGGTCTATGGCTAGGGGGATCACGTAGAGGTTTTTCGTCCTCTCGTCTTTATACGCCTCCACATTCGGCGTTATCCTCTCTAGGTCTATCTGGGATGCCGGAAAAAAGCGGGAGGCGCCGCCCCCCAGATCCACCAAGAGGACGTTTAGGGGAAGGGCCGCGGCGGTGTTTACGGAAAGAGTGGTCTTGCCCGCACCTCCTTTACAGCTTGTGAAGGCTACTGTGCCAGCTTTTATCATCTATTACGGGGGTGTGGAGGGTCTGCACTTCTCGGCCAGTATCGCTATCAACGCCGCTAGTTTGGAGTTGAACTTATCAGCCAGCTTGACCAGGTCCTCGGGCGACATGGTTTTGCTGAGGGCCTCGATGTGGGGGTCCTCCAGCAGGTCGATGTTTTTGAATATCACGTCTATCATCCTGTCGTTCATAACCAGCGGAGTGGCCTTGGGGGCTATTAAGAACCGCACAAATGTCCTCTCCTCCGGAGGCAACTTCGCGATTGTAGACGCCACAAACCGCATAAACTGGCCCACGTCTGTGGCCTCCCTAGGGGCAACCGCGGGTTCGGGTTGCGCCGGAGTCTGCTCGGCCATCTGTCTGACCTCCTGAATAACCTCTGCCAGCTCTCTCTTAGGCTCTTCCTTCTTCTCGCCGATTATGGTCCTAAACTTCTCCATGGTAGCTTAATTATCCAAGTTTATAAGTATTGCGGAGGTTATGTGACCATGAGGAAGAGCGGCGAGAGGTCGCTGTAGAGACTCGAGTAGAACCTGGCGAATCTACTTGTAATATCCCACAGCTCGTTGAGTTCCTTGACTAAGTCGAACACCTCGTCTAGGGTGAGGTGGGTGGCTTTGCCCTCTCTCATCTCGTCGAGACGGGCTCGGAGCTTCTCTATAACCACCTCGGATTCCCGAACCACTGCCGCTAGCCGCTCCTCCACGTCGCCTAGCCCCAGCTCTCTGAACTCGGGCACCTTGGCCTCCAGCCTTTCGAGAGTCGCCGCGAGCCTAGCCGACTCGTTTTTTATGTATCTCTCGGCGGCCTCTACGATCTGGGCGAGGGAGTCCGCCACCTCGGCGCTGAAGAGAGCCCTAGCCTCGCCGTGTGTGTTAACCGTCTTTGTCAACTCAGCGATGAGGGCCGCGTCGCCGTATTTGCGTACATATTTCTCCACATAGGTGGCATGGGGCTGTTTTAAATAGATTTACACGTCTCATGCGGTCTGTAGCGGTTCACCACATCTCCGTAGCCCGCCCCCGCCACCGCCACCTCCAGCTGTCTAAGAGCCAGACAGGGGTTGTGCTTCGCCAGCCGCGCCGCGGAGGCCACGGCCGCCTCCACCACCACGTCTCCGCAGTCTGCGCCGCATTTTTCGTATATCAGCGACGCGTCCCCCACAGTCTCCACGAATTTCTCCAAGA
>Ga0209739_100272_pt1 | contig 22206 bp, 17 predicted proteins | sample JossMetagenome_2_FD_184729 | JGI IMG/M metagenome (GOLD analysis project Ga0209739, IMG submission 184729) | Hot spring sediment microbial communities from Joseph's Coat, Yellowstone National Park, USA - JC3_ASED (SPAdes) (version 3) | ecosystem: Environmental > Aquatic > Thermal springs > Hot...
CTAGGAGGGAGAGGACGGCCTCGTTGACCCTCCTCATGGCCGCCTCCTCGTACTTAGTCTCCTCAAGGGGGCTCGGCGAGGAGAAGTAGCCCTCAGAGGTGACCCTGTCGAGAACCCTCTTCATGGCCGGCTCCAGGACTGAGAAGACGTTCCTGACGTCCCTCGTCCTCAGCCCCTCCTCGTACAGGTCTAGGAGAGCGTCGTAGGGGTTCTCCTCGTAGCCCAGCTTCTCTGCCACCTGCCTGTTGAGCTCAACTATCTTCTCCAGGTAAGGCCTGAACATCTGGAAGTCAGACTTCTCCTTGGCCTCCCTCCAGGCTATGAAGGCCTCCTGGGACGTCTTGGTCAGCTCGTAGTTGAGGCTCGGGGGTATCTTCTTGAGGATCGTTATCTCGCGGTTCAGGACCCTCACGACCCCCCTCTCGTACTCGTTCAGGCCCTCCTGTTTTGACGCCTTCTCAACTAGGGAGACGAACTGGTCACTTGTGATCAGCTCCTGGTAGAGGGTCCTGAGCTCAGCCATGGCCGTGGCCCTCTCAACTACGCCCTGGGAGGGCATGTAGGTCTCCTCGTCCCAGCCCATGAGGCTCATGGCGTGCCCAAGGGACCAGATCCTCCTGTACCTCTCGAGGAGCTCCTTAATCACGGGGTTCTCGAACTTGGCCACGGAGGCCACCTGCCGGGAGGAGGGCCCTGTTAAATAAAACCGCTCGCCTGGCGGGGAGCAGGTTAACCGTTTTACGTGGCCAGGAGGGGGTCTGGCGGGGGAGGCGGTGTTCGAGGCTGAGTTCCCTCAGCTCAGGTCCATGACGTACCTTGACTGGGCAGCCGTTGGCGTGCCGCCCCTCAGGTCAATAGGGGCCATAAGGGCTTACCTTGACGTGCTCGAGAGGGACCCCGCCTCCGCCGCCTCGGTGGCCGCCGCCTGGACGGCCAAGCAGGAGGCGAGGGCAGCCCTGGCGCCGATACTGGGCTGCAGCCCGGACAGGGTAGTGTTCACGGGGACCAGCACCACCTCAGCCATACAGGTGGCGGTTGACGCTGTCTCCCCCTCCAGGGGGGACAACGTGGTCATAGCCGACATGGACTTCCCGCTGTTCTACGTTGAGGCCAAGAGGCTGAGCTCGAGGGGGGTCGAGGTCAGGGTTGCCCAGAACTCTGACGGGGACTACGAGATTGACCAGTTCTACGAGCTGATAGACAGGAGGACCAGGGCGGTCATGGTGAGCTCAGTAATGTGGGTCAACGGGCTGAGGCTCGACGTGGCTGAGCTGGCGAAGGTGGCCCACGAGGCCGGGGCCTACGTAATAGTTGACGCTATACAGCAGGCCGGGGCCCTGAGGGTCGAGGCGGACAGGCTGGGCCTGGACTTCGTGGCCGTCGGCTCCCAGAAGTGGCTCATGGCGCCCTACGGCGTTGGGGCTCTGTGCGTAAGCAGGAGGGCAGTGGAGGAGCTCAGCCCCCCGAGGCCAGGCTACCTGAGCCTAGCCGTTAAGGACTGGGACGCCTTCTGGGCGGACCCCTCAAAGACCCCTGCAGGGTGGACGCAGGTCGAGGAGGGGGCGCTAAAGTTCGAGTACGGCGGAACCTTCCCTCCCCTCTCCCTGAGGGGGCTGGCGGCCAGCGCCTCGCTGATAAACGAGCTGGGGGTTGAGAGGGCCGAGGAGGTCGTTCTGAGGCTGAGGAAGGCGCTGGTCGAGGAGCTGGAGGACCTACGCCTTGAGGTCCTCTCGCCGCCGGAGGCCAGGAAGGCCAGCGGCATAGTCCTCTTCAGGGTACCCGGGGGCCTGAGGGACAACTACATGGCGGCTATGAGGCTGAGGTCAAGGGGGGTCATGGTCTCGGCCAGGGGGGCCGCTGGAGTATGGGGGATAAGGGCCTCTGTGCACTTCCCTAACAGGGAGGAGGACGTAGAGGCGCTAGGGGAGGCGCTGAGGGGGATAAGGGCCTAGGCAGGCCTTGTGTTACATAACTCTTGTTGCTGACGCTAGCAGCGTGGGGACACGTCTCAAACATTATGTGCTCAAAAGGCCCTCAGCCTCTCCCTCTAGGGGCTTCGCCTCCCCTGGGCCTCAGCCCTCCAGGGGGTCTCATCACTGAAGAACCTGTCCCCTAGAAGCGGCTCCCACCACCACCTGTTGTCTAGGTACCACCTCACGGTCTCAGCTATGCCAACCTCAGGCGGCCTCGCCTCGTAGCTGATGCTTGGCCTCATGCAGTACTCTACGTCGTGCCCTGGCCTGTCCTCAACGCGCTTCACCCTGACCTCCCTTCCCATGAACTTGCCGATCAGCTGGAGCACCTGGATGTTGGTCAGCGTGTGCCCTCCCGGCAGGTTGTAGGCCCTCCCGGCCTCGCCTCTTAGGGCCAGGTCCACCAGGAGCCTCGCCGTGTCCTCGACGTACATCCAGTCCCTCCTCTGGAGCCCCGAGCCGTAGAGGGGCACCTCGAGGCCCAGCAGAGTCCTGATTATCGCCTTAGGTATGAGCTTCTCGGGGTGCTGTCTTGGCCCGTAGTTGTTGGAGGGCCTGGCGATGAGGGCCTCCACCTTGTACGTCCTGACGTAGGCGAAGACGAAGTGCTCGGCTGACGCCTTGGAGGCGCTGTAAGGGGATGAGGGCCTGAGCGGGGAGGACTCGTCAGCGCAACCATAGATTGAGGAGTCGCCGAAGACCTCGTCAGTGGAGACGTGGAGCAGCCTGGCCCCAAGCCTCCTGGCGGCCTCGAGGACGTTAACGGTGCCAACTACGTTAGTGGTCACGAAGTCCTGGGGCGCGTATATGGACCTGTCAACGTGGGTCTCGGCTGCCAGGTTGATTATGACCTCGGGCCTGAACCCTGAGAGGGCCTCGTGAAGCTCAGCCCCCCTTATGTCGCCCCTGACGAACTCATAGTCGGCCCCCCTCAGGTTCTCAAGCCTTCCAGCGTAGGTTAGCAGGTCAAAGACGAGGGGCCTCACCCCCCTGCTGTTCAGCTCCCTCACCACAGCAGAGCCTATGAAGCCAGCGCCGCCTAGCACCGCTACCCTTGCAGACTCCGCCAAGGCTCACACCTCCAGGGACGAGTTCTCGCCGATTACTAACCTCATGGCCCTGGGCCTCCTGTCACCCCTGACGACCCTGGAGCCCTGCCCTATGATAGAGTCCCTCAGCGACACCCCCCTCACGGTGGCCCCGTCCAGTATGACTGTGTTCTCGACCTCGGACTCCTCAACGACGCAGGAGTCCCCCACCATTGTGAAGGGCCCCACGTAGGAGTCCCTGACCTCCGACCCCCTGCCTATGAAGGCCGGGCCCACCACCCTGCTGTTGATCACCTTGGCCCCCTCCTCAACTATCACCCTTCCCTCGACCGTCGAGCTGACCACGTCGCCCCTTATTGACCTCGAGGCGTGCCTGTCAAGGAGCACCATGTTGGCCTCAAGTATGTCTTCTGGCGTGCCAGTGTCCTTCCACCAGCCGTCAACTATGTCGTAGCTCACCTCCCTCCCCCTGTCTATGAGGCCCTGTATCGCGTCAGTTATCTCAAGCTCCCCCCTCCAGCTGGGCCTCAGGGACTCTATGACCTCGAACACCTCCCTGGTGAAGCCGTAGACGCCCACGAGGGCCAGGTCGCTTATGGGCTCCCTCGGCTTCTCAACCACCCTGACGACCCTGTTGTCCCTTAGCACAGCGACGCCGAACCTCTGCGGGTTAGGGACCCTTGCCAGCAGCAGGGAGGCGGAGCCCCTGAAGTCCATCATCCTCCTAAAGTCGTAGGGGACGACGTTGTCGCCCAAGTAGACTATGAACCTGTCGCCCACGAGGTTCCTGGCCCTGTACACGGCGTCCGCCAGCCCCCTGGCCCTCCCCTGGTAGACGTACCTCACCCTGAGGCCGAGCCAGGAGCCGTCGCCGTAGTACTCGACCACCCTCTGAGGGTTGTTGTCCCCGAGCACTATGACCACGTCCCTCAGGCCTGCGTCCCTGAGCTGCTCGAGGACCCACTGGGAGACGGGCTTCCCAGCTACCTTGATCAGCTGCTTCGGGCCCGTGTGCGTGAGGGGCCTGAGCCTGGTCCCCTGGCCTCCGTGCAACACAATGGCCTCCATGGCCTCACCCCGCCTTGACCTGCCTGAGGTTCTCGCCAAGGCTGTAGAAGTCAAAGCCGAGGATGGCTTTGGCCCTCGATATGTCAAGCGAGGAGTCCTTAGGCCTCCTGGCCACCCAGCCGCTGACGCTTTCAACCTCCCTTACCAGGGAAGGGTCGAGGCCGTTGACCTTGGCCACCTCAACAGCGAGGGCGTACCTTGAGACCCTCTCCCCAGCCACGTGTATCACCCCGCTCCTCCTCAGCTCCACGAGCCTCAGTATGGCCTTTGCCAGGAGCCTGGCTGATATGGGGCTGTAGTAGCCCGCGAACGCCTTCACCTCAGCCCCCTGCCTCAGCTGCCTCAGCACGTAAGAAGGGAAGCCCCTGTCGTCGCTGAAGACGCCAGAGGTCCTCACTACAATGGAGTCGTCGTAGGAGAGCGCGTAGGCCTCCCCGAGGAGCTTGCTGAGGCCGTAGTAGTTTATCGGGTTCGGCTCGTCCTCCTCCCTGTACATGCCCCTCTCGCCGTCGAATACGTAGTCTGTGCTCACGTGGACGAAGTAAGAGCCAGCAACCCTGGCGGCCCTGACCATGTGCCTCACAGCCTCCGCGTTGACCTTAAGGGCTAATGCCCTGTCAACCTCGCACGCGTCAACGTCTGTCATGGCCACCGCGTTAATCACAACGTCAGGGGAGAGCCTTATTATCAGGTCCTCGATGAGGTCGAAGGCAGTGACGTCAAGCCTCGTGCCGAAGCCCAAGGGGTCCCTCGTGTGATATGTGTAGAAGACCTCCGGGCCCCCCGCGCCGTTTGCCTTGAGCTGCCTTACGAGCTCAGAGCCCAGCTGGCCAGTGCCTATTATGAGGTACCTCAAGGCACCAGCCCCCTCGCCAGCGCCTCCCTCAGGGTGGGCCACCCCCTGTCCTTCTCCGAGAGCGTTGGGTTCGGCAGGGGCCACGGTATCCCTATGTCAGGGTCGTCCCACCTTATGCCCCCCTCTGCCTCTGGGGCATAGTCGTTGTCTACAAGGTAGACCACTACGGCGTCGTCGCTCAGGACCTGGAAGCCGTGGGCGAAGCCCCTGGGTATGTAGAGGGAGTAGGCGTTGTCCTCAGAGAGCCTCACGGCCACGTACTTCCCGAAGGTCGGCGAGCTCGGCCTTATGTCTACCGCGACATCAAGGACCTCGCCCTTGACGACCCTCACCAGCTTTGCCTGGGCCCTATCACCCCTCTGGTAGTGGAGTCCCCTTATGACGCCCCTCCTCGAGTAGGACTGGTTCTCCTGCACCACGTTAAGCCTTATTCCTGCGGCCTCGAAGGCCCTCGAGGCGAAGGCCTCCATGAAGTAGCCCCTGGGGTCCCTGAAGACCTTGGGCTTAACGAGGACTACGTCTGGTATGTCAAGCCTTTCAAAGTCGAATGGCACGGCGTTCCCTTAGTGGGAAAGGGCTCTTGACTATTTAAGCCGTTAGCGTGAAAAGCAAGTCACCCTTGAAGAGGCGTGTGAGCTGATCAACTAGCTAAAGGGTTCTTATGTGCGTAAGCGCACCCGTCAACCTAGTTTCTGGCGTATAGGGCCTAGGGCTCAGCCTCCTGGAGCTCCCTCTTCATAAGCTTCCTGGCGGACAGCGCCTTCAGGGCCATCTCCTTAGCGTTGGCAGGGCTCAGCAACTCAGCCCAACATAACGTGGATGACCTAAGGTTAAAACGTATAATGCCTTCACCTTAACGCTGTCTTGTAAGCTCACTACCTCTATTAGGATTTTTGCCTTCTCAGGCTCTTACGAACGCCCTCTGCAAGTCTGCCTATAATACTTCTCCCTTTAGGCGACACAGGGAGGTGGCTGAGAAGGCGTTTCCCATTACGAAGGCTACGCCAGTGAGGCCGCTAATGTTGACGTTCTCTTCAGCGCAGCTGGCCGCGTTTGGCAGCGGCCCAAGGGCTATGAATCTCCTGGTGCCGTGACGCACAAAAGTATATGGCCGAGTCGTCAACGTTTGCCCAAATCTATTACGTCCCTGTCCTTAAGGCTCTGGAGGGCCTCAGGGACAAAGTATCGGCCAGATATTGGCCAGCTACGAGACGTTCACCATGTCTCTGTTCAACTGCTTTTATCTTAGACTCTCTCTTTCTCTTCTTAGGGTCCTTTTCGTGGTCAGGGCTTCGACGGCTCTCTCTAATAGTTTGCCTATGACAAGCCTCCCTCTGGGCGATGCGAGGAGAGGGCTAAGAAGGGCGCTTCCCATGACAAAGATCACATCAACTAAGTCCTCGGCTCCAACTTTATAGCAGCTTAGGGCCAACTTAACGTCGGACAGGCTCAGCCTCAGCTCCGGGGGCAGAGTGCCAAGCTCCGGCAGCGGCAAAAGTAGTAGCGCTCCCTTGTTTAGCCTTTCAAGACATAGATATCTATTGATGCTCCCATCGAGTAGCCTAGAACCTATTAGTCCAAAAGCCTTGATTATCTTTATGAGAGCTCTGGCCCGCTTTAAGCGTGTCTCATTACTTCCACTTCTCGCTATGTTCGCATAGTAGGACCAGTTCTCCCCATGTACTCTGTAAAACGTTAGCTTTTCGTCAGTGAAGTACATGAGACCCCCAGCCCTTAGTGAGCTGGCAAATACGAAGTTGTCAATGTTTATTGGGAGTTCCTTAAGTAGATAGGCGCTGGCCTCAAGCGCGTCTCTTTTAACGGCCGCTGAGCTACTATTAACATCCGCTCTAACCCTTACTTTAAGTATTATGTCAGGTGTTATATCAATAATGCTCATACCATATTTTTTGGCAAACGTGCGCAGTTTGTCTACATCAACAATCACGGTGCTTCCTCCGACTATATTCTTAGAGATCGGAGGCCTCTCAAGCACATTCCCATTTTCGTCAATTATCGTCTGCGAGTTATGAAAGTATACAAGGCGATCATATGAAGTGAAGGCCTTATAGACTTCCTCGAGCCTGTTACTGACATAAACGTCGTCATCTTCTAGGACCGTTATAACATCACCTTTGGACTCCTCAAGGCCAGCGAGTATCTTCCTGCCGTGGTACGTGCTGTCTTCATATAAGTCCTTCCAGCCGTTCCTGGATATTATGTCGTCAGACTCCTTGTCCTCGAAGTTCTTAACGACAATTACCTCAAACCTGTCCCTTGGAAGCGTCTGGACCTCAAGGCTCCTCAAAGCAAATGGCAGGTACCTCCTCCTGTTGTAGGCAGTCACTATGACAGAGATGTAAGGCTGATCCAACTCAATTACCCTAATGGCCGAGAGCCTAGACGTTGCTATAAATTTTACATACTTCCTTTTTAATATAGAATGAGGCGCTTAAGGTATCAATATACGATGTGTCTTACTTAGCTAGAAAGACAAATCCGTTGCGTCCTCAGCTAAGCCGGATCGTTAAGCCGTTTTGGCATAGAGTTCTTACAGTGATATATGCTGCCGCCTACCCTTGGGTCGTGCTTCTCCATGTGGAGTCTGCATTCAAACCCCAGCTCCTTAAGTGAGGCAAGTAACTTCTCATCACTGACACCGCTGTTCAAAGGGTGCGTCTCAAGTATTATGTGCTCAAAGGCCCTCAGCCTCTCCCTCTCGGGGCCAAGTATTACTTGCGCCTCGCAGCCCTCGCAGTCTATCTTGAGCAAGTAGGGATCGTTAACCATGCTGAGAAGTTCATCTAAAGAAACGCCAGGCACCTTACAGGGGCCGCTGCTGCTAAGCGTGGAGAAAACGCCAGACGAGGACAAATCATAGTCACATGGAACGTTCACAGGCCCGCTGCTGAGGGCCGCGTTTAACACCCTCACCTTGTCAGTGGCGCCGCTCAGCCTCACGTTCTCCTCAGCGCACTTGGCCACGTTAGGCAGGGGCTCAAGGGCTATCACCTTCCTGGCGCCGTGAAGAATGAAGTAAAGGGCTGAGTCGCCAATGTTGGCCCCTACATCAACTGCTTCCCTACCCTTGAGGCCAGAGAGCACCTCAGGGATTTCATACTCGCCCCCTATGAAGACCCCGGTAGGGAGGCTAGCACTTACGCAATTAGGGTTGAAGGCCACAGAGACGCCGTTAACCTCTAGGCCTACCCTCTCCGGGCTCACGTTAATTGAGGCCTTATTACCTGTACTTTGTTTTTTACATGCATACGGGGCTAATGAAAGGCCTGCTAATAGCAAAGAGAAGGCCCTTCTCGGTTCAAGGGAGCGACTAAAAGTCTTAGCCAGCTCCTCAAAAAGCCCTGGCTGGCACCTTGTAGTGACGTAATATGTAAGCATTGCCAAGGCCTCAAAGTCCTTCCTTTGTAATTTTATATCACCTATATACTTCAGCCTGACGCTCAGCTCCTCCCTTTTAGCTAAGTAGCCTAGGAGGGCTGTCAGCCAGCCCCTCTCTATAACTCTTCTCAAGGACAGCGCCTTCAGGGCCTTCTCCTTAGCCTCGGCAGGGCTCAGCAAATCAGCTCAATGTAATATGGTTAGCCAGCTTTATATAAGTGCTCTGCCGCTCTGCACGCCCTTACTTGCTGTCATTACTTTGACGACTTGAAGCAAACATATTCAGCACTCTTCAGCCGACTCAAGAGGCCTACAGCTCTGAGCCTCGAAAAGGTTGAAGTGAAGATAGTCGTTTATAGCCTCTACGGCGTTCAAGCTCCTCACCCCAACTATTGACTCCCCCGTTCATCTGCCTACACTTGTAAGGCCTTAGTCCTATGGCCATGAGCCTCCTATCTATCCAGCTAACGCCTATGTAGTACGCCAACTTACATGGTATTGTGAAAACAACGTACTGCTCATCAGCCTTTATCTCCTTGACTGGGTCCTTGAGCTTCTTTAGCGAGTTATAGAAGCTAAGTTCGTATCTATATATGCCTTGAAGCGCTGCAATGATATAAGCAGGCAAGAGCAGCGCTAGGCGACCTTTATGAAAGCTGTAAAACTGCAGTCATCATCTTAGTTGTCCTAGGACGATCTTTTGTGGCAAGAAGTTGCCTGTTGATAGTTAAGTCTTAAGCTTTATATTCAATTAATGAAAGTATGTAATCTAAGCCGTCGTCCACGTTGATCTTATCTTTAGGTAGCCGGTCAATCTCGTCCAAGCTCCTGTACCTAATTACCTGTGCCTCTTTCGCCCTCAGGTTATCCTTGGCGTACACAGGAACTCCGAGGGCCGCCGCTAACCTCATGGACCCGGACGAGGGGTCATCGGCCTCGTGGAAGAAGATGAACGCCTTGCACTCTGAGAGCTCCCTGATCAGCCCGTCGTGCGGTATGTAGTCTTTTATAACCACCTTCACGTTAAAGAACCTTAGCAGAGAGCACCTTAACTTTATGAGCCTTCTGACGTTCTTTGACGAGACCAGGGGAGTACCACATACGACATCTAGAGGACGACCTAACATCTTCCTGCATACGTCCTTAATGAAATTATCGTCAAACATCACGTAATTAAAGCTTGTAACCAGCTTTTTCCTCCCCTTTAGCTTCCTGATCCGGTCAAAGTGCTTAGACGGAAACCAGAAGCCGAAAGAGCAGTAATCATATGTTTTCTTAGACTCTGGAAGCTCTAGCTCGTATGCTATGTGAGGCACGTAATACCAGGGGACCCCTGAGAAGTCTAAGCCATAATGCGATGGCACCGCGTGATAAAGATAAGTTAAGTCGCCTCTGGGTTTATGAAGAATCTTCGAGTGAACTTCTACGTAAGAGTTTCTTGGTAATTCTTCTAGCTTCTTGATCTTATTGAGCAGGGACAGCCTCTCCTCGAACTCCACTAAAACGAAGTCGTCCTCGTCCTCCTCATGCGGCAGCCCCTCCACGACGTTAAAGCCCCTTCTCCTCAGCCTGTAGATCAGGTGCCTGGCATATTCTGTGATCCCGTCACCCTCAAGGTTGGGGTGGTACACGTAGATCTTGCTCACAGACCTCCTGCTCTCGGCCTTCCTGTTGTAGAAAACTAGAATGCTCCCCTCGTCGTTGGCCAGCTCGAAGCTGTTGCCTAACAACTTTATGTAGTCCTCCCTCGCCTCCAGGGCGCCTTCGCTCAACAGGAACAGGTAAAGCCTGGCGTTAGGCTTTGATATCCTAGCGAGCTCGACAAAGGCCTCGCTGGAGAGCCCTTCACTCGAGTTCATGAAAAGCGCTACCCCGTCGAACAGGGAGTGGGGAAACCTGACCTCACTTAGGCTTGCCTTAATGTACTTTATCCTCCAGTAGAAGGGCAGGTCGTAGACTTCGTCTGTTTCACCTAGCGCCACGACCTTAGAGTTTAGGTTGCCTATGATGTTCAGCGCTGAACTTAACTCCTTACTTACGTTCAGCAGCAGAACCCGCCTGTTAGCGAGCGAATCGGCGCTGCTCTTCAGGAAGGCCTCAGCGTTACCTACCAGCTTCTTCTTGTAGTTGTTAAGCATCTTTCTCACTTTGACAGCTTTAGCTGAAGCGATACTCCCATTCAGTTGTAATACAGAACTTGTTTTAAGCCTTGCATCTGCAAAGTCGTACGCGATGTAATAACGCGAGGACGGCTTTGTAACCGTTCACGTTAATTACGATTGATACGGCGAAGGCATTAGAATATGGATTAAGAAGGTTCTACCTTACGATTCCGTTAAATCTTCACGCTTGAATTTGAAGCAGGAGGCGCTGCACGTGAAAACGCCGGTGCGCTATCACTGAAAAGAGGCGACTTACACAACAAGGGTTAAAGGTCAGCACGTCCTATCTGCTTTAAACTCTCTCAGTAAACCGGCTTGTGGGGCTACTACATTGAAAATAGTAACAATTCACTCGTTCTTTGAGAAGGCTGACGAGGGCTAGGGAGGTGGCCAAGAGCCTCGGCTACGAGAGCTCAAGATAAAGCTTAGCGAGGTCATTAACTCTCTAAGCAACAGCCTTGCAGCTAGATAGTATGGTAACCTTCTTGATGGAAGATTGTAGCGTCTTAAGTCTTCACTGCGTCTTCTGAGGATCTGGCATAGGGAGGCCCAGAAGGGACCAGGTCCTTGATACCAACCCTTTCAAACTAGCAGGCGTCACCTCCATTAGGGCCACGTAGTCGTCGGCCCTAAGGACCCTGAGAGCCCTCACAGAGGCCACCAGGGCCACGCCGCCAATTACTATGTAGAGGGGCAGGAGGACTAAGCTGAAGCCTGTGGCCGCTTCAACAACGAGCGTGACCACAAGAGTTGTGATAGCCGCCGAGATAGTCTTAGTGTACTCCTTAAGGTCAATCTTCAGGAGACCCAGCGACTTGGCCTTTGGGGCGGCCACGCCAAGGAAGCCAACAAGCCTCGCCAGGACGTACGCGACTGCTGCACCTGTAGCGAGCCAACGCGCAATCAAAGGCGGGCTCAGCGCAGCTATGACGGCCGCAGACACTATAGCCTGGATGCCAAGCGTCCTCGTGGCCTTCCTGGCCTGGAGGGCCTGGGTTATAGGCAGGTCGTAGTTCATTGCGGCGTGGCCCACCATGAGGACAGCGAAGGCCTCCCAGTCGTGGACGAAGGCTGGGCCGAGGAGGAGCCGTATCAGGGGCCTGCCAAGAGCAGCCAGGAGGAAGAAGGGAGGCACCGTGAGCGCTGTGACGTATCTTATTGCGGCTGCAACAGCCTCCCCGCTCAGAGCGCCGCTCTCCTCAAACTTGACAAAGGCAGGGTAGATGGCGCCCGACAGGGAGTTATAAACGACCGTTTGAAGTGTAACTGAGCCTATCATTATAATAGAATAGGAGCCCATCTCAGCTAGGCCAATGTACCTCAGGACAAAGAGCTTGTCAACGTTCTGAAGTACGGTTGCCATGAGGTAACCTATGGCTATGGGGACAGCTATAGAGAGGGCCGGGAGCAGGGGGGCCTTATTCCTGTTACCTACTACAAAGTCCAAAGACCAATAGGTTCCTAAGGCTGCTGAGGCAGCGTCGCCAGCTACCCAGCCGGCTATCAGGCCTGCGGGGCCGAAGCCGGCAAAGAGGAGGGCAAGGCCTATGCCGTACCTAGTGAAAGCCCAGACGGCCTGTGTAAGGCCCCACCTGCCGAACCTCATGGAGGCCTGAAGGGCCACGTAGTAGACATAGTTGTAGTAAGCATATACTACTAGGTCAAGGGCCGTAAGCCTTAGTAGCCAGGCGTAGTGGGTCGTACCATAATATAGTTCTGAGAAAGGCGATGCGAGGGCCCAGATGGTCATGGCTACAGCGACGCTGAAGGCGAGCACCATCATAAGGCCCCTAATATATAGCCCTCTCGCCTCCTCAAGCCTGCCCGTCTGGTAGTAGCCTATGACGTACCTGCCTATGCCGTATATGGGCCATACAAGGAGCGGCAGGAGCAGCGTGAAGAGTGTGCCAGCGGCTGCGTAGGCCCCAAGGCCCTTGAGGCTCAGGACCCTCGCTATGATCAGGTAGAAGGCGGCCTGCAGGGCCAGGGTTACCACGTAGCCGCTGAACAGCTTCGTGGCGCCGGTGAAGACCCTGGCCCTGTATGACGTATGGCTATTCCCAGGCGATAGGCTATAGCGAGGATTAAAAAGACTCGAGAATTAGACCAGGGTGAGGGCTTTACTTTGTTTTAGGGGCTGCTACATCTTAGCTTTGCAGTTAGGACTACAAGAGGTCTAACTCTTAGCTTTAGGTCACGCCAGCTCCTTAATTACCTCGCTGAGCCTTATCTTGAACCTCTCGTAGCTGAAGCCCTTTGCCACCTCCCTCACCCTCGCCGGCGAGACCTTAAGCCTCCCAGGGTCGTTAGTAGTGACCTAATGATATGAGCGGCCTCCTCAACGCTCGTGTACCCAAGGCCCTGATCAATTCTTGAAGCTATGTCAGTCCACCCTTCCCCGTCCCTGTAGACCACGGGCACGAGGCCTGTTGCCGCGCCTCAGCACAATAGCTATGCCGAAGTGCTCAACTAGAGGTGGATGCAGATATATCGAGGCCTGGGACATAAGCTCAAGTATCCTTTTCCTAGGGGCGTCTATCTCTAGGTGGAAGTTCCTCGACCTTTAGACCTCTCCTCTATAAGGTCAAGGATTCTCCTCGAAGATGGGCCTGTACTTCCGACTAGATAAAAGTCGGCCTCAGGCACAAGCTTAGCACCTCCGGGATCTCCGTCACCCTCTTGCCCCGGTCTATCCTGCTCACGGTCAGCACCACCTTGCCCCTCTCGCCGTCTATTGACGACAGCTCCTCGTCGTTAGCCAGGGTGAACAACGTAGACCCTCTGGCTTCCGTCCGTATGTCCTTCTCACGCTCAGCAGTCCATGAACTATTGGTCATTATAGGCTTAGTTCTATCAGCGATCGATCTTGACCACCAAGCTATTAATGAGTTATAGACCCTTTCATGCAAACTTAGCTTAAGGTGCTTATAAGAATAATACCTTGGGAGCTCCGCGAGCAGGAAGGCGCGTAGGTGGCGTCAGCCCACTTAAGGGGCACGCCAATGAAGGTCTCGATTATTAGGTCATAGTGATATCTAAGCTTTTTAGCGTGCTTTCCCAGATATAGCGCCGCCAGGAGTAGTCTGAGCAGCCACGCTCTGTTGAAGACCTGTTTATCAGCTCTATCAGCGGCTCTCCGAGAACAGTTGGCCTCGTATGTCATCCATGCCACCCGCCAGCACTTCCCAGGCCCTCTCGTTCAAGCGGGCAGTGTAGAGGTCGACCTCGTAGCCGAGATCTCTCAGCCCTGTACATGTCGAGGGTTGGCCTCTCAGACCCACCGACCCCCTCAAGGAGCGGGAAGACTAACGCTATCCTCACGGGCCTCTCCAACGACAAGGGGCCTTAGGCTATTAAAAGTGAAGCGCCAGCAAGGGCTTTTCACACAAAGGCTATTAGGTCTTAGCTAAAGTCAATCAAAAACGCTCTTACCATGCCTTTAACATTACCTAGAAGTCCTCATAAGGCCTCTAACGCCCTGCTTTGCTAAAAGGGCTGCTTAAGTCGCATTATAACAATGGTCCTGTTGCTGGGCGCTTACGGCTTAAGGTGGCGGACAAGATACTATGTCGGGCTGCGTGTAAATTACTCTCGCATAGGCGTGCTCTATGACCTCGGGCCCGTAGGGCCTCAGCCTCCGTAGGAACTCCTCAAATATGCTATGCCAGTCCCTCACGAAGTATATGTCCTGGACTATGTACTTGCCCTCAGGGCTTACGTCCTCTATTTTGCCCATGTCCCTCAGCTCCTGCAGGTAAACGAGCTCCGCGTTTGAGAAGCCCCTGGAGACCCTGTCCCCGATCAAGCTCGAGAGGGGGCCTAGCAGGAAGGCCCCACTTATCATCAGGGGGTCGCCTCCCCTTACCACTTGCGCTACCTCTGAGGGGGACAGGGCCAGCCCCCTCAGCCTGTGGACCTCGTTCTTGAGCTGCCTAAAGATGAAGTGAAGGAGGCCGTTTGTGTAGCGTCGCTCGCCCCGGTAGCCCCTCACTGCGTAAAGCCTCGGAGCGTTGCAGGCGACCCTGACTGGGTAGTAGAGGGACTTGCAGAAAGTGAAGGCCCGAGCCCAGAAGTGGAAGTCCTCGCCAAAGTTAAGGTTTGAGAAGCCGCCTGTTAGGCTATAGCACCTCCTGGAGACCATATGGACGCCCGTGTGAGCCAGCGAGAACCCGACCCCCTTCTTAATGGTCGTCGACAGGAAGTTGTAGAGAAGCTCCCTGTTGGCGTACGCGTCAGCGTCGTAGAAAAGGAGGTAGTTGCCCCTGCTCATTGAGGCGGCCACGTGCCTGCCGAGGCCCCTCGTGCACTTCATGGCCTTTACCCTGGCGCCGAACTCGTTAAGAACCTCTACCGTGCTGTCGCCTGACTCGTTGTCTGTGGCAACGATCTCATAGTCGGCTCTAAGTTCATTAAGAACAGACGTTAAGCCCTCTAAGGCCTTCCTTATAGTCTTCTCAGCGTTGTATGTTGTCATGATGACTGATATCACTGCTGCAGTCCCGCCTACATCGTTGGTTAGGAAACGCCTAGCCGGTATTTATAATGTCTGTTAGCACGGTGAGCTCTAAGCCATGGTAGAATCTTGGCTTGACCCCAGGAATTTAGAAGGTTTACATTGGATGCTGTCTTTCCATAAGTCACCGCCTAGGCCGCTCACGCAACTTTTAACTGAAAACGGACTGGGGCTTACGCCTTACTGGCGGAGGCCAAAACTCTAGAGTAGCCTAACCTCAGGTCCTGGCTACAGGTTGGAGCTTTACACGGACTATAGTGAAAGCTACTTTAGGCCATTTTATGCAATTTCGAAACGAGATTTAAAGCTGCCCATGGTCTGGCCTCGGCCGGCCTCAGGGCTGACTGCGGCTGTCGGGCTCAGAGCTCGGTGTGCACTAGAGCCTCCGCCAGGAGATCTTCGTCGAAGCCCTCCTTCTCCTTCAGCACATTGGCGATCTCTATGAAAAGCCTCCGCGCCTTGGGGATCACGTAGGCCACGAGGTAGTCCCTTGCCTCCTTGGGCAGAGCTGGCGAGTTCTTATCATAGACCTTGGCCAGCTGCCAAAGTTCCAGGATGAGCTTCAGGGACTTGAGCAGCAGGGGCCTGTAGGCGTTAGAGCACTTGCTAAGCTCCTCAAGGCACTGTCGCTCCCTCTCCTTGAGCAACCCTTCACGGCCCCTTGCCCTCCTGCCCCTCTCGGACCTCTGCGCCTCATAGAGCTCAGCGGCCACTTCCTCAAGGTCCCTTGAGACCCTCTCCCATCTCCCTCCCGGCCCCCTCATCTTGAAGCCCTTCCTGTCCCTCGTGAGCCTCCAGCCCTCCTGGACCCTCCTCCTCAGCTCCTCAACGCTCTGTACTACCATGGGCCCTCCGCCAGTAGGGAGTCCGAAGGCAATAACGTGCTGGGTTCGCGGAGACACCGAAGAGGTGTCTCCCTCAAGTGTCTCAACCTTGGCCAAGGGACACGCCCAGGAGCGCGGGGCGGCAGACCGCGTCATTATGTAGTACAGCCTGCAACCTAAGGTAACGGCAGGGGGCTATGGGCTACGCGCCGAGGAGGGCTGGGACGCAGGCCTAGACTTCCTGGAGACGTACCAGAGGACGCTCGCACACTCATGAAGACCATGGTGCCCCCTGAGGGGCTGAGGGAGGGGAGGCAGCTGCCTCAGGCCGCCTGCGCCAGGCTCTCAGCCCTCAGGAGCCCAAAGCAGGCAGTCAAGACGTACTGTAGGAGGACGTATGAGTTTCAACACCCACAGCCTCAGGTACGCCTTCATCACGCACCTGCTGAGGCCCAGCCACTCGCCATCAATCGCTGCCAAGATTATGGGCCACAGCCCCCTGACCACATCCTTCACTACACTAAGGTGAAGGTAGCTGAGGAGGTCCTCGCTGGCCTCAGGAGGCCTGAAGCGCTAGAGCACTTGACCACTTTTCCCCGAAACCTTCTGGGGAAAGGTGGTCAGGCTCAAGGCGCCTTAATGTGAGGCCTGGGCCCTCTTGAACTCCGTCATCGTCTCCAGGAGCTCCCTTATCTGCCTCTTAACCTCCTCAGGCGTCAGCCACACGAGCACTGAGGCGGCCCTGTATGCCTCCCCCTCGCCCTGCCTGGCCTCCGTGGCCTGGGGCTGCGAGGTCATGGGAGGCGCCTCGAGGGGCTGGGACTTAGCGACTGTCTCATTAACGGCCTCCTTGGCCGCCTCCTTATGGGCCGCCTCCCCTGAGGCGTACTCGCTCAGCTCCCTAGCGAGCTCCTTGAGCTCCTCACCGAAGCGGGAGAGCGCGGCGGCGAGCTCCCTGGCCTCCCCTGCCGTCAGCCTGCCGCCCCTGATCCTGTCCCTCACGGACTTCACGAGCGCCTCCATGTAGTCCCTCTCCCTCCCCTCCTCCATGAGTCCCTTAAGGGTTAGGCCCAGGTCGCTGTGTAGCTTGCTGACCTCTATGTACTCGGCAGGGCCAAGGTAGCACTTCCTGACCCTCTTGTGTACTCTGCCGTCAGGCCCCCTCTCGTAGCCCTCGTAGTGGACGGCAAGGTAGTAGACCTGGCCGCCGCGCCTCTGCCTCTCCACGTAGCTTACGGGCTGCCCGCACCTCGGGCAAACCATGACCCTGGGCTGGCCCTCCAAGCCCCTCACCACGCCCTGAAGGAGGCTGCCAGAGGTCAAGCACCTTTCCCCAGAACCTTCTGGGGAAAAGAGGTAGGGACTTACTGCCTGGGGAGAAGCTACTGACGCTAGCCCCTAGGCCCTCCATGAACTTTCAGGTTTTGTGTTTTATTCCATAATTCTTTTCCTATTTTTCTATGTGTCCCTTAGGACCTGTGCGTGTGTGTCCTAATATTTAATTAGATATACGGACCTATGCTTGTGCGTCCCAAGGGCCAAATGGGCGCATTGGAGGCGCGTCCCCAGGATGTGCCCCAGGGACAACGGCGCGCCCTGAGCACCTGGCCCAGGTTGAGCGCGGGTCCCCAAGACGCGTCCCAGGGACGCAGGCGTCAGGCCCCTGTACGCTGGGTGAGGCTACAAGCTGGGCCATACTATGACGCAGGGCCCAGCTGCGCTCGGCCTGCCCAGGCACGGGGGACAGCCTCCCGTAAGTGCCAGCCCTCAGCGTTTTTCCACGCAAGGTTACGTGGAAAAGGGTAGCAGTGGGAGAAGGCCTCACGGCCGCTCAGGACCACGTCCTGGCCCGGTCTCCAGGCCACCGCTTGCCCCTCAGGTCGTAAGGGCCTGACAGTCCTTGCGACCTGCCCCTCCTGTAAGGCCATGCAGCTACCAGGAGCGCCTGCGGATGCTTGACTAGACGCTTAGGTGTCTCGAGACACCGTCATCGGTGTCTGCAGAGCGCTCAGCGACACTGGCTCAATCGGAGTAGATGTTACAGCGGACACTGACATGTCCGCTGGGCCGCCTAAGCCTGCCTCTCCTGTCCCGCGTACTTCTCCGGCCTCTCGCTACCCTGAGAGCTCAGCACGGCCCCGCTAGGCCGACGACATGGGCCAGGGTTGAAAGAAGCGGGACATGAAGGGCCTGCAGGCTTAGGTGACAGCTGTTAGCGTCCTTCAAGGTCGCAGGTCATGAGGCCAGGGCCCTTTCAGGGTCGACGAGCTCTTAGAACCCTGACTGTTAGGTGCGATAATAGATTAAATCTCTCAGGCCGCAAGTGAGATGAGGCCATAGCCAGTCATGAAGGTCAAGGAAAAGCAGCTGAGGCTTATAGGGGCCGCGCTGTTTGTGCAGTTCTACGTCGTCTGGGCCCTCGGCTTCGCCAACTATGTGCCACAGCTCTACAACTTTGAAGTATTGCGGGCGTCGGCTATATTGCTGGTTATCGGCCTGCTTCTGATGCTCAGCAGGTATCTAAAGGACATGGCAAGGCAAGTAGTTGCGGACAAGTACTTCAGGGCCCTCATGATAATTTACGCCGCAGCTGTGTACTACATAACTTACAGCGCCATGACGACTTACTACCAACTGAACATCTGGACAAGCCTTGACACTGCGACCTACATGCAGTCCTTTGCGTCTGCAGCGCTGTATCACAAACTCTTCTATAGCTTTGCCGTGTCGCCGTTCTTCTACAACCACGCTTCGCCTATACTCTTCCTGCTGTACCCCCTTTACCTGACGTACCCAGGGATACCTGCACTTATGACGATACAGGCGGCGCTGGCGACGCTGCCGACTATACCCCTGTACAAGCTCGGGCTGAGGCTCTTTGGAGACAGGAGGTACGCCCTGCTCACGGCGTTGACCTACCTCCTGTTCCCATGGATCACAACATACGTGGGTGGGGCCTTCGAGGTGGTGATCCTCACGGCGCCCTTCTTCGCGCTCGCCCTCTACAACCTCTACATGGGGAACAGGCTCGGCTACTGGCTGTCGTTGACCCTCATGATGGCAACTATAGAGTTCTCGCCTATACTGGGTTTCTTCATAGGGCTTTACATACTGGCCACTAAGTTCGACTGGCTTAAGGCCAAGGGGAGAGTCGCCCTGGGTCTTGAGACCCTTGCCTTCTCGCTCGCATGGCTCTTCGGGGACTTCCTTTTGGTCTACTACTTCAGCCGCGGGGCCATAAACATCTTCGTGAATGTCTGGGGCTCAGCGCTCTCTGGCCCACTGATATCGATAACTGACTCCATAGGCAACGCCATCTTCCACTTCACTACTCACACAGGCTCAAGCTCCTCGTCAAGTCACCAAGCCGCGCTCAGCCTGTCCAGCGTCCTTGAGTCCCTGATAAATAGCGTAAAGACGGGCCTCCACACGAAGATCCAGAGCACGGTCTTCCTAATGATGCCAACCCTCTTCCTGAACCTCGTGGAGCCCCAGAACCTCCTCCTGCTGCCGTGGCTTTACGTAATGTGGCAGACCCCATGGGGCTTTTACTACTCCGTCTGGGTCTACTACACGGCCCTCGCGGCGCCTGCAGTCATAGTGCCCGCCCTATGGGCCCTGAAGAAGTTCAGACCGCGCGTTAGGAGGGCGCTGCTGGTCGCGGTCTTCATCGCAGTGGCCATCTCAACGCTGCTCCTCAACGGTCTATCGCCCCTGTCGGCCCTTTACTTCCGCGAACCCATGCCTAACCCCCTGCAGCCAGCAGCAACACCATATGACCTGGCCCTCATCCAGCTGAACGACTACGTGCCGCCCAACGCCTCCGTCTCGGTGCCAGCAACAGCCGTGCCCTGGTTCTCGTTAACGAGGTATGGGTGGAATGAGCATGGGGTGCCGTTCTTTGGGCCAAACGGCTACACGAAGTACGAGGTGTACTCACCGCTCGCGCCAACTGGGTACCCGTACAGTCTAAACATCAATAATTACCTGGCCTACATGTTCAACGACGGCGCTTGGCTGCTCATAGGGCCCTTCCAGAGGCCTTACGGCTTCAACTACACGACTACAATTACGCTGTTGCCCCTGACGCCTGGTCAGCACCAGTACAGCGTAACTACGATACCAGGTGGAGGACCTGTGACTGTGAGCTTAAACGTCAGCTACACATCGCTACAGACCATAGAGTACCTGACGAGGAACCTGTCATGGGTGCTACAGCAGCCACAGAGCGGCGTCTGCGGGTCTCTGCCAGGCTATTTCGCAGTGCTGAACCCCATCGATTACGTTGCGCAGCCGATTATCATTAACAAGACCACAACGATAGAGGCCCTCACGGTGTTCGGATCGGGGTCCTACAACCTCGTACACGGCAAGGTGATGATATCATCGTCCGAGGTTCCAACCCTGAAGCACGATGTCCTGTGGAGCGCAGGCTTCTGGGAGCCCTGGTGGTGTAGCCCTCACGGGTGGGCCGCTCCAATAACTGTCAACCCTATGATCACCCTGAGGCCGGGAACCTACTACGTGATCCTTAACATGCCCACCAACCCGTGGCAGACCCTCTGCACATACATACCTGGGGCCCCCAAGGCCCTCGTTTACAACGGCACAGGGCTACGGCAGCTCAACTGCACCATGAACCTGATAATGGTGACTAACAGGCCGGCGGAGGTCGCCAACGCTAATGCAAGCGTCTCAATATCGTTAGTTATACAGAACAGCACTGCCGTAGCCCTGAACAAGACTGTGACGTTGGTTGCTCAGAGGCCCTTTGAGCTCCCGCTGACCTACTGGGCCAACCTCACGGGCAGCTCCTACCAGGAGGCCCTCGTGGTTAGCATTAACCAGAGCTCGGGCCTGCCCTCGCCCGGCGAGCTCTCGGTTACTATAAGCAATTACATGCCTGCAGATCACCCACCTATACCGCTCATAAAGCTCCACGGCCTCAACTACACGGCCACAGAGACGTTGTTACCCATAACGCCGGGCTCCCATCAGTACACGCTGGCCCTCCTGCCTGAGGGGCCGGTTAAGGTCAGCGTGGACGTCAATTACACGCCGCTGCAGGCCATAGAGTACGTCACCAGTGACCTGCCTCAGGTGCTTCAGCGGCCCCAGGGCGCTGCGTGCGGTACCCTGCCAGGCTACTTCGCTCTCCTAAACAGCTCGGAGTACCTGGTGCAGCCAGTCACGGTCAATGAGACCGCCACGATAGAGAGCCTTGCTGTCTTCGGCTCAGGTTCTAACAACCTGGTAAGCGGTCAGGTAGTGATATCAAGGTCACCTGTTCCAACGAACAGGAGCGGCTACCTGTGGAGCGCAGGCTTTGGGGAGCCCTGGTGGTGCGAGCCTCGCTCGTGGGCCACGCCAATAGTCACCAGCCCTAAGGCGAAGCTGGAGCCAGGCACTTATTACGTAATCCTTCACATGCCCACTAACCCGTGGCAGGCCCTCTGCACCTACATACCTGGGGCCCCCAAGGCCCTCGTTTACAACGGCACAGGGCTACGGCAGCTCAACTGCACCATGAACCTGATAATGGTCACCAACAGGCCAGCCAGCTCAACCAATGTGAGCTCAAACGTAACTGTGTCGCTGCTTGGCAGAACTATAACCATAAGCCCCCAGGGGCCAACGCAGCAGGCCCTGACGTTTGAGGCCAACGTAACTCAGAGGGCTGCGTGGGAGACCCTTGTTGTGAACGCGAGCGAGGCGATTCCTGGCAACCTGACGATAAGGGTGAACACCTACGTGCCGGGCGAGTACCCGCCCATAAGGGTGCCATGGTACCTGATACCGGCCTACGGCAACATACCCACCTACGCCCTGTTAGCCCTAGCCATAGCCTTCCTGGCGGCCCGCGAGAGAAGGCCAGCAGGCTAGGTCGAGCCGCATGAGGCAGGTCCTGATGTTAGTTGGGGGCTTACCATAAGGCCTACTTCAAAGGCCTATGCCTCACGTCCTTTAGGCCCCGCCTACTGCTAACGCCCATGTCGCATGGTTCGACCTGCTGGCGTCACGCTTAAAGTTGGCCAACCCTGTCAGCAACCTGGTTGAGGGCCCTGATGAGGGTCACGCTAGTTCACAACCACAGCCTCACATACATGGGCGGAGGAGAGACGTTCATAGCGAGGCTCGCCAGCGCCCTCTCGAGGCAGGGCCTCAGGGCCTCCGTCTACTCCCTGCCCATAGGGCGGCGGGGCGGCGTTGAAGTTAAGGGCCTCCTCGGCCCCGCCGAGTACAGGGAGGGCCTGCTCCCAGACGTCGACGCTGACGTAGCCTACGTCACTTACTTCCCCATGGCCTCGCTTGCCCTCCTGAGGGTCAGGGCCCCTAAGGTGGCCGCAATTCACTCGCCCCTC
>Ga0209739_100273_pt1 | contig 22206 bp, 20 predicted proteins | sample JossMetagenome_2_FD_184729 | JGI IMG/M metagenome (GOLD analysis project Ga0209739, IMG submission 184729) | Hot spring sediment microbial communities from Joseph's Coat, Yellowstone National Park, USA - JC3_ASED (SPAdes) (version 3) | ecosystem: Environmental > Aquatic > Thermal springs > Hot...
CCCCTGAGGCCAAGCTCCCGCCTAATCGCAGCTGGCAACTTAAGCACACCGCCCTTATAGAGCTTGAGCTTCATCACAAAATTTACGTGAAAGACTAGTTATTAAAGGTGACCAGGGTAACTTCGGCAACCAGCATAATGTGTAGCTCTGTATGTCTCTGGGCCCTGTACTTTATAGAACCGGCTTATCGAAGACACGTATTAGAGCTGAGGAAGCACTACACCCTACTAATTCCAGAAACATCCCTCGTAGAGGTGGCATACCCCATCTACCGCGCCAAGGGCCTAAACGAGCTCAAAAACTATGCCACGTTCCTCAAACACCTCCCACTAGGAAAGAACATCAAGATTCTACCCCTATCCCACGAAGCCCTCGCCAAAGCACTTGTACTCACAGCAGGCCACCCAGAATACTTTATAGACGAAGAAGGAAACCTAAACATCTACGACGCCATTCTCGCAGCCATATGGGAAAAAATGAAGATACCCCTTGCAACCTCGGACAGCATGCTGATCGAGTACGGCAAAACACACAAACTCGACTACATACTACTCCGCAAAGCCCACAAATAGCAAACCCATGCTTCCCCAAAACTCTTAAAAGACCACCGAAAAAGCTATATAGCAACCAAAAACAGACAATAGGGCATCCAACCTTAATCCTCAACGAGACGCCTCTCGGGCTCTCTACCCCCCGTCCTTCTCCCTAAGATTCTCTTGGGCATCACGAAGCTCCCCTTACTAGTTACGTGTATATTCTGGCAAGAATATTCCCATAAAGCTATTAACCCTTAAGAGAGGGGAGACATAGCATCACAAGAGAAAGCCGGCCCCACATCACGAGAAAATCCTCAGTGACCATTACATAGCTGAAGGCAACAAATCCTTTAAAAAGACCGACTCCAACCATTCAAAAATTTATAGACAACCCGCGCTAGAAATAAATACTTCTAACACCATAAACCAATACACAAGACACAGCCCGCGTCGAGGTGCCTACACACTATGCCTAAACCCGAAACCGTCGGCGCAATAATTGCACTCATCACAGAAGACACAGACGACTTCGACGCCGAAACAATAAAAGGAGTCATAGAGTCCACCTACGAATTGACAAGCGAGACAAGACGCGTAGCCGTGGACCTCTCGGCAATAAAAAGCATCCTAGAAGACTTTATCTCTCAAGGCTACGTCCAGAAAAGCGGAGACAAATACCTCGTAACCACCCAGGGCAGACAAGTCTTCAAGGACATGTGGAAAAGCCTAGACCCCCTCACAGAGGCATACTTCGCCGGCGCATACGCATATTACGAGGCGAAAAAAGAAGAGGCAGAAAACCAACAGCACAACACTCGGCCCAGCCACAGAAAAAAGAGACAACGCCAAAAACGAGATGATCGACCCCACATTGAGCGATGACAACGTATTGCCGGCACTGCTTAGGGATGTTACTTCGCCAAACCAGTTTGGACGCGTGAAGATACACCCGATACTCTTGGTAAGTAAAGACATGCGGTACGCCTTCATGCTGATCGTCGCGCGCTAATCTCAGGAATAAATACCCGTATTAACGGTTGTACTGTACGAAGGGCTTCTTTTTCCAGATCAATAGGACACAAGCTGGATTTTTATGCAGGCCCCGCACACCTATTGTTGCCCAGAGAGAGGGTCACAAAACGTGAGAGTAGTCTTTAAATCTGGCATAAAGGACCTGTTCGACCTCATACAGGGAGAATTCAAGCTCGCCCTCAAGGAAGACAACACTCAGAAAGCCAAGATCGAGTACGACGAAGAAAAACTCATCTTTCTCACAGGCACCGGCAACAAGTGGTTCACCAAAACAGACGAGAAGGGCAACGTCTACCTCGGCTACGAGGGCACACGCAAAGACCTCATAGAACTACGCCCCTTCCAAAACCTATACTGGCTCTCATCATCAGAAGACAAAGCTACACTAGGCTACGTCGACGACTGGACCTTCATCGAATATGTCGACCCAATTCTTGGAAACGTCTATCTTATCGAAAGAATCCCAAAAAGGATAAGAGACTTCACCCTCAAACTCGTAGAATACAAGACATCCCTCCCACCAGAGTGGGACGTCCAATGGTACGAACTCATCGAGATAACAAGCACCAAGACCATCAAGGCAGTCCAACCACAAAAAATAACAGAACTACTCCAGTCCCAAGACGGCTACATCGCATTCATAAAAAGCCAAAACTCCACACCACGAGTCATCGCCCCATGCAAAGACCAATGCGAAGACCTAAAAGACTAAACCATCAAACAGCATCACAGAACTCAATACCCCTTTCCAGTCCACCACACGTAGACCACGCCAACCCATATCACAAGGCAAAGAAAGCCTTAAAACTCGTCAGGGAGGAACCATCCATCAACACCACGATAAAGCATAGAAAAGACAATAAACACTACAAGTAGCCCTCGACACTCTACGCCAAGCACTCTGCCAGCATTAAACTGACCTGGGGTAAACTTTTCCCACAGCATCCCTAAGACTTGCAAAAGCCCTAGCCTCCATTTCCGGGTCAAGGCTCACAATACTAGACGCCACATCGAGAGGCTCCTCGTAAACAACATGAATCTTTCCATTCACCTTTCCTTTCTTAAACACTATGAGAAACATCCCCCTCAACCTCGAAGCTGTAACCCCGCTAGGAGCCTCCCCAAGTACCCAATTGATAACCACAGGATAAAACTCATACAGCCCGAGCACGCGCAAAAGATTTTGTTTATACAAATAAAGAAAGTTGTTCCCATAAAAGTCTGAGTTACATCTTATTAATAGAAATTTTTATAATGCCGATTTCATCAAGTTTTAGTAAAATATCAAGCACTTCACTAGCATCAAGATTCATATCTTTTGAAATAGCACCAACAAGCTCGTGAAGACGCAGAGGGGTTTCTCTACCGGAGAAGTATCTAGAAACCCACTTATAAACATTAAAATATTTTCTCTCAAGTTTCTCGGATAAAATATTTTCCATTTCTTTCTCTAAACGATGAAGTTCTCGTAACTTCAATTGTAATTGAGATAGCTTATCTTCGTTTAAAATTTCTTCTATTTCTTTTATCAAATTTTTAATTTCGTCTTCTTTTTCACCGAGCAAATTTAGTATGAGGGGTTCAGCTTTTGAAATGCCAACTATCTTATGCGACTCGTCAATTAACTTCTGAAAACTATTAAGATATTTCTTTATATAACTATTTAACTGACCCTTGATTGAAGCCATTTCTTTATCTAATTGATTTAATGTTACATAAAAATTTTTCAATATCTTTTCACGCTTACTTAATTCATTAAGTAAGGTGGTTAATTCATCTTCATCCAATCTATCTAGGACATTTCTATCTATCTTTTGCGTGAAAATATCTTGAAGTTTAAGCGCATTTGTCATCTTTAACCACCTATCCTAAAGTTTTTTATCTCATTTTGAATTTGTTTCAATCTATCTTCAACACTGCCAAGGCGTTCTTTCAACGAATCACTTTCAGATTTAAGGCTTTCAATTTCACCTAAAACATTAAAGATACCTTTGAGTTCCTCTAGCCTATTCCGATCTTTGTCTAATATTTCGGTGAGTTCTTTAAGAAGTTCTGTTTCTGATTCATGCTTTTGAATAATCTCCCTGATTAAGTTTTCCCTTTGCTGAAGTTTTTCACCTTTTTTTGAGAATTCTACAATAAGGTGCTCTAAAAAGTCAATAATGCCTGGTAAACCTCCAGTCAAACCCTTATCCCCATAAAGATCTTGCCATTTTTCTTTAGCAATTTTATGGATAACAGTTTGATCTAGCATTTGAACGGAATCCAGAGTCCGATTAACAGCATCTTCAAGTTTTTGAAGTACGGAATCAATATCATTTTTTAAACCTAAAAATTCATTGCGATATATTTCTTGTATTTTAAAAAGAATATAATTATGGAAATGAGTTATTTTAGATCCTTCATATGATCCTAAAGGAACCGCACTCTCGCGGAACATAAAAATCTGTCGTAAATCGCTCTCTTGCTTAACGAGTTCCTCAACTAAGCTATCCTTAGTTAGGGATAGGTAAATATCAATTTTTACTAATAGCTTGTTGAGAGCTTCATGATATTTATCCTTATCAAATTGAGCACTTTTACGTATTTCTTCTAAGACGTCAGGTGGAAGAACTTTACTTAAATCCTTAATATTCTTACTGAGTTTTGAGTCAAAGTCACTCTTATATTTTTCCAAATCATGGTGTATATTCTTTGTTTCGCTTAATGCCTTTACTATATAATTATTGAAAATTTCCTCCATATAATTGGCTAAGATAATAACTATATTGAATATGACTGGGTCTTTGGAGGTTTCCAATTTATTAATATATCTTTGAAGTAGGTCATCAATATCGCTAAGGAATATAATTTTAGACCCTTTCTGCTTGGAGAAAAAGACATGACATAATGATGAATTTAAATGAATTTTTGGAAAAGCTTGCAAATCCTCCTTAATTTTTTCTCTCCTTTGATTTACGTCTACTAGCAATGAAAGAACATCATTTTCAGACAATCGCTTTAAGAACACAGTTTTCTCACTGCTTTTTCCTTTTTTCTTGGGTATTGATATTTCTACTAAACCTCTACTCTCCAACAGTTTTAATACAAATTCCTCGAATAAATTTTTACTAACCTCACTTTTACCTTCACTTTTTTCGAATACAAATTCCTTTTCTAAGTCTGCGAGGCTGATGCTCGAATTTTTCTTTGACAATAATTCCAGGATTCTCTCTTCAGCCGGCCACAAAGATAAACGTGTTGTTTTTGTGTTCTCATCAAAAGTGGCTACTCCGATGCTTTGGGCAAGATGCAAAGCTTGATTCACCAAATTTTTAATCCTTTGTTTCAATACTTCATTATTATTATCCTTCAAGGGGTTATCAGGTTCAACATCTGGTAGTGGTATGCCATTTAATCCCTCGAAAGGTCTTACCCGGTATAAATTTAGCAACAAATCCTCAAGTTCGTCCCTACTGCATGAAGATCCCCCCACTAGCAATGCTCTATAATAATCCAAGAATACCAAGTAAGGTTTTCTCTTGGAATCTAATACTAATGGATCATTCTCGAATCCTATTTTTTCGCTAATAACTATACCTTTTTCCTTTGCCTTCTTTTTCCACTCTTCAAAAATTTCTTGAAACTTATATCTATGAAGGATAGTTGAGTAGAAGTCATTAAGTTTTTGCTTATCTATATAATTGGCTTTACCTATTAGGTCTACATGTTTGCGTGCCGCAAGCATCTGGATATCTTGTAAAGACATTTGAATGAAAAAGACATTCCAAGGTTTATTCGGAATTTCTAATGTATATTGGCTTATAATAATCGTGCAAACATTGTCACGAGTCGCAAAAAGTCTATTTTCAACCTGCGGAGAACCTAATATAAACTTTATACTCACCACTGAATTTTCGTAGTTTTTAATGCTATACATCCTTAGGTAATTTTTAAGCTGATGTTCTTCGATATATCCTGCTTCTTTGAGCATCTCTAAGAGTGTTACATATGAATAATCTTCTATTTTTTTAATGTTATCACGTGAGAAATTCTTGAGGAAAGAGAAAACATCAATCGCAGTTCTGGCATCAGATATAAAAGGTATAATTCTAGGAGAGTATGCGGGATATAACATTGTTTTAAATACCGTAGATATTCCAATTCCTCTCTCGGAAGGATAATTTTGCAACAAAGACTTAAGAAAATTTTCTACATTATTCGGTATATTTATAAACTTATATGATAACAAAACATTATTAAGTTCATCAATATCTATGTTTCCCTTATCAGTTATAGGAATTGCTATTAGATATTCTCCATTTTTCGTAAGACTTATCAGAGCGCTTACACAAATAAGGAGTTCCTCGGTAGATGTATCACTATTAATCTCTTTTAACTTTTCAGATAGGATAACCAAAAGCTTCTGAAGCGTCTCTCTATCAGATCCTATCTTGTATAATTTATAGGGTCTAAAAATATTTTGTTCAACATATGACTCTATTTTAAAATTGGGAAGAATAATTTTTGATTCTTCATCTAATTCATTTTCTGGGATATTTGAAGCCGTAAAAATTATCCTCTTTATTTGTTCACTTACTGTCTTAGGAAATTTGTTAGCTTGGTTAAGGATGTTACCCACAAAATCAAAGTTTACAAGGCTTCTAGTTTCTGTGAAGTCAACAGTAGGAATTTGTATAGATTGTTCCAAAAAATATAAGAAATTATCAACATTTATTTTATATATGCAAGTTTTCTTGTGTTCCTCGGTGCAACGCAAATATAAGGTATTAACAAGTTTTCTGACTAAGGAAACCAACTTGCCAATGTTACCGTTTGTTACAATATATAAAAATTCAAAAATTCTATAATCATCAATTATATCACTAGATGCTCTTCGACATGTATACTCTAGCAAGGCTTTTCCGAATTCTACAAACTCATTTTTAGTAAGGGAATAAATACTAATAATATCTTCTCTTCTATTTAGCCACCCTATATGACCTACAGATGAGAGCTTACTCTGAATAAAATTAAACGCATGAGGAGTAACAAATAAAACCAAATGAATTCTTCCTTTGATGGACTTCCCGAAGTGCGATTCTCTACCACCTAAAAATTCTCTAAGCATTTTCACAAATGCATCGCTTAATTTTAGCCCTCCAACAGGGGATTCATTGTCTAGACCTATGACACCCTCTACTTCATCTAATAACAGAATTAAAGGTCTATCATAAGTTGCACCTTCTTTATCAACGAGCTGTGTGAAAAAAATTTCAAAAGCATCTACAGGATAACAATTACTTCCACATATTCCTCTAATTTCTCTAATTAAGTCTTCAAATACTAGATATCGAGAAGTCAAATTGTTTTGAGTTATGATTCCTTGAAAAACTGTTTTAGCAAGAGTAGTTTTTCCGGTTCCCCATTCACCGCTAACCACCAATATCTTACTTACTCCATCTTTAGAAGATTTTTTTGCTTCTTCAAGCCACGTTTTGAAGGCACTTTTTATTCTTTCAGTTTTACGAGGACTCCATCTTAAGACAAGCTCTTCTAATTGTTCAATAGGAGCTCTCTCAGCAGCTTCATGCAGAAATAGAGGCTCTTCTTCAAGTTCTATAATATTATTAACCTGCATTAGAGCCTCACTCGTTATTAACTATACTACTATATTTATGCTTCTCTCTACGGTCAACCTTCACAAAAATCGGGTATGGGAACACGTTCATTTGACCCGTTAGAACAGCAAGACCTGGCTCCATATATGTTAGCCTGCGCTCAATATACTTGGGGAGACCTCCGGTAACAGTAGATACGAACTTTATATCACCAGGTGCCACTCTGTGTATGATGAAAGTATTCATCATAGACATAACAATAGGATCAACGTAGCTTGGTCTTTGGGTTACGAGACCTAAGCATAGACCAAACTTTCTCCCTTGTGTTGCCACAGAAGCCAAGATTTTCTTAGCTAGACTGAACCCTATAGGGTAAACCTGGGTGTTAGGTGCATAGTTCTGTGCCTCTTCGATAACGAACAAGAGAAGCCTGTTCACACCTTGAATACGGTATGCAGTAAATTTTTTAAATAGTAGTGCTAGCACATTACCCACGACAAACTGTTTCACAGTTAAATCAACACCAGTAGCTCCCTCCGTTGAAAAATCTAATATTACTAATTTCGGATCCTTGGGATTAGTAATATCGTCAACGAAATCGTCATTTATTTCTGCATTTGCTCCATGTGGGGGGATTATATTACGCTTTTTAACCATCAGTTCATGGAAGTTTGCGACAGCCCGTATGACTGCATCAGCAGTGGAGCTATGAACTTTGTTTGCTTTCCTATCTTCTTCTATAAGTTCCTTTAACTTGTCTATTTTATTGATGATACAATTATAGTCAACTTCGTAGTTATTGTTGCTCATACATAGAGGAAATTGTTCTTTCAAACGCTCAATATCGCTTAAAAATGACGAGAGATAGTTTAATTGTAGTTCAGCTCCTTCCAACTTTCCAGAATGATAGATAGCAATAATGGTTTCGGATATTTCAGATGGTGAAAGCGCATTTAAATCAATTTTTATCCTCTTCAATTCTGCCTTTGAGGACTGAGATCTTATATTATCGGCCTCTGACCCCTCAAAATATAGCCTCTTTACTTTCGAGTAACTTTTAACCAGTTCTGGATTTTCGAAGTAATCTAAATAATCTCCATTTGCGTCTACTATCATAACTGGAATTGTTTTATATCCTCCTGGTAAATCAATGCCGCTTCTTGCCCCAAGCATTTCTATTATTCTTCCCATAGTATTGGATTTCCCACTCCCTGTCGTCCCAATAACTGCGAAATGCATATTGATATTATTTGTATCTAATAATGCTGGAAGCTTCAATTCTTCGCTCTCATATCCATATATTTTCCCTATTTCTATAAAACGAGCGGGTTTTTGACCACTCGACAAGTCATAATGATAGAGAGATTGCAGATCATTAAGAGATGCTGGATATACAAGATCTCCAGGTAAAGGGGGCTTATCTGGATTCCTCAATCCCTGTGGAGTAAGAACCCCTAAAATTCGAAGAGCGGCTACTGTATATCGGCGCGATATCTCATCAGGAGGAGGAAAGCCCTCTCTTAAAGCCTCAGCCCATATCTCCCCCTTCTCATAGTATTCGTTGTAGTGCGAAATTCCTGTTATTTCCGCCAAGTAAGTTAACCCTTCGTTACGTGAAATTATTACTACAAACATTCCTTCCTTTATAAGAGCCTCCATCTCTTTTAGTGGTTGGAAGTATGCGTAGTCACTTCGTGAACGAGACAATACGTAGCCAAGTTGCTTTCTTCCTCCAATTTGTCGGAGTTCATTTTCCATGTTACCACCTCATATCATTCTACAAGACCTTGAACTAAATCAATTGCTCCTATGATGCCAAACGTGGTTCTTTTTTTGAGACTAGTCGTTAGAAATCTTGAGACAGTTTCCTTCATCACTTTTCTAGCGGTACGTCTCGGTATCGTACAAGCCTTATGTGCAAAAATTACTGGAATTGGAATACCGTATCCAGGCAACGAGGCTGCAGCAACATATTTAGCCCATTTCCAAACATGTTCTTCCAGCTCTTGTTCAGAAGGTTCGTGATCAAAAGGAATCTCTACTCTAAAAACTTTTTTCTTTGGGCTTCTTAAGCCGGGCAGAATATAAAAGGAATATATAAAAAGATTATATCTCCTATATATTGGATAATCTGTGTTTTTTGAAAGTTCGAAAGCCTTGGTCACTAAAACAATATCTTTATTATCATCCACAATAGATTTTCTTAAAATTTCAGTAAGATATGAAGATTTAAAAATAAACGTTATTAATGTGTGATCATTGAGTAAGTGCGATATCTCATTGCTTATTTCGCTACTAAAAGTCAAAGTAGATGCAAGCAGGTTTCCTTCGATTGTTTTCACTATACCTATCGTCCAAATATTCTGCTTAATACCTTCAAGTATAGTAGTTGCTCTATTCTTCACATATAAGTTTTCATAGCTGTCATGTAATGATTGACTTCCTTTTGAAAAAATAGGTGGATCGACAATAGGACCATCCATGAATATTATTTTATCTACATTTTCATTGTACATTCTTGATATCTGTGCCATACATTTTCCAAGCATTTCCACTTCTTTTTCAAACATTTTCATTTTTATTTCATGATAAGCATTGCCAGCATCTGACACTTCCGGGGCACGTTCAAAACTAGCGTCAATAATTTTTGTTGGATTTTTAGCCATGCCCCGAGTTATTATTGCAGCAGCAGAGACTGCAGAAGATAAGTAGGGACCTAACCTAATAGGAGGAGTCAAACTACTATCTACTCCAGCAAAAACACTATTTTCGCGAATTTTATTTAACTCTTTAATTTCAACTTTATATCTGTTCCAATCGCCATTAAATAGCAATATCTCATTGGCTGTGTTTAAAACATGTTTAGCCATGTTATTTATGTTAATGGCTAAATCATCAACTTGATCATCAAGAGAACGCAAAATTTTAACCCAAGCGTCCGCACTAATAATTGTGTTTTTCTTTCTACGAGTAGAGTAAGGCATAGTTCTAATATTTTTTATTTTTTTAAAGTATAAAAATTTTACACCATACTTCTTATCCTTAAGGCATCAGGTTGTAAAAATTGTTTATTCTCGGGCCTCTGTAAGTATGCTGGCTAAATATTCTTGTGCAAAAGGATGCGCCACACCGTAGAAATCCCATGCATTTCTTCCTCTAAGTTGTACAATTTTTTCAACAATGTCTTTAGGCGGATGTAACTCAATCTGAATACCACTTTTTGATGAAGCCAATTCTATCATTTTTCTATGAGTACTCTCGCTTGGTTTCACGCTAGAGGTATAAGTTCTAATAAATGCAATTCTTCTCGTATAATGATTTCGTGTGCGCTCAAGGTAGCGGGCAATATAACTGGCTAATATCTCTATACTTTTCGAAACAATTGCCTCATCATATTCGACGCCGTTTTTTCTACACCACCACTCGAAAAGTCCGGGGCAATCATACCACTCGGTCCACTTCTCGTAATACTCCTCAGGAACCAAGCCAAAAGGTTCTGATACCGTGACAACATGTATTTTTTTACGAAGCTCCTGAGACAGAGTATCTAGTGTGGCATAAAGAACCTTATAGGATCTAGATAAGTGATAGGGTTTCACAGCTGAACATGGATATAGCAAGAGTATTTTCTTTTCAGGTGGAGGAAGATAGTTTTCACTAATAAATGAGAGCCACTTCTTCACACGCCCATTGCTGGAGGTTAGAGCTTCGTATACTTCTTTGGGGCTATAGAAGCATAACTCCCTAGGCAATGTTCCTTTGAGTACTCTTTTTTTAGAGATATTATAGAGCAACTCTCTATTCACAGTCGATGGTTTTCCGAAATACATTTAACTTTTTTGTCCTTTTCCTAGCCGATATTAATTATGCTACTTTGGATCACTGAGGGGCCAAAGCCTGTTATAAAAGAAAGATATTCTGACCATATTGTGGATTCCGCAATAAATTATCTCGACATAAAAAACATTGAACGAAAGTATTCCCCTCTCAAATTGATGACTGATAGTGGTGCATATACAGCCACAAGAAAAGGGATTTCATTGGATCCTTATAAAATATTGGAAATCCAAGAGAAGCTACGATCCGATATCTATGTACCTCTAGATTATCCTTTTACAGCCGAAATGACAATAAGTGAGATTCAAGATCGCTGGAAGAAAACAATCGAAAATACAAGGTTATGGGTCGAAGCTCTAAATAGAAAGAAAGATGTTATGCCAATTGTCCACGCATTAGGGCAACAAAACCTTTACGAAACTGTGAAAATCCTCTCAAATATTGCTGGCAACGCAGATTATATGGGTTTTGGTACAATAATGTTTACAAAGGATGATATAAAGGGCTATCTTGGAGATAGAAGACTCTCCATAAGTTTCATCAATGCTTTAATGGAATTCATCAAAGTTGTCAAAGAAGAATATGGCTTTAAAGTTCATATAGCAGGTTTTGGTTCATCACCTCTCACATTATACCTAGCTATCTACTTGGGTATCGATTCTGTCGACAGTAGCGGATTTCGAAGGCGAGCAGCTTACGGAAAGATATTACTACCTGGAAAGGGAGAACGATATGTTGGTAGAGGCGACGCGCGTTTTGGAATAACAAAGCTAAGCTCTGAAGATCTCCAACAGATCAAGGAATGTGACTGCCCTATCTGTAGAACAGACCCCAGCCTACTCTGGAAAAGTTGGCGTGCCAGAGCTATACATAATGAGTGGGTTTTAAAGAAAACATGGCTAGAAGGAATACGCATGGCGCGCAAAGATATTGAGGCTTATGAGCGATATCTTGATGGAATCTTTGAAAAATCTTCCCTGCGCTATATATGGAAGTATATTAAGACAAATTACCGGAGGATATATTGACTCAAAGCACGATTTTTTATATGGACATAAAAGATAATAAAAATAACATGATCAGAAAAATACCTAACGATTAATGAAAAATACTAAAGATGATGATGACATTTATTAAAAAACATCCATAGCGCGCACAAAAATCTACTGCAACCTACTAGGTATGCCTCAGGGAAGCAATGGTAATATTGATAATATGATCAGTAACGCTATGAAATAGTAAATAATTCTCTCAAAGCTGAATCTCCCAAACCGCAAGCCCATGCTTATATTCGCAAAAAACAGGTATACGAGATAGTAAGCTAACCCCTCAATAGAATCGCATACAAGACCAACAATAAGGTCAGTAATACCAGTAACATTGGAGCTCCAAAGATAGATAATAACTTGTATAACAACAATAACAGAGGCAAGGCTGTCAAAACTATCAAGCCACGAATTTGCCTCATGGACATCTGTGGGATAAAAGAATGCCAGCAAACCTAGAAAAGCATAGAACATCACCCACAACATCTCCATCAAGCCCACCCTCCCACCTCAGTACATCCACAAGGATAAACACATTCTCTTAAAGTCCCGTCCGAGGGATTAAGCCCTTCAGCCCGAGACCAAATATGTCCCTTCATCTTTCGTAGCACCTGTAGCTCAATGAGATACTTCGAATAATAAAGAGGAATAACTCATAATCGAAATTAATCTCGCTATAAAAAATAGAATAATTAAATCTAAATTATATTTTTTTACAAATAAGCACACAATGAAATAAGCTGAATAATGGCTCAGAAATTCACGCAACAATCCATTAAATTTCTACATGCGGTTTATCTTAAAGCATAAAGTTATTAAGCCATTATAGCAGTAAAAGCAATATGCCAGAAGCATTTCTCCTAAAAGGATCACCAACAAACCTCTCCTGGAGCCTCATCGATATGAAGAACAAGAAGACCTTGCTCCTCAGAGATAAACCAGACAACTGGATGATCTGGGGGGTAAACCAGAGGTTCACATGGATCACTAGACAGCTAGAAAACAGCGAGATATTCATCTACGTTACTAGATCCGAGGCAATACAGGGGGGACTGGCAATCTACGGGATAGCCAGAGAAACATTGCAGCTGTCGGAAAAATACTGGCCGCAAGGCGAGAAATGGACACCATTCTTCCTCGAAATAAAAGCAGCCGCCCCCGGAGTCCTCGAACACCCAGAAGATCCAAAACAGTGGAAACTTATCCCAAAGACAAAGCTAGAAGAAAAAGGCGTAAAAATACTGCCGGGACCACAAAAACTAAAACCGGAACAAGCAAAAACTCTCAAAGAAATTTTGTCTTAAAAATCGTTCTAAACAAAAAATCCTCCCAATTTCTTACTAAAGCTCTTCGCAGAGAAGAAATTTCTGGCGCGCTTCAGTGCGTCTCTGGTAATTAGGCTTCTTCTCTTTCACTCCATCTACATTTATTGAAAACTTTGTCCTCATCTAGCTTTTTCTCTGCTAAGTAAACAGCAAAGGCTGCAAGACACGCTTGCCTTAAATATTCATGAAGAGCCCCTACTTCATTTGTCTCAAGAACTTTTAATTCAACGTTTTTCATCTTTGCATACGTGATAACTTCATTTACACATTGATTTGCTAGCTCGTTAAGCTGGTTTATATACTCAGTCAAGGATAATTTCTCTGCTCTTCCCTTTTTATATAAATTTTCGAATTTATTTAATGTCGAATTTTTCTCCGAGCTCAGTAGTTCGTAAATTATCCTTACACTTGTTTTACCGAACTCTTTAGCTATTTTCATCTCGTTAATAGATAATACATAAAAGAGCCACACATCATCAGCAATCATGCTAAGCCAATCTTTCTGAATGCCACTAAAATCTTTGCACATGTATTCATTGAAAAACTGGTTACCCATGAGTATTTTAAAGACAACCCTAAATTTGCCGTCGCCAGAGACGATACAAACGCTGTGAGAATTTGTTAACATATTCTGAAAAGTTAGTTCATTTATTTGTTCGCTATTACAGAACCTATAACCTCTACTTTTTAAGTCATCTACTCGTCCCCATATGTGGTTGCGCTGCATGATATATTTTATTAACGAATTTAACCTGCCTGGACTATAACTATTTTTATTTTTAGGATCTATTAATTCGTGGCGCTCATTAAAGAGTATGGCTATTACTAAGTTCATTTCATTAATTTTTTTAGCTAGAAGTCTCTCTTTTAAGCCCTTATTCAGCATTTCTAACAACTCTTCATGTTTATCTAGCAATGATTGTTGTGCTGTTCGTCCTCCCGTGTGTTCACTCATTCTGAGCTCCACGAAGTCGACTCTTCCCAGCTTTTCGCTTTCAAACACAAAATCAATCTGTCTCTTGCTTTTAGAGGAGATTCCGTATTGAGTTAGAACTTTACCTAAAGTAAGACTGTTACTCTTATTGTCATTGTCAACCTTGACTGCCTTGAAACCTTTACATTTTTGGACATTTTCGTTATTGTAATACTCAACCCATTTTACAATTAATTCTTCAGCGAAGCCACCCTTTCTTGGCCCTAGTGACTGATGAAAAAGCTCTGTGAGATAGTACCAAAGCGTCGCAGTTTTTCCTAAGATATTCCATTCAGCCGTTCTCTCTGCATTCATTAATCCCGTTAATGCTTTCTCAAAGTCATGAAGTCTAACTGGGACAACGCCATCGTAAAGACTTTGAACGAGACAAGGTATCAATGATTTACTGTTACTCCATTGGAGGTTGAGAACATCGTTATCTTGAAATAATGGGTTAGGCGTTAGATATAGAATCAAATAATGATTGTATTCAGGCTTCATGTTAATCACTTATTTTTCTTGTTATTTTTAGCTATTATTTAAATTTACTTTATTAGTTTATGCTTCCTAGGGCTACCTAAGTGGAGAGGATCTCAGCTAAGCTTCATAGGAGTCTCCTATATGCTGCAAAATCCTTAAAAAGCGACTGTGAAATAAGGTTCATGGCAAGAAACTTTTATAAATAAACAAAGTAGTTTTTTGATAAAGGTGTCAATGGTGAGAACAGAGCACGTTCTCTTTCGAGATCTAATGACCGAGATTCCCTCTACTACCTATGCCACTCATGCTCTTTACATGTATCCAGCTAAATTTATTCCTCAGGTTGTTAGATACGTTATTAACAAGTATATGGAATCTGGAGGATGGCTTTTTGATCCCTTCGCTGGCTATGGTACAGTCGCAATTGAGGCTTCATTAACGGGTAGAAACTGTGTGCTATGGGATTTGAATCCAATGATGCACCTATTAGTTTCAGCGTCGCTATTTAGGGGTCACATTTCACTGAATGACTTCTACATAGATTTCGATTATCCTGAACCCTTTTACCCTAAATGGAGCAATATATCGTATTGGCATCCGCCAAGCTTCTTGAAGGTCTTGTCAAGAGCATGGGGTTACTGGCACAAAATGGTTGATAAAAGAATAAAGCCTCTTGTAGCCATACCGCTTCTCAAGGTAACTAGGTATTTTAGCTATTCTGATGAGAAAATTGCTAAGCTGTATAAGTCAAAGTATGCAGAAGATAAAGTTAAGAAGCTTCTTTCAGGACATTGGAGAGCTGAAATGGAAAAAATGTTTTGGAAGTATGCTGAAGATGTTGTTGAAAAGGTGAAGGAGTATCAACAATACCACCCATATCAAATAGAGTGCATAATAAAAGCCAGCGATCAGAGGATTTTTACTGATAAATATGTTATTGTGGACTCCATCAAGGAAAAGCTTGACAAAGAGATTGATGTCCTAGTAACATCGCCACCATACCTGCAGGCACAAGAGTACATAAGAAGCTTTAAGCTTGAGCTTGCATGGCTTGGCTATTCAGGAGACTTCATAAGCAAGCTTGCAAAGCATGAAATCCCATATAATGGCATTGGAGAGGGCTTCATCTCCAGCCAAACCTATGATGAGTTAAAAAAAGACATTGAGAAGCTGAACCATGATAAGCTTCTCCAGCTTTACGTATCCTACTTCAATTCGCTAGCTCTTTTCCTCAACAACAACCATAACAAGATTAACAACGTTATAGCATTTTTTGTAGGACCCGTTAAGATTAGAAAAACGAGAATACCCATTGACACGATAATAAAGGAACATCTAGAGTCCCTTGGATGGATGCATGAGGCAACGCTAGTAGACACCATTGTAGCAAGAAGAATGTTCAAATCAATTATTAACCCAGCTACAGGCTTAGAAGATGAGAGAACGCCAACCGAGCACCTGCTAATAATGAGGCGTAGAGCTTGAGCAAACTACAAAAATCCTAGGCCTTTATGTAATATTGTATTAAAGACTAAAGAACCCATTAAGAACAAATTAAGTATTGCTGTAAAAAATGAAAGATACTAAAACGCTTGTAGCAAATTTTTAAAAGGCCTATATTTAGGCAATATCGAAGGAAAGCTGTTTAACATCGATAAGGTTACACGCTTGTTGGCTACGACTCTCCGGGAAAGCCTGGAGCATATGCGGTAATTGCAGATCTCTTTGAGGTTGTGGACTTTGCTAGGGGGGCCGCGAGGGAGATAGGGCTCCAAGGGGGAATAGCCCTCCTCATGGTGTCTGAGCACGAGGCTGAGGAGGGGGTGGAGGAGGCCGTTGCGCTCGGCTGGCTCCGCCGCCTGGGGCTTCAGCCGTATAGGCTGAGGGTTTCTGGGCACTATTATCCCCACGAGTTTGCTAGGCTAGTAGGACTTGTCAAGCCGAGGGAGATAGTGCCGGTCCATACAAAGGAGCCTGGACTCATGCTTAGGCTTTTTGAAAAGATTGCTTATAAGGAATAGAAAAAAGAGAATTTTTTTCCCTTTTTCTTTTGAACTTTTATAGACTCTCTAGGATGGCTCCTCTAAGAACTTTGAGAATACAGCATTCTCTTTAATCCTGTTTAGAGATTCTAATATATGTCATAATTTTTCTTTCTTTTACTATAAAGATGTTCTTTATTGAGTTGAATTCACTTTCACTTATATTTTCACTATCTTTTTTCTGGTCTAGAGATGTCCTTTGTAGGGTTAATAGTATGCATAAAGAAAATCTCTCAGGAGAAACTAGCAAAGAGAAGATAATTTCGGCTTTCTTCATGGTGTGTTTTCTTCTTGTTTTGGTTACTCCAATTTATGGGCAAAACTTGTGGCTCGAGGATGATTATACTTACTCCATTACGGAAATAGAAACGGAACTGTTTTGGTTTGGTTCAACACAAGTGCTTGGCACATTAAAGCTAAAAGTTCCAACCCATCTTTTAGTTGATAAAGAAAATGAATTTCAGGCTGTTTTCGAGAGAAAAGCTGGATGTTTGAATTCGAATTCGGCAGGAATAGCTTTTTACCTTTATCTAAACTATTCAACAGATAAAGGTGTTAAAAGTCAATCCTTGGACTCCATAGATTTTAGCATTGATTGTTCATCAAACATTACACAAGTAAAGACATTCAAAATAATAGTACCTTCATACCTGTATAATCAGTTCTCATCGAACAATGTTACAGTTTACATAGGCCGCTTTAAGGTCATTGCATCCTCCTTAGTTTCCGTTAACAGTCAAAGCATTGTGAACGAAATACCAGCAAAAAGTGTCGTCATTAAAACCGGTAGCAGTGTCACTATAGCAACTCCAAGCCTTCCAAGGGGATACATAATGCTACAACCCGGGAATGTTACGAACTTTTCAATTAATGTTACAGCAAGAGATGGACTCATAAATCTTCAAGAGATTGAAATCGAGTCTCCTGCCTTTGCTAGAGTCTCTGTAGATACATCTCTTCCGCTTAGAATTCCACCAAACGAAACACGGGGTGTCAATCTAAAACTATATGGATCGGGTGTAGGAGCGGGTATACTAAAACTCACTTTTATATTCTACGATGGGAACTCTTTAAAAAAAGCGTTCTTGTATGTCCCAATTGTTGTGGGAGACGATAAATTAGTCAATTTAGTTAAAAGAATAGATATTTTGGAAAGCAACATAAATAGTATTCAACTTCAAATCTTAATATTATGTTGTGTTATTATAGTAGCTATAATATTGCTAGCACGTTCCAGACGGCATTCATTTGTTGGCTACTGAGTAGACCATGTAACGTTCAATGGACAAGATTTGTTGAAGGAAAAACTTGTTTTTTATTTTATAGGAATAGCCTCTGTTTCCGGATTCATTGTAGGTGATTTCCGCTCTAGTTTGTAGCAAAACTCCTGAATCTCGTGTAACAGCTTGAGAGGATTTACCAAAATAGAAGCAAGCTACTTTAAGCTCGCGCAAGCTCACCCTTACCCACAGTTTCCATGCTGTTTCCGACTAATAAGTTCTCCGTTGCGCATATCTCCAATGCTCTTTCTTGCCTTCCACTCTAAATTAGTACCTGTTGCCCAGTTCTCCCAGGCTACTTGCACGTGCGAGCTCAATTCGTGCAGATAAAGAAAGGAACTAGGGTTTACGCTTTTTGAATACAATGGCGAATCCTTTGACTCCTTGGAAGGAGGTTCCGAGTAGTAGGCTTGCCTTTGTGAGGCCTATGTTTGGGATGACTGCTGTTACTTCGCCGTGGTTTTGCTGTATGTGGTCGAGGGCTTTTCCGAGCTCTGGGAGGTCTGCCTCGAAGTCGTCTATTGGGAGGTAGAATATGCCCCATAGGTCGCCGCAGTAGACGTGCTTCATATATGGCTGGTCATTCCCCATTTTGTCGGGGTCGTGTTTTTCACCCATTTTTTCCTCTACCATAGAGTTCTCATTTTCTCCCTGTATTTAAGCTTATATCTGCTTGCATAACCTATACCTAGGAGAAAGATGCTGGATTTCGCTTGGGTAGTCTTATCACTGATATCTGTAGCTTCTAAATGATAAAGCCTTAAAATTCTTTGTAAATATTTTATTATGAGGGGAAACTTTGAGCACAAGCTTGTTTCCAAAAGAAAAACTACACCAATATATTTTGTCTCTTAGAACTGAGTTAGATACTTTGTCAGAAATGTATTCTGAAGATCGCCAGAAACTAGAAAATGCTCTTTCTAAGCTTGAAGGGGAGCTAAAGGGAATAGTTGAGTTTCAACATACAGGTGATCTTCGGATATTTGCTTTTTCTGACTATAGAGTGCATGATATAAGATTGCTACTCGACATCTTGGACAGACTATCGGAACCTATAGACATAGTGGTTTATGCAGGTGATGATGTTGAAAGATTTGCTCCTCCCCGTTTCGATCTGGTAAATCTTGAAGAAAGAGGCGAATTTCTTCTCCGTAAATCTAGTGGAACCATATTAATTATCCGGAAGCCGTCGCTGAGACAAGCAGATGAAAACTTTTTTGAGAAAATTGCAAAGAAGGCAAAAGCAGGTCTCATTGCCGTTTCTGGTAATGATAATCCTTTGGGCCCAGCCCATATTTATGGTGAAAAAGTGTACGATGTATATAGAACATGGGTAAAAATTGGGAGATTTTTGTTTGTAGGTCTGGAAGGGGCTCCTTATCAGTCCCGTTCATCGCTTCACTCTGAGAGTGCTTATGCTGTCCGACTTGAGCTAGCTAAGAAGCTCCTAAATGAAGGGGAGAAATTTATAATTGTGTCCCACGTCCCTCCTAGAGGCATATTGGATTATGCTAAGAGAATGGGCGCAGAACATATTGGTAGCAAGGCTCTAAGGATTTTTTTGGAACATAATCCAAATCTTACTTCTCTGGTTATTTGCGGTCATGTTCATCGTGAGGGTGGCAAGAAAGAGATTATTGGTGGAACGCTAGTAGTAAATGTTGCATCTCACGATTTTGTTGGAGATAGAGGAGTTGTAGCTATTATTACCGTTAACAACCGGGGCAAAGCGAGGAAAGTAGATTTCCTTAACATACCTTCGCCCGTGGAAGAGGTATTGAAGAGACGAATAAGTGCTAAAGAAAAGGTGAAAGAATTAACACGCTTAGGAATCGACTTAGAAACTGCCAAATGGCTTGTAGATTCGTTCGAGAAACAAGGGGATAACTTCTTGGAAGAGATAAGTAAATATTTGTGGAGAATTCGTGAGTTCAGGCATGCAAAAGGAAAAAAGGACACCGACTTAACACGATTTTTAACATAATTTATTATAAGTCTATTGGGAAGATTGCAACAAATTACAACATGGTCAGAGGAGAATAATTTCTGAGGATTGCAAAATAGGTAAATTGATACTTGTTTCAATCGTGTTAGTCGGAAGGTAGATCCTGGGGCAGGTTGACTGACTTAGAGACGTGATGAGTTAAGAATGGGATCGAGATATCCATGTGCACTCTATTATCGCTTCATCCTTGCCCTCCATTATCCGAAAGGGTAAACCCGTGCTCAATGCTCAAATCTCTATCAGTGAAAAGCTCATGTATACCCTTTACATCAGTGAGACCCATTTCTTTAAGGTGCTTTGCGTAGTCGCTGGCTTTCAACGGACCACTTCTCGTTGTGTAAATTATGTCCACGACATACCACGTATCACCTACTTTTACCTCTGGAGCTACGTGATCTCTTCCTACGAGCTTTACGACTCTCGTCTCGCAACCTAGAATATCGCTGAGCAACTTGGTCGAGCCAAGTGCGAAGTCTAAACACGCTCCAGTGCTAGACACAGCTGCCAGCTTAGCGGCGAAGACCGGGCTTAAACCAGCAAATTGCCTAGGCTTTGGCCAAGGCTTTTTGTAGGACGAAATGAAACTATCGCTATAATTCTTAACGAGTATCCAGGCTTGATCCAGCGAGCACATATTACCAGTGACTTTTTTAATAGTATCGACTCTCTTCGGGTACTCCCACTTGACAGCTACACTGAGAACTATTGCAAGCAGTAAAGTAAATAAGAAAATAACCAATGCAATCTTCCCTAGGAGCTTCAAATATTTTTCGACTATGTTTATAGGCAACGACAGAACCGCAATCGAAACATTAATGGTAAAAATAAGACAAAACAAGGTAGAAAGTGAAATGATAGGGAAAGGAGGGAATGGCATCTGAGATACTGATATGTTTGACTTCGCTATCCATTGGACAAACTCTCGAGAAAACATATTAATGGAATTGCCCAGCATAATATAAGATAATGTTAATTCTGCAATAATACAGGATGCTAGTACCAAAGCAGAAAGTAAAATTGCTAAAGCGCGCACGCTACCTGATCTTATAATAAAAAGAAATATAATCACTCCAAGCAAAATTAAAAATTCAAGTAAAGCACTAGTGTTCAGCATTAATGTTAAATCCTCAGAAGCAAAAATAATCTGAAGAAGTGCATATGGTTCTAGGAGCAAAAGATCGGCAAAGAAGCCGGCAAGGAAAAGTGTAATAATATAGAGCCATAGAGTAATTGTTTTGAAGCTCGGACTAGGTGTTTCCCCACTGTTTACTCCCATAGTCATGAAGCTCAATTAGTAGATCTTATTTATTTATAGCGTGTGTTTCACATTTTGTAGCAAAAAAAGAACTAGAGCTGTTTTTGAAAAGATTTAAAGGCTTTTTGAAATAAAGACCCAAAAAATTTTGGCGGAAATCTTCTATGTTTGCTTATGGTAGCTTTTCTCAAACAGTTGTGGTATTTTTATTTCTATTTTTTTTCTCTATACAGTTTCTCGAAAACGATCTCTACAGTCTTATCTATGCGCGCTGATTCTGCTGTCTTCTGGTGAATATCTGGGAGACTTTGCCTATGCATGCAGGGTTGTCACATACAAGGATTGGTTTCCCTTCTAGCATGCCGACTGCCCCTATTGTATCTAGGGATAATGTTTTCCCACAGATGAAGCAATGATGCTTCCCAGCTAAAACTTCCTCGTAGATTCCGAGCTTTTTAAGGAGGTCGGGTAGATCTTCTTCGCTTATTGCTGGAAGCCTGACTTCTCGTAGAACTTGCTTCGCCTTGATACCTTGCCACCTAGTTTTTTACTGTAAAAGTCCTTAATATAGGTTTTTCCTGATAGATGTGTAATTATTGTTCCTTTCTCTCCTAGGGCCAAGCAAGCTAGGTGGAGAAGATCTGATTAGAGTAGGGAGTACGTAGATTTTCAGGTAGTGATGAAAAATCTTTATAGGGTCTCGTCGCCTTAACTGAGTCTTTTAAAGTGGTGGAGCTTTAAGGCGCGCTACGACGTGTTGGCTTGGGATACATGTTGCCGTTTGGTGTGGATAAA
>Ga0209739_100281_pt1 | contig 21780 bp, 26 predicted proteins | sample JossMetagenome_2_FD_184729 | JGI IMG/M metagenome (GOLD analysis project Ga0209739, IMG submission 184729) | Hot spring sediment microbial communities from Joseph's Coat, Yellowstone National Park, USA - JC3_ASED (SPAdes) (version 3) | ecosystem: Environmental > Aquatic > Thermal springs > Hot...
CGGCCTCCGAGAGGGTGGTGAGCCTCGCCAGATACGTCAGAGCCCTTACAGTAGTCGCGTTGGAGAACGTGGCGCTCTGGCACGAACGCGACCTCACCAACTCGGCCAACGAGAGGATCTGGATACCAGAGGCCCTCCTAGCCGTCGACGAGATCCTCACCACCGCGGCCAAGATCCTCCGCACGGTCCATATAGACGAGGAGCGGATAAGAGATAACCTAGAGAAAGCCCTCCCCTACATACTCACCGAGTTCCACATGAACCGCATGATAAGAGAGGGCGCGCCCCGCGCCGAGGCCTACAAAAAGGCTAGAGATATACGCACTCTCACACATGAATACGAGAAGTGGCCAATAGAAAAGCTGATAGAAGACGCCCTATCGTTGCCGCTGTGCACCTAGCCTCCGCCACGACCAACCCAACACCCGGCGCACGACCTACAGCTGTGTTACTTAGAGTTGAGACGTAGGTTTTGCGGAACCGATATGTCTTACGAGCTCCAGTAGCAACTTCTGTAGCTCCAGGAGGGTGGTCTGGACTGCGTCGATCCTCTTGGCCAGCTCGTCCACCCTCTTAGCTAAGTCATCAATCCTTTTGTTGGTCTCGTCAATCCTCTTGTTAACTTCATCTATTCTTTTGTTTGTTTCGTCGATTCTGTGGTCTAGTCTTGCTATGTCGGCTCTTATTTCTTTCAGGTCGCCTACTATGGTGCCGAGGTAGAGGACGAGCACGTCTTCGGTGGATAGCTTCTTACCCTCCCTGATTTTAGCCAAAACATGCTCCACCGCCATCTTAACCGCGTCGTAGGCAACACCAGAAACATCAGCCACAAGACTGCCTCCAGTCAAGTATAAAAACGTTGTGCACATCGGCGTAGCTAGCAAGGTGGCTAAAAGTTCTGACGTACTACGCTGTTTCAATCAACATGGCAACGTGTAAATGCGTCGTGGTGCGAAGTTATCGTATAACATACGACCGTCAGCGAGACGGTCCGATGAAGGGAGAAGTAGAGTTTATCCACTGGGCGTCTCAGCGCTGGATGTGCATGCAAGAAGTTGCTACCCCTTGAATTCGTCTCGACGTCTTACGTGGCACTTCTAGTAGGCATCTCGATGCTGGCGGTGGCGCGGTCGTCGAATTCTACAGCGAAGATGTACGCCAAGATTGCTTATGCCCAAACTGCGTAGTTGGCTACACCAGAGGACCTGGACAAAGGTAGGGTATGACTATAGCGCTCGTAAAGCGGTCAGCCACACCGGCGCCGCAGACATCAAGTCAGGAGCGGATACTCCTACAGGATATACGCCCAGGAACATCCAAGCGCAGTTGGATGTATTGGCGATCGTTGGGCGGCTGCCGGTGGATGAAATTAGACTACGACACACTAGATTGGTAGGCTGTTGGGCTTTATGCTACTAGGCGGCGTACGCTAAGTTCATATAGAAGTTATGAGTGTTGATATGATGAGCAGGAGTGTTTGGCTCGTCGCCGCGGCGGCCGTGGTGACGGCGCTTGTGGTCTTTGCCGTTTGGCTTACGGCGATGGTTGCCCCTCTTCCTAAGCCCCTCGTCCCCATTACCAACGGCACCTTCTCTGCGTCGTACAACGCGACGGTTATTTGTGTCGACGGGAGGAAGACGTGGGATTTGACTCTTGTGTATCGCAACGGCAATTTGATCAGGGCGCTGCTAGACGGCCGCGAGATCCCCCTGGCCGTGTTTAAGTATCCGCATGAATTCAGCTACATAGGGGAGTTGTTGCTGGACTTAAACAGAATTAAAGATGTGAACAACGAAACGCTTAAGCCCCTGGGGGGCATAATCAACAAGCGTGTCGGACGTCCTGTGTCTCATGCCGACTCGCCGCTGGCGCCCCGTTCCGAGCTACTCATCACGACGAGCTTCAACTACTCTAGGCTGGTGATTGAGGGCCACGGCGAGTTCCGTAACGGCACCGTCAACGGCCTGTTAATATTCGACTATGAGGCGGGAGTCCCCTACTTCTTCATAATCAGCACGATTCACGCGTCTATGAGGAAATTCTGCGGCACCTCGTTTGCATACATTGTTGCATATCTGAGGGAGGTTAAGTAAGTCTATTTTTAACCCCCTCTTTTTCTCTGTGTTGGTTGGGGTTGTGGACTATACGGTGGGCAACGTGGGTAGTGTGTTAAACGCCTTGAGGCGGGCTGGCGCAGAGCCGCGGGTGGTTAGGCGGCCGGAGGAGGCGGGGGGCGTCGACGCCTTGTTGCTCCCCGGCGTCGGCACCTACGCCGCGGCTTACGAAATGGCCCACCTCTTTAAGCCTCTGGTCGTGGAGAAGCCCACCCTCGCCATATGTCTAGGCATGCAACTTCTTTTCGAGGGCAGCGCCGAGGGGGGCGGCCGGGGGCTCGGCATATTTAGTGGGTTCGTGGAGAGGATGCGGGCGAGGAAAATTCCTCATATAGGCTGGAGCTACACCTACGTCCCCAGGGGACACGACATCGTGCAAGAGGGCTACTACTACTATCTACACAGCTACGGCGTGCCTTGGCGCGGCGACGACGAGAGCCACGTGGCCTACGTCCAGCTCGACGGCCGCTACGCGGCGGCTGTCGCCCGCGGCGCCGTGTTGGGAGTCCAGTTCCACCCCGAGAGGAGCGGGAAGGCGGGGATTGAGCTCATCAGGCGGTTTCTGCGTCTGGCTAAAGCTTGACGTGGAAGGAGTTGGGCGACGCGAAGCAACTCCTCGTGCCTAGGTGGCACGCAACGCCCACCTGGTACACCTTTATCACCACGGCGTCTCCGTCGCAGTCCGTTCTGAACTCCCTGACTACCTGGAAGTGGCCGCTGGTCTCGCCTTTAAGCCAAACCCGCCTCCGGGAAGTGGAGTAGTAGTGGGCGAGCCCTGTTGTTAGGGTCAGCACCACCGCCACTGGGTCCATATATCCCACCATCAACACCTCTCGCGACTCAACATCCTGCGCCACCGCCACCACGGTCCCCTCTATGTGCCTGTAGTTAAGCGACCTCGCAATCTTCCATGCCTCCTCGGCCGTCGCCAGAGGCCGTGGCTCCACCGGCAGAGACATGGTCAAGTCCAGGCGGCGGGCCGACATACCCCACGCCGGCCCAGTCCCCTCAGCGACGCGGCGAAGAGCTCCATGCGGCAACTGCGGCCCTCAGATAAAAACTTTTCCGGCAAAATTTTTAACGCCTGCCTGCAGAGCCCCCATGCGTCTGCCAGAGCTGGACTTCGCCTACGATGAGCCCGACGTAGGCTACTCAAAAATCAGGCTGCACTTCAACGAAAACCTCTTCCTGCCCGAGGAGTACTACAAGGAGGTTGCCCCCACCGTCGAGACCTGGGAGCTACGCCACTACACAGACCCCAACAACAAGAGGCTTGCAACCAAGATCGAGACACGCCACGGGTTGCCTCAAGGCACAGTGGTCGTCACGGCGGGGGCCGACGAGGGGCTCCGCCTAGCCATGCAACTCGCCGCCCACACGGGCCGCGGCTTGGCCATAGTGGAGCCCACATACGGCATGGCGAGGGTCATTGCGCGGCAGGTGGGGCTGAGGCCCGTGGTGCACACCTACCGGGAGGACCTCGGCCTGGACGTAGACGCCTTAGCGAGGTCGGGAGTGGGCGCCGTGTATGTATGCTCCCCTAACAACCCCACCGCCCACCTGGTGAAGGAGGTGGAGGAGCTGGCGGCGAGGCTAGACGGCCTCCTCATACTAGACGCCGCATATGCTGAATACGCAGGCTACTGGGCGCCGAGGCTCTACGAATACGGCAACGTGGCCGAGGTGCGCACCTTCTCCAAGGCCTGGGGCCTCGCCGGGCTCAGGGTGGGGTACGTGGCGGCCCACAGGAAAATCGCAGAGGCCCTCCGCATCCTCTCGCCCCCGCATCCCATATCCTCCTACTCGGCGAAGGCGGTGGAGAACGCCCTGGAGAAGGGGGAGCCCTACGTGAGGCGCGCCGTGGAGGAGACGGCCAAGGCCAGGGAGTGGGTCGTGCCGAAGATAAACGCAGAAAAATACAGCGGCCCCGCGAACTTCGTCACGCTTAAGGTCCCCAACGCCGAGGCGGCCGCCGCGGAGCTGGACAAGGCTGGCTTCGTCGTCAGGACGCTGGGCGGCAAGCCCCTCTGCCCCTCCTGCCTCCGCTTCACCCTCGCGCCCCTGCCCGTGATGGAGAAGTTTCTAAACGCCCTCAAGGCGGCGTCAAAGAATATAAAGGTGGCCGTGTAGTTCCGCATGGACGGCGGTCCCCATGCTCCTCGCGGTCCCCTCTAAGGGGAGGCTCCAGGAACCCGCACTGAAGCTCCTCGAGGCCGTCGGCATAAGACCCCTCGCGTCGGACGAAAGGGCGCTCGTCATACCCACCACCTGGCCGGACCTAAACATAATTAAGGCCAGGCCCGAGGACATACCATACATCGTTGAGTCGGGCAGAGTCTGGGCAGGAATAACAGGCCACGACTACGTGGTGGAGTCAGGCACAAACGTGGCCGAAGCCATGGAGCTCAACTTCGGCAGGGGGAAACTCGTCGTGGCAGTGCCTAAGTCCAGCGGGATCAAGACCGTGGACGAGTTGCCCCCCGGCGCCCGCGTCGCCACAAAGTTCGTAAATATAGCCTACAGCTACTTCGCCGAGCTCGGCAAACGCGTCAGGGTGGTAAAGGTCACAGGCTCTGTGGAGGTCCTGCCGCAGCTGGGCATCGCCGACGCCATACTCGACGTGATGGCAACCGGCACCACCCTGGAGGTACACGGCCTAACCCCCATCGCCACCGTCCTCGAAACCAGCGCCCGCCTCGTCGTGCACCCCAGCTACGTTGAACACGAGCTAACGAGGAAACTTACCACCTTTATCCAGGGCTACTACGCCGCTCAAGGCAGGAAGATGATATTCCTCAACGTCCCCGCCGACAAGCTCAACGACGTCCTAGCCGCGCTCCCCGCCATGGAGGCCCCCAGCGTAACCCCACTGGCCAAAGGCAACACTTACGAAGTCTTCAGCGTAGTCCCAGAAGACCTCCTCCCAGACCTGGTCCTGAAGCTAAGAGCCGCCGGCGCCAAGGACATAGTCATAACCTCAATAGAAAAACTTATCACGTAACGCGGAGACCTCCGCCAGCCCGAGGGGCCCTACACCCAGCGCGTTTTTCTGCAGGTCTTTTCTCTGGTAGACGTCGCCGAGGCCGTGTAACGCGGCGAATTCAAGCACGAGGGACAGGACGCCGAGGGCGGGGACCGCCATGTAGAGTGTCAATAACGAGAACAGCGAGAGGCTGGTGCTTGCGAGTATTACTGCGAGGAATACGGCGGCTATTACTACGGGCTGGGCTAGGAAGAAGATAGAAGCGATGAGGCCAAGAGCCGCGTGGGTGGAGACCCGGCCCATTTGTAAATCAACTTATTAAATAAAATGCGGCGTCTCGCGCCGGCCGCCTGGTGCTACTTTTTCATTCTTTTTTCGAGTTCGGCGCATATGTCGCTTAGGGCGAGGCCTTGGGCGGCGAGGAGGACGAGTAGGTGGTAGAGGAGGTCGGCCGCCTCCTCAACTGTCCGTTGTCTGCCTTCAGCTATGGCGGCTATGGCGGTTTCCACGGCCTCCTCGGCGACTTTGCGGGCTATGTGGGGTGTTCCGGCGGTATAGAGACGGTAGGTGTAGCTCTGGGGGTTGCCCTCCTTTATGCGTTGGTGTACCACTTCCTCCAGCTGGGCGAGTACTTGGCAGGTCATTGCAACGCCTTTCTGTGGTAGGGGAAGTCTTCGTACTCGGCTAGTTTTCTGGCGGCGTCGAGGAGCTGGAGGGGGCCTACAGCCTCCGCCATGCCTATGGGCTTCATGAAGGTGTGTGGCGTGATTATGCCGCGCCACCTAGCGGAGCCCCCGGTGGGAAGGACGTGGCTGATGCCGGCGGCGTAGTCGAGGTACGGGCTGGGCATGTTGACGGAGACGGCGCCTACGTTTCTGACGCGGTACGCCACCTCCCGCCTGCCCCAGACCTCCAGGTGCTCCGGCGCGATTTCGTCTATCAGCTTCACCGCCTCCTCCACGCCCGCCACCAAGTGGGCCTTGAGGGGGCCCATGGAGGAGGTCTTCTCCCTGGCGTATATCTCCTCTGCCCTCTTCAACAGTTGTGGGTCTGGGGTTATGAAGTGGGCGAAGGAGGTGGGTCCGTGTTCCAGTTGCGCAAGCGCCCCCCTCATGGCGGTCCCGGCGTCTACCCCCTCGGCGTATACCACCAGCTCGGTGGGGCCCTCAATGCCGTCTATCCCGACGTATTGGGAGAGGACGTATTTGGCGGCCTGGACGTAGAGGCCTCCGGGCCCCGCCACCACGTCGACGCCGAGGTGGAAGACGGCGTATGCCAGGCCGTGCGGGCCCCCCAGGGGGACGACGGCGGATGCGCCCAGCTCCTTGGCGACCGCCAGGAGCTCCGGCGTGACGCCCTTGGGCGGGGTGACGGCGTATATCTCCTCGACCCCCGCGGCCTTGGCTGGCATGGCGAGCATGACCAGCGTCGAGATGTACCTCGCGGGTATGTAAAGGGCTACCCTGCGCACGGGCACCCACCGCACCAACCTGAGGACGCCGCCGTAGTAATCTGCGGCGCCGCTGGGGAGGAGCCTTCTGTAGAGAGTCTCCAGGGCCTCGGCGGCTTTGAGGGCGGCGGCTACTACCTCTGGGTCTCCGCCGGGGCGCGGCTCGATGAGCGGCTTCTCGGGGGCCGTCCCGTCGAGCCGCCTGGAGTACTCCAGGGCGGCGTCTAGGCCCCGCGCCGCCACGTCGTCTATTATAGGCTCCACAGCCTTAACAACGTCGCGGGGAAGGCCCCTCATAGCCGCACCTCGGCGCCTTTCTCCCTTAGGTACTGCTTGACCTGCCGTATGGTGAGCTGGCGGAAGTGGAAGAGGGAGGCCGCCAGTACCGCGTCTGCGCCCGCCTTGACAGCCTCGTAGAAGTGCTCCAGGGCTCCCGCGCCCCCTGACGCTATTACGGGCACGTTTACAGCCCGCGCTATAAGCGCGGTGAGCTCCGTGTCGTAGCCCAGCTTGGTGCCGTCGCGGTCTATGGAGGTTAGGAGTATCTCCCCCGCGCCGAGCTCCTCGGCCTTTTTAGCCCACTCCACGGCGTCTAGGCCCGTGGGCTCGCGGCCGCCTCTGATGTATACCTCATACCTCCCGCCGGCCCGCTTGGCGTCTATGGCCACGACGGTGGACTGGCTTCCGAAGACCTCGGCCATCTCTCTTATCAGGCCGGGGTTCTTCACGGCGGCTGTGTTTATGGAGACCTTGTCTGCGCCGGCCTTAAACAACGCCTCGGCGTCTCTCAGCGTCTTCACGCCGCCGCCGACGAGGACGGGGATGGTGACGGCCTCGGCGACGCGCCTAACCGCCTCCACGAAGGTGCCCCTGTCCTCCGGCGTAGCCGTGATGTCCAGTATGGCGATTTCGTCCGCCCCCTCCTCCTCGTAGGCGACTGCCATCTCCACGGGGTCTCCCACCTCCCTCAGCCCCATGAAGTTGACGCCTTTAAGAACCACGCCCCTCCTCCCGTCCATGTCTAGGCAAGGTATAACCCTGATTGCCGGCACGTGTGGGAAGTAACAGATCTATAAATATACAACAAACTGCGGCGCTGAAGACTCGGCATCCAGCCGCCCCCATGAAGATACTCGTTGACGCAACTGCAAGCAACCGACTATAGCGTAGCCATCTGCAACGTTACTGTTGGCGTGTCTTGACAAGTTCTACCAACAGCTTCCGGATCTCAAGGAGGGTGATCTGCACGGCGTCAATTCTCTTGTTGACTTCGCCTATCTGAGCTGTTAAGCTTTTAGCCAAGTCGTCAATCCTTTTGTTGGTCTCGTCAATTCTTCTGTTTATTTTGTCTATCCGCGCCGAGAGCGACTTAACAACGTCGTCTATTCTCGCCGAGAGTGTTTTGGCGATGTCGTCTACGCGTTGGTTTGTCTGGTCTATCCTCTTGTTTGTTTCGTCTATTCAGTGGTCTAGTCTGGCGATTTCGGTACGTATTTCTTTCAAGTCGCTTACGATAGTGCCGAGGTAGAGGATGAGGATGTCTTCAGTAGACAGCTTCTTGCCCTCTCTAATCTTGCTCAAGACGTGCTCCACAGCCATCTTAACCGCATCATAAGCAATGCTGGAGGCATCAGCCACAAAACACCCCCAATACCGATATAAAAACATTGCGCATACAACCAAGTCTTGGGGGGGTGTTTCAAAGTTTTAGTCCTGGGCGGTTGCCATGTGTCTCGCTTATTTGCTGGTGTGGTCGTCTGATGTTTGTCGCGAGGGACGTCTTCGGTGGGGTGGTTTGGCGCGCCGCGGGTGTCGTGTGTCTCTGCGGCGTGGTTTAGGATTTTGGAATGGGTTGGGGGTTATCTTTTTTAAAACCTTCCTTGAGGTTCTCTATGTCCTATGTGCGTGAGACCGGGGAGACCTATGTGGCGGTAGAGCTGAGGCGCGGAGGCTCTCTGTCTGTGTCCACGCCTGTCCCGTTTCTTACCCACATGGTGGAGACCTTCCTCCTCTACTCAAGTCTCGGAGGAGTCGTAGAGGCGCGGGTAAAGAGGGAACTTGACGACAACCATCATGTGATTGAGGACGTGGCTATTGCGCTGGGGCGCGCCATAGACAAATTACTGGGGGACCGCACCGCCATTGCCAGATTTGGCTGGGCGGCCGTGCCTATGGACGACGCCCTAGCGCTGGCTACTGTGGACTTGGGAGGCAGGTCGTATTGGGTTGTTAAGGCCCGTTTGCCGGATATGACCATTGGGGGGTACCCCCTCTATATGTTTAGACACTGGGTTCGAAGCCTTGCGTCTGAGGCCAGGGCCACTATACACATCTACGTGAGGGGCCGCGACCCGCACCATAAGGTAGAGGTGGCACACAAGGCGCTTGGTCTCGCCTTTAGGCAGGCGCTCTTGCCAGCAGATAAGCCTCTTACTACGAAGGGCACATTCACATGATTATCCCTTCTATCGATATAGAGGGGGGCAGGGCGGTCAAGAGGGTGATGGGGAGGAGGGGGCACTACGTATTTGTGGGGGATCCCATCGCCTTGGCTGAGCGATTTAAGAAAGCGCCGCTGGTTCACGTCGTAGATCTTGACGGAGCTGAGGCGGGCAGGCCTGTCAACGTAGCCGTGGTTGAGAAGGTGGCGGAGGTCCTAGGCGGACGTTGTCAATTAGGCGGCGGCATCAGGTCAGAGGAGGCGCTGAGGTGGGCCCTCTCCATATGCCGGGTGGCGGTGGTGGGCACAATGCCCTTTAAACAGCCGGAGCTCTTCCAGATGTTGGCGGCTAAATACGGAGACCGCCTCGCCGCCTCGCTAGACGTGAGACAAGGCCGGGTGGCGGTGGAGGGCTGGAGAGAGGCCGCGGCGTCTGTAGAAGAGGCGCTCAACATCTTAAGACGCTTTGGTAAACTCGCCGCAGTTATAGTCACAGCGGTAGACGTGGAGGGCACCGGGGCTGGCTTCGTAGGCTTCGACGTGGCTCCGCTGAGAGATGTGGCGGAGAGGATATACTACGCAGGTGGGATAAAAAGTTGCCGCGACGTCCAAACAGCCCTGAACGCCGGCTTCGACGGCGTAATCGTCGGCTATGCGCTGTATAGGGGAGACTTGGGAAACTGCGCCGACTTTTAACTATAAAATAGTGCTTGTGTTGTCTTCGTCGGGCGTGGCGTTTTTAAAAGAGCAGTTGGCCGTGGTCAGCCCTTCACGACGCCTATGGGCCTCTGCCTGACGACTTTTCTGGCGAAGCCTACTTGGTGCGCGGTCTCGACCACGCGGTCTACGTCTTTGTAGGCCCAGGGGGCTTCCTCTGAGATGACCTCGGTTTCGGCGCTTCTCACGATGATGCCTCTCTTGGCCATTTCCTCCTGCACCTTGTGCGGTGGGTACATCCTTATGGCGGCTTCTCTGCTGAGGACGCGGCCTGCGCCGTGCGGCGCCGTGCCGAAGGTGAGCTTCATGGCCTCCGGCGTGCCCACCAATATCCAGGAGGCTGTGCCCATGCTGCCCGGGATGAGGACGGGCTGTCCAATCTCTCTGTACTTAGCCGGTATCTCGGGCCTGCCAGGCGGGAAGGCCCTCGTGGCGCCTTTGCGGTGGACCCAGACCTTCCTCACGGTGCCCTTATCATCGACTACGTGTTCCTCCAGCTTGGCGATGTTGTGGGCCACGTCGTATACCAGCTCGAGACCGACCTTCTCTATGGAGCCGAAGACCTTCTTGAAGGCCTCCCTGACCCAGTGCATGATTATGTGGCGGTTGGTCCAGGCGAAGTTGGCGGCGGAGGCCATGGCCTTTATGTAGTCCTCAGCCACCTTGTCCTTCAGCGGCGCCGCGGCGAGCTCCCTGTCGGGGAGGTTGAGGCCCCACCTCCTCATGTTTCTCTCCATGATCAGTAGGTAGTCTGTGGCGACCTGGTGCCCGAAGCCCCGGCTACCTGTGTGTATCATGACCACCACCTGGCCCTCCCGCTCTATGCCGAAGGTCTTGGCAGCCTTCTCGTCGAATATCTTGTCCACCACTTGGATCTCTAGGAAGTGGTTGCCTGATCCCAGCGTGCCGAGCTGATCCCTCCCGCGCGCCTTGGCCTTCTCGCTGACCTTGGAGGGGTCCGCCAGCTTCCAGGAGCCCCGCTCCTCTATGTACTCCATGTCCTCGGCCCATCCGTAGCCCTTCTGCACGGCCCACTCAACGCCCTCGGCCAGCGCCCTCTCGAACTCTCCTGGCGATAGCCTGAGGTGGCCTGTGCCGCCCACGCCTGGAGGCACCAGGCGGAAGATGGCGTCCACCAGCTCCTTAAGCTTAGGCCTCACCTCCTCCTCCGTGAGGTTCGTTCTAAGGACGCGGACGCCGCAGTTGATGTCGTAGCCGATGCCGCCTGGCGAGATCACGCCTTCTTCTGCGTCTATGGCGGCGACGCCGCCGATGGGGAAGCCGTAGCCCTGGTGGCCGTCGGGCAGAATGATGCTGTATTTGTATATGCCGGGGAGGCAGCCGACGTTTATGCCCTGTTCGATGGTCATGTCGGCCTTCATCTTCTCCAGGAGGGCGCTGTCTGCATATATCCTCACGGGTACCCTCTGGCAGGGCTTGACGCCGGGCGGTATCTCCCAGACGTAGTCATTAACCTTGTTAATAGGGATATTCCTCATAGGACGAGACGTTGTATGCACTTAAAAAGTTTTGGGCGGCGTAAGGGTTATAAACCGGGGCTTGACTAGACGCGAGCCGGGACTGCGCCGGGTGAGGGCGGCATGTGCCGCGCTGTGAGGCCGGCGGGGCACCGCCCCGTGTTAATTTAAATACATGGCCACTGTATACCATGAGAGGCGCAGTTGTGAGCATCCAGGTGGCCATCCTCATGGCTGTTATATTGACGATAGCCATCGCCGTGGCTGGATACCTCTACACCACGTTCTACTCCTCCCTGCAGTACATCTACGTCGCGGTTACGCAGGCCTACGCCTACCCCTGCGACGGCGGTACTGAGGTTAAGCTGTGTTTCATGGTGGGCGGCTCCGGGGGGCTGAAGATCGTGGGCGTGGAGCTGAACGGGAAGGAGGCGTCGGGGGTGACCGTCGTCGTGAGGGGGCGCGAGACGTCTGAGGTGAAGGCCGGCGATGCAGGGTACGTGAAGGCCTTCTTCCCTGGGCTCCAGCTGGCGCCGGGGCAGATGGCGGTGGGCCGCGTGGTGACGTTGCAGGGGTTCAGCTTCCTCTTCACGCCGCAGGTCTCAAACACAGAGGGGGTCTGCCCGGGGGAGTAATTTATCTACATCTTTTTTCCTCCATGGGGCCGGAGGATTTAGCAAAGCTCGTGTTGGTGTCGGGCCCCGACGCAGGCGGGGGCCGTGTACTTTTCACAGTCACTAGGATAAGCCTGGAGCAGAACAGGTACGAGTCTTCGGTGTGGGTGTACGAGGGAGGCTCGGCGAGGGTTCTTCTGCCGGGGCCTTTTGACCTGGCGGCTAAGGCGTCTCGGGATAGGTTGGCGTTTCTGTCGCGGAGGGGGTTTGGGGAGAAGGAGAGGGGCGTTGGGCTGTGGGTGGCGGAGTGGGGCGGCGAGGCTAGGCAGCTGGCCAGGTTCTTGGGTGTCTTGGATTTCGTCTGGGGGCCCGGGGGCGACTTGCTTGCCGTCGTGGCCTACGAGGGGGCGCCGGAGGACGACGTGAAGCACGTGGAGAGGCTCCCGGTGTGGATGAACGACTTCGGCTTCTCCTACAACGTGGCGAGCCACCTCTTTCTTGTCGATGCCTACAGCGGCGCCGTGGAGAGGCTGACGGAGGGTGAGGTGAGGGTTTTGAAAGCGGCGTGGAGCCCAGACGGGAGGAGGATCGCCTACGCCGTTGCGCCGGACTGGAGGAGGCCGTATATGGTGGACGTGGTGGTGCTGGATCTTAAGACGGGCGAGCGGCGGGCGTGGGCGTCTGGTTTCTCGGGGGTTTCCGACCTCGCGTGGAGCCCCGACGGCCGGCGCCTGGCCTTCACGGGGCATCTGCGGCCTAGGGGCTTCGCGTCTCACGCCAGGGTGTGGGTGGCGGCTGAGGGGGAGGAACCGCGGTGTCTGACCTGCGGCTTTAAATACGGCGTTGGAAACGGCGTTAACAGCGACGTCAGAGGGCCCAGCTACACGCGGTCTCTCTACTGGACCGGCGACGGGGTGCTGTTTCAGGCCACCGTAGGCGGCTCGGTCTCCTTGTTCAAGGCGGATCTGGGCGGGTCTGTGGAGGCCGTGTTGGCGCCTGGCGGCGTCGTGGATGAGTTCGTCCCGGCAGACGGCGGCATCGTCTATACCTACATGGAGGCGCATATGCCGAAGGAGCTCTACCTCTGGGATGGCCGCGAGACGCGGCGGCTGACCCGTTTCAACGACTTCGTGTTGGAGCGGTGGCGGCTGAGGCGGCCGCAGAAGTTCGCCTTTAGGGCGAGCGACGGCGAAGAGGTGGAGGGCTGGGTGCTTCTACCGGAGGGGGAGGGGCCGCACAAGTGGGTTCTCTACATACACGGGGGGCCTAAGACGGCATATGGCGAGGGCTTTATGTTCGAGTTCCACCTCCTCGCGTCGAGGGGATACGCCGTTGTGTACACGAATCCACGGGGTAGCGACGGATACAGCGAGGAGTTTGCCGACATACGCTGTAGATACGGCGAAAGGGATTTCCAAGACCTCATGGAGGCGGTGGAGTACGCGGCGGCGCGCTTCCCCCTGGATCGCGAGAGGGCGGCTGTGGCGGGCGGCTCATACGGCGGGTTCATGACCAACTGGATCATCGCACACACGGACAGGTTCAGGGCCGCGGTGACGCAGAGGTCTATCTGCGACTGGGTCTCCATGTACGGCACCACAGACATCGGGTGGTACTTCGTGGAGGATCAGATATGTTGTACGCCGTGGAGAAGCCGGGAGCTATGTGTCGAGAAGAGCCCCCTGTATCTAGCCGACAGGATAAAGACCCCTACGTTAATTATACACTCCATAGAGGACTACAGGACTTGGCTCGACCAAGGCGTGCTGTTCTTCACAGCGCTTAAGCTCCACGGCGTAGAGACCAAGCTGGTGCTGTTCCCCGAGGAGAGCCACGAGCTCACCCGGAAGGGGAAGCCCCGCCACCGAGTGAAAAACTTTTATCAAATACTCGACTGGCTTGACAAGTATGTATCGTAAGGTCAAGGTCGTCCTGGACAACGGCGACGTCTTCGAAGGAGTGTTGATCCCGCCGACGCAGTTCAGCGAACCAGACGTGGTTGTGGTGAAGCTTAGAAACGGCTACAACGTGGGGTTTAGGAGGGGCAGGGTCAAGGAGGTGGTGGACCTGGGAGAGGTGCAGTCCCCGGAGGCCGCGAGGCGTGACCTGCCGAGGATGGAGGGGGAGAAGGTGTGGCTCCTGGCGACTGGGGGCACCATCTTGTCGCGCATTGACTACGTGACTGGCGGCGTCTACCCCACCCTAAGCGTGGAGTACCTCTTTGAGGTGCTGGGCGGCTTGGAGGCGCCTATAGAGGTTGAGCAGGTCGCGGCGAAGTTCAGCGAAGACATGACCCCCTCCGTGTGGTCCCAGCTAGCGGCGAGGGTGGGGGAGGCCCTCCAGAGAGGGGCGCGGGGCGTGGTGGTTCTCCACGGCACAGACACCATGCACTACACCGCGGCAGCCCTGGCCTTCGCCTTCAGAAGCGCGCCGGGGCCCATAGCGCTGGTGGGGGCGCAGAGGTCGAGTGACAGGCCCTCCACAGACGCCGTCCTCAACCTAAAGGCCGCAATCGCGGTGGCGGCCAGGGCGCCCTTTGCCGAGTCTGTCGTCGTTATGCACAAGGCCAGTAGCGACAGCGTAATAGCAGTGCATAGGGGGACCAGGGTTAGGAAGATGCACACCTCCAGGCGCGACGCCTTCCAGTCCATAAACGCGGCGCCAATTGCCGAGTACCACCCGGAGAAGGACCTGCTTCAAGTAAACGCGGAGGAGTACAAGGCCAGGGGCCCGCTGGACTACACGACGAAGTTCGAGGAGGCCGTGGCGCTGGTCAAGTTCTTCCCGGGGATGCACCCCCGCTTCCTGGAGGTTCTACTCGACGTGGGGATCAAGGGGGTCGTCGTGGAGGGGACCGGCTTCGGCCACGTAGGCGAGTACCTCCTGCCCTCCATCAAGAAGCTCGTAGATGCGGGGGTCGTCATCGCCATGACGAGCCAGACCATATACGGCAGGACAAACCTCTACGTGTACAGGAGGGGCCGCGAGCTCCTCTCGCTTGGCGTCGTGCCGCTTGAGGACATGTTGCCCGAGGCGGCGTACGCCAAGATGAGCTGGGCCCTGGCCAACTTCAAGAGGGAGGATGTCCCAGCCGTGTTGAGGACGCCCCATGCGTATGAGATAAGCCCTAGGTCGGACCCGCTGGTCTTCGGCGTGCCATGACGGATCTGCTGGCTGTGGCAGATACGCTCTGTAAGACGCCTAGGGTAGGCTGGCTCCAGCGAGGCGTAGGAGATGCCGAGACCGTCTGCGCACACTCCCTCCTCGTCATTTTGCTGGCGGGGGAGATCGCGGCGAGGCTAAATGCGGAGGGGGCAGACGTGGACTTGGCCGAGGTGCTTGCAGTGGCCGCCGTCCACGACCTGGCTGAGGCGGTTCTGGGGCATCCGGGCAGGGAGGTGCGGGATAGACTGCGGTGGGAGGAGGTGGAGGAGGATGTGTTTAGAAGGGAGTTCCCGCATCTCGCGGAGCTGTTTCGGTGGTACCGCTACGAGACAAACACGGTGGGACGGATCGTGGCCTTCGCCGACAAGCTCGCCACATTAATAAGGGCGTGCCGCTACAGGCATCTGGGGCATCGCACCGACGACTTAATAAGAGGCCTCCACAAGAAGCTCCTGGCATACGACGACCTCGCGCATCTGCTCGATTACTACCTGACGCAGTACTGCCCAGGCCTCACCTCCTAGCCTCGTCAAGGTGCTCGACCTTGACGGTTTCTTGACGGTACGGCATTATGAAGGATTTGCCGAGGGGATCCTCCACGACCAGGGTGAAGCCGCCTTCCTCAATTTTCCTGTATATGGTTGAGATGAATTTGTCCACCTTCTCGGCGGCTTCTGGCTCGAGGAGTTTGAGTCTCTCGGCGTAGTCAATTACCTTGTACATAAAGCCCTCCACAGTGGTGATGAAAGTATCGCCGTGAGTTCCCGGCTCTAACGAGAAGCCGAGGTCGGGGGAGTGGATGATGCCTGTTTTGCTTCTAATTAGGAAGGACTTGGCCACGTCTAGGCCGTCCTTCGCCGTGAATATGACGCGGGTGGGCCGCCCCACCTCTGCGTATTCAACGTCGAAGAGCCTGTAGCCGCAGGTGGAGCAGTACCCGCTCTGTATCAGCACGTTGCCGAAGAAGGGGGTTTCGTAGAGAAGCTCCACGTATCTGAAGGTCTTGGAGCCGCAGACCGGGCACGTCACCTCTCCGCTGAAGACTACGGTCACGGCGGGGGCGGGGCAATAATTTAAAAACATGTCGATATTGCCGCCCATGGACAAGTTCGACGTTGCCGTCGGCTTCGCCGTGCTTATCTTCATATCGCTGGTACTCAGCGGGCTCTGGTCCATCTTCGACCCAGCTAGGCCCTTCTGCAACACGCTTCTGGGCTTCGTCATCCTGGGCGTCCTCGCGGGGGGCTCCCTCCTGCTCGCCAGGTGGTACAAGTCCCTTGAGACAATAGGCGCCGCGTTGACGGTGTTCTATCTCATCGTCATGTGGATAGTCTTCGCCAGCCCAGGCGTGTTGCAGTACTGCTAGTGAGCTCAAGCCAACCCCGGGTACCCGGGCTGTGAGCCCCCAGGCGGCGGCAGAAAGGAGGTACTGACAGTACATTAACTTTATAAATTTCAGAGACGGCGCGCCTATGCCTACAAGAAGCGAAAAGAAGAGGAGGCGCGGAAAAATTTTCATAATAGCGCTGGCAGCTCTCATATTCGCCGAGACGGGCTACATTCTGGGAACTACAGGCATTGGCCCCTTCATCTTCGGACGTGGAGGCGCCGCATCTGTAAACTTCTCCGCTGTTCTGTCTGTCTCTGAGGCGTATGTGTTCTTCAACGGTACGGTGACTAGAGGCAGGCCTGAGTATTACCGCGACGCCTATGTATACTTAGTGGCTTACACCCCCGGCGTCTCTCTCCCAAACGCCGTGGTTATGAAACTGACATTTGACGCCGCTGAGAGACCTGTCTACGTGTTGCCAATACCCCGGACAGGTGGTGTTATTGCCCCACAGGACTTTGCAGACGTTTTGCCTGACAATGCAAAAAACCCCGTGGTGTTATTGATATATCCCATAGATAAAATAAGCCTCGTGGAGGGATGGGTCCAGGGCATAAAAGATCTGCCACAAGGCTTCTACATAAGGATTCATCTTGTAGAGGGTAAGCCTGTGAGTGCTGTATCTATCGCCTAGGGCTCCACAGAGGTGCAGTTCTCTGGGGCTCCGCCTCTTGCGATTATCTCGAGGGATTCTCTGTCAGATATTGAACAGTAGAACACGGGGGTTCCCAGAGCCGCTATGGCCAATCCAGCCTCCACCTTCTTCCTTATACCCCCCGTGACGTCTACACCGGCGGTCCCCTCTAAATATACGTTACTTTTTAGCCTTCTTATTTTTTCGGCGTTGGGGCTTCCGGGAGACGCCGTGTAGATGCCGTCTACGTTCATGAGGAAGATCACGGCGCTGGGCTTGTAGAACCTGGCGAGCTCAACCGCGATGTCGTCGCCGCTGACCACCACGTAGCCCTCGTCGGAGGGGACTATGTCGCCGTGGAGGAGGGGGTACAGCCCCCTCTCCAGCGCATGTGTGATGACCTCACGCCGGACCAGCGATCTGCCCCAGAACACGTCGCTGGGTTCCACCGGCATGGCCGGCAGGCCAGCCTCTAGTAGCTCCTCGGCCACTAGGGCTGTTAGGCGCCTCAACGTGGCCTTGGTCAGGGCTATGCCGGTTGGCGTCAGGCCGAAGGCCTTAACGTGGGGGTGTGCGAAGGAGCCCGCGCCGTGGATTAAGACGGCCCTCCTCCCGCGGAGCGCCGGCGCAGCTTGCGCGATCCGCCCCCGGAGGAAGGTGTAGGGCTTCGTCTTGTCGGTGATGGCGGAGCCGCCGAATTTCACGATAAACATCAGTACTGCCTCTCCAATATGAAGTCCAGTAGCTCCTTCAGCGTCTCGTTGTTAGGTATTTTTGCCAGCTGGCGCTCCGCCTCGCGGCGGTACCTGTCGGCGAGCTTCACAGCCTCGTCTCTGGCCCCCACCGAGTCCAGAAGCGCCACGGCCCTCTTCACCTCTTCCTCGCCGACATTTTCCCTGGCCAGTATGGCCAGTAGCTCCTCCCTGTCCCGGGGCGGGAGTCTTGACAGGGCTATGGCGACCACTGCGTTGCCCCTCTTATGTTCCTTTATGTCCTTGCCTATCTCCTTGCCGAACTTCTTGGGGTCTCCATATATGTCCAACACGTCGTCGATTATCTGGAAGGCGACGCCGGCGTTTAGGCCGAAGCTCCAGGCGGCCTCGGAGAGACCCGCATCGTCGCTTACGGAGAGGACGCCCCACTTGGTTGCGGCGGCTATCAACACACCCGTCTTGAGCGAGACCATGTGTACGTAGTCCTCCGGCGTTACGTCTCTCCGCCTTGCCTTCACGAAGTAGGGGTCGACCCGGCCTGCGTACTCAAATAATATATCCAGCCGCTCCCCCTCGTCTATCGCCTTGATGACCTTGGCCACCTCCTTGGCGAAGGTAAGGGGCTTGGGGGTGTCCAAGACGGCCTCCTCTATGGCCTCTCTGTACCATATGCCTATCAAGATGGCGGCGTTGTCGCCAAAAGCCTTCCTAACGGTGGGGAGCCCCCTCCGGACATCTCCCCTGTCTATTATGTCGTCGTATATGAGGGAGTAGTTGTGGATCAGCTCTACGATGGTTGCGGCGGGGAGGGCCGGCCTCCACTGGCCAGCCACAGCCTCGGCCGTCGCCAGCGTGAGGAGGGGCCTCAGCCTCTTGCCTCCTGTCTTGACTTGGTAGAGGACCTCCTCGCGGAAGTCTGGAGCCGCGTCGATGGTTAGGTAGTGCTCCAAGGCCTTTTCCACAGCCTCGCCGTATTTCCGGTGGAGCCTACTTACAATGTCCATGGCGGTAGAAACCAATAAATATATAACTGATGGCATCGGCGATGGAGTTGTATCTAGTCGCGGTGCCTTCCATCGCGGCTTTGGCCCTTTTCGCGCTTAAGAAAGGCTTCCTCACCGTGAGGGGCACGGTATCCGCCATAGCGGTGGGCTCCATCGTCGCCGTGGCGCATGTGGGGCTTTTCCTCCTACTTGTTGCTTTTTTCCTCTCCTCTTCCCTCTTGACCCGGCTGAGGGCTGAGTGGAAGCGGGCGATGGGGCTTAAGGACGTGTCTGGGCGGTCGCTCAGGCAAGTCGCCGGTGTGGGGACGCCGATAGCGGTCTTCGGCCTGCTCTACGCGGCGGCCGGGGACCCCAGGTTCCTAGGCGCCGCCGCCGTCGCTGTGGCTGCGGCAAACGCAGATACCTGGGCCAGCGAGGTGGGGGTGGCCTACGGGGGCCGCCCCCGCCACATCTTGGCGCCGTGGAGAACACTGGAGCCCGGGGTCTCCGGCGGCGTCACCCCGGTGGGCGCCGCGGCGTCTTTCACGGGCGCGCTGTTTATAGCACTCTTCGCCCAGCTACTCGGCGTCGGGGGCCCTCTGTGGAAAGTCGCTGCCCTTGGCTACTTGGGCGAGGTTCTCGACAGCGTTTTGGGCGCGGCGCTTCAGGTCAAGTACATATGTAACGGCAAGGTGTCTGAGACCCCGGCGGCTGGTTGCAGGAGGCGGGGCCTACTCAGCAACGAAGCGGTGAACCTTGTGAGCGGACTGGCCGTGGGCGCGCTCTTCGCCGCAACAGCTTAAATACGGGGGAGGAGGTTTCTGCGATGAAGGTGCACGTGGAGGAGTTCCACGTCTCAACCAAGGCGCGGGAGGAGGTCGTGGTGGTTACAGATAAGGTCGAGTCCATCGTGGCGAGGAGCGGGGTTAAAAACGGCATAGCGTTGATATACGTCCCGCATGCCACGGCGATAATTACGGCCAACGAAAACGAGCCTAGGCTCAAGGAGGACATCCTAAACAAGCTCAGATCGCTGTTTCCCCGCGGCGCTGGCTACCGCCACGACGAGATAGACGACAACGCCAATGCCCACCTAGCAAACCTATTCGTAGGGTTCCACCTGGTGATGCCCGTGGTCGACGGGAGGCTGAGGCGGGGCACCTGGCAGGAGGTTATGCTGGTGGAGATGGACGGCCCCCGTAGTAGACGTAGCGTAGTTGTAGTTGTGCTCGGCGAATAAAAGACCATCGGCGGGTTTCAGCCCATACAGGTATTATACAGGGAGAAAGATATCATCTAGAGGGGGATGTGTTCGGTGGAGTTTTATTTCGGGCGGTGCATACATCCATGAATCATCGCTTTAACCTGTCTGACTTCAGATCTGTGCTCAAAACCGTCCACCTCGGCATGCAGAAGATCGTGGGTGAGGCGAGGGGGTCCTGCGTATCCTTCACGCCGCGGAAGGTGCTGGAGTTCGGCGGCGTGGACACGACGGCTCCTGTCGCCCTCACCCTGGTGAAGCACATCCTAGAGAGGCTGGTGGAGGCGGGGCTTATGCAGAGGGACGACTCGCGGGCTAGGACCCGCTACGTGCTTTGTAAAAACTCGCCGCTGTGGCAGAAGCTGAGGGGCGGCGACTCGGACACGTTGAAGATGCTGGAGGAGATAACCGCCGAGTGACGTGGAGAAGAGCTTCCTCCGGCGCCTCCTCTCCACGCTGGGGGTTGAGGAAAACGACGTGGTATACGTCGACGGCCTTGCGCTTAAGATAGACGGCTCCGCCGCCTCCACCTCCAAACTGCCCTTCCATAGCTGGGCCGACTTCGGCTGGAGAAACGTGGCCGCCGCCTACAGCGATATGAGGGTGAAATACGCCGAGGCCCGGCACCTCCTGGCCTCAGTCACAGCCCCCGACCTCGCCACGGCGGAGGAGGTGATAGAGGGCATATCAGCCGCTGCCTCTTACTTCTCCCTTGCGTATCTAGGCGGCGACCTCAACCAGGGCGGCGAGGTGGTGGTGGACGTGGCCCTCGTGGGCAGGGCTCCACATAAGGTAGGACGCAAGCCGCAGCCCGGCGACGTCCTCATCACCATACCGGAGTTCGGCTACACGAGCCTCGCCTACAGGTTCTGGCGAGAGGAACACCCAGCTGTGAGGAGAGGCGTGGATATGCTGCGGCGGCCGACCCCCCTCTGGCCACTGCCACAGCCTCGCTGCGTCTCGGCGTCAATGGACTCCTCCGACGGGCTGGCAGACGTGTTGTGGTCCATGGCGCGAGACGTGGACATAGTGGTGAGGCGCCTCCCCACCACCGAGGAGGTGGAGAGGTTCGCCGAGGAGAAAGGCCTGGACATAGGCGATGTGGTGTTTAACGGGGGCGAGGAGTTTCTCCCGGTCTTTGCCGTGAGGCGCGGCTGCTCCGTGGAGAGCCCATATGTCGAGTTCGCGGAGGTGGTCGAGGGGAAGGGGGTTGTGTGGTGGGAAGGTCAACCGCTGAGGTGGCGGGGCTGGAGCTACTTCTAAATCCGTAGCCGTCCCCAACCTAGGTGAGTTTTATGCACGCGGCAGATGTGGCGCTGTTTGCCACAGGATGCGGCATTTCTCAGCGTCGTATGGCCTATTCGGCGTGTTTACCCTCGCCGGCTACTTACTTATGTACCCATTGCGCTCCCTGAGGATTTCGAAGACGGCGTTGGCCACCCTCTTTATGTCCTCCACAACGAGGTCTATGAAGGGGTATCTGCTGTAGACCCCAGACTTGTCTAGGCCGTTGTATTGAAACTCGTGGAGGCTTAGAGCCAAGTTCGTCATGTCGTATAGACTCAGACCTGTAGCTTCTTCCAAGTCTTTGGCCACGGCGAGCATGTAGCCCGTGGGCATAAACGCCACCACGAAATCCGCCAAGTGGACCCGGCGCCCATCTCTAGTAGTTCTAACCCCCTTAAACCTCTCAGCCAACTTATCTCTGTGTTCCACGGCTAACGCGGCCAACAACGCCTTCCACGCCTGGAACGCCTTACCTGCGGCGTTTCTGTAGAGGCCCTCCTCCAAGAATTTCAGCGCGAGCTCCGCCTCGTATTTAGCCTCCAGGAGACGGC
>Ga0209739_100282_pt1 | contig 21713 bp, 23 predicted proteins | sample JossMetagenome_2_FD_184729 | JGI IMG/M metagenome (GOLD analysis project Ga0209739, IMG submission 184729) | Hot spring sediment microbial communities from Joseph's Coat, Yellowstone National Park, USA - JC3_ASED (SPAdes) (version 3) | ecosystem: Environmental > Aquatic > Thermal springs > Hot...
CACATGCAAGTGGCTCGCCGCATCCCAGCCAAGCTGAACATCCACGCCCAACTCGCCGGCCAGCCTCCTCACAGCTCTCTCAAGCAGAGCAACCGTCCACCTCCCCTCCACCTCGGCTTCCTTCGCCTCGGGGAGACCCAATCGCTCAGACAACGCTTTAACGCACTCCTCAGCAGCCTTGTAAAGCTTCTCCGAAGACTGGACAGCATCCCCCCTAGCCAGATACTCCTCAGCCTCGACAAGCAAACGACTAACCAGCTCAAACCTCCCAGCGGCAACCACACACCTTGCAGGACAATGCCATTTAAAAACCTTCCCCACAGCATGCCACCCCGCCTAGACCCCTGCAATCCTCCAGCTTTGAACCAAAAACCCTGAAGCAACTGGCGAGCGCGCACAACCCAAACTTTTCCACAGAAAGAGCCCTAGTGAAAGGTCTACACTTATAATCCTAGCCACAGGACCCGCAACCTTCGTAAATAAGAATAACACATGTGCGCAAAAAACCGAGAGGATTAATGTGAAAAATTAGAAAACAGAAGCAGCGAGAGACAGGCTTTCTTCATTAAGCCTCCTACTTACCAAAATATAGTTCCTCGCCCTTTTCCCGAATTAATTTAATTGTAAGAGAGATTGTTTTAACGAAGCTAGCCGGATCTCGTAGCCTCCAGACCCTAGGATTATTCGGAATACCCTCCACAACAATAAGCCAATACTTCTCACCATAATTATGAGCAGCCTTCGACTCATCTTCCGTGAGCTCCACAGTCTCAGACCTAGCGCCCTTAACCTCTACGAAAGCCTCTTCCCCGTCCTTCATAACATGCAAATCGTACCCAGTACCTCCCAGAGTTACCGAGTAGCCCATCTCTACAAGCATCTTTTCAACAAACCAAACAGCGAAATTCCCAATTATTTGGTTGTTAGCCTCTTCCATTATGCCTACGTCCCTAAAAAACTCCCGCCAGCTAGAAACTTCCGAGTCGTCAGTCATATATTTCAAGCTCACGAAGGGACCAATCTTAAAGCCCCTATCCCTCCACGCAACCCATTTCTCCTCCGGACCATATGCGTCATGCAAAAAGCATTGATCTGAATCTACAAGTCTATCCTCGTCTGTCAGGAGCTTTAGCCCGCCAAATGCCCTTCTAAGATATTCCCTTGGAACGTACGAACGAAGAGCCATATAGAGTAGCTTCAAGAAGCGTACATACTTAATATTTTCATCGATAGGAGAACCTTCTAGTTTCCTCTTAATGGCCGAAATTATTTCCTCGTAGCTCGGATTAATATAATATGTCCTCATATACCCATTATAATCAACGAGAGTTACGCCCTTAGCGATATTTGAAAAGAAGCTCAGCCAACCATCTTCTTTGGCATCATATTTTAGGTAGAAGTCTATGTCTATAACCTTTAGTCCCAAAGACTTCATAACCTCTAAATAATTGGGAAAATTTCTCAATTCTTTCCTCGGATAATAAACTTTATCCGACTCCGCAAAAGAGCCATCAGTTGTTAGAACCCATATCGCTTTAGGAGGCACTGCATTCACACTTTTTGCTAAAAGCACAATGGCCATATAATCATCTTTACTCTTCGGGGGCTCCGCATCAACACTAATCTTAGGTAGCAATTCTTTTGTGACCAGTTCCTTTAGGCTGATCTCCTTTACTCCTAGCCACTTGAGGAGATCTTCGCCAACATACTCAACCAGTTTTCCGTGGACAAACTGGAGCCTACTAAGGTATTCATCGACCTCTCCATATTTACCTTTGAGATCCTCGACTTCACTCGGAGTTTTTGGGATATAAGCCGCACCAGAGTCCACAATCTCCAGCGATGAGGTTATAATAGGCACCTTTGAGCGCTGAGGCGGATAGTATGATGCGTGTTCCCACTTTTTATAAAACAACCTGTAAGCCTCCCCTAGAAACTTAAAAGCCTCGTCCAAGTTCTTCTTCATCTTAGCCTCAATGAGACTCCGGCTGAAAAGATCCTCAATATTTATAGTCCTCACCTTGTTCTTATCAGCTTCCCTCAGTTTAAACTCTGGATGAAGAATATGCATGCCCTCCCCAACAATATAGCCTAGCTCATCCTCCCTGAAAAGCCCATACTTGATGAGCTCTAAAACCTCAGAAGAAGCAAGCACAGCTTTGCTAAGAGGCACCTCGTGATTAAGATAGCAAAACACTTTTGGATCTGAAAGCTCGCTTCGAATCACGGAGAAAACAGTTGGTTCCAGCAATTTCTGGTAAAGATCGGATTTCCTATCAACATCTCCCATCTCGAAAACAGTCAAATAGGAAAACTTATAGTTTCGAGCCAGGTACCTAATAGAAATTTTAACCAGGTCTGAAGCACACTTCATAAGCCATGCGTTCCACTTAGCCGAGGGATGAATATTGCTCCTACTCGGATCAACAATAAAATCAGAGTGTATCAGGAACCTTAGACCCGTCCGAGCCTCCGTTAGCGGGAGAAACGAATACAAGGCCCAGAACTTGGTTCCCTCAACTGGCTTAAGGTCTTCCGTTTTTGGGTCGAGCATAAAAGCCAGGGCAACTTCCCTTATCTTAACATCGCTCCTCTTAGCACTCTCCGTCAACTCGTCTTTCCTTACCTCATCAGGAACCTCAAATTCTTTCTTGAAAACCAGGAACTTATAGAACGTAGGGTTTCCTTCTGAAACAAGGGTTACCAAGTACCGGGCAACCTTCGCGCCCTCGAAGTTTTCTTCGCCCACCTTGTGCCACTCATAAATCCTCTTGCTTCCTCTCACATTATCAATTATCTCAATCCTATTGATATGCTCCAAAAACAAAAAGAGAGATTGATCCAACTTGTCTACTATTCGAGCAACATCGGAATATTTCGACTCACTAAGAAGATGAACCACAAACTTTGTCTCTCCGCCCCCCGACCCTACAGTCTCTAAAGGTATAGGTGTAAGCTGCCAAATAACATTCTCGGGATCAAGCCCATACTTCGCCAGCAGTTCCCTCCCCTGAGGACCACTCCAAAATTCCTTGTTAAACTCGAAACCCAGCCCATTAGAATAAACCTCAACCCTCCGAGAAACCATAAAAACAGACTTCCAACCAATCCCCATGAAACCCTTATATCCCAAAGCCGGCTTCTTCTTACTAGCCAAATTACACAAACCCTCCAAATCCCCCTCGTCGATAGGCTTCCCATTATGAGTAATAACCACCCTGTCCTTATCCAGCTCAATCCTAAAAAACCCCGCACGACCAGCCTCCATCAAAGCATCCTCAGCATTCTGCAAAAACTCCAAAACAAACTCCCCAGCCTCCCCATGCATAATCCCAAGCGACGTATCCAAAACATTCTTCAAGCCCAGACCAGCCCTCGACCTAGCCTCCCTAAGCCAGTACTCCTGTATCTCCAACAACTTTGCACGCAAGTCACCCATGGCTTCATCCCGGCAAACAAAATCTTTCACTCAAAAAATAAAAAATTTTCGTATCTCCTTCCCAAGCCTCCTCCTCACAATATACTCTATAGACCCCCTCGGGCCAACAAGCCTCTCGAACTCGAGGAAGCTCAGCGTCCCCGAAACATCCACCCTAAACCTGTACTTATCCTCCGGCCCAAACCGCGAAGGCAAGCCCTGGTCAACAACCTCGACCCTAAGCTTCAGGAAGCCTCAGAGCAGCCCTGCGCGCTACTTAAAGAAATATAAATTTTTGTTCAGTGGCCCGAATTTTTCACGCGCACGCAGACAGGCTCGGTAGACCCAAACAGGGAGGTATTCATTGTGTTCCCAGACGACCTCTTCCTAGATGAGTCACTGCCCCCTGGGGTTCCTCTCAAGCCACCTCGAGGTTGTGAACAGGCTAGAGGTGTGGGAAAGCGTAGCCGTAACTGCTGGCCTGCAGCTGCCCTACGGCTACGTCGAGATAGACTCTTTGAGCCTCGCGACGAGCTTCAAGGAGAAGCCAGTACTCCCGATACACGTGAGCACCGGGCTATACATACTCGAGCCCCAGGCACTAAGGCTCCTAAAAGAAACAGTGGACATGAACGCCGACGAGCCAATAGAGTTCGAAAACGCACTCCTGCCAAGGCTAGCGGAAAAAGCCAAGCTACACGCATTCATCGTGCCGAGAGACGCATGGCTACCAGTAAATACGCTAAAAGAACTAGAAGAAGCAACAAAAACACTAAAAACACACAGCTACTAAAGAAGCAAGACAAACGAAGGAAAACAGAATGCTAGACTAAAATCCAAAACCTAGAACATTTTTAGCACCATCCTTGCAAGCTGGTAGACCTCCCCAACCCTAAGAACACCCATCAAGTGGAGCACGGCCAACAGGCCAACAACGAGCGGGACGGAGAGCAGGGGTCCAAGCATTCAGCCAGCAAGGGGCATAAAAAGCCCCAACGCGACGACCCAGCCCAGGCGCCAACCAACATACCTCAACGCCGCAAGGCAACCAGGAAGAAAGCCAGCCGTAAGCGCAAGCCCAGACCCGATCCCCGGCAACACTAACGGGAAAACGGCAGAAGCCACGCTAAGCGAGACAGCATTCAGGAACCCCAGCAGAACAAGCTCCCTCCACCTCGCCTCAGCGTTAAGCCTAGCACCAGCAACCGAAACAACACTAGCCATCACAGCGCTCGGAGCCGCCAACGCGAAGACCAGCGGGCCAACACTGAAGTCCTTCCCGAGCAACGGGAAAAGCACCGCACTCACTGGGACAGCAGCCACGGCCCCCAGCAAAGTGAGGCTTGCACCTATCCTCGCACCCTCCCCCAGAACACCCCCATCCCCAGACACGGCCAAGGGCAGGCCAACAGTCGCCAGCCCACTGGAAAAAGACGACACGACGAGAACAGCCATTCCGGCAAGGTAAAAAACTCCAGCCTCCCCTGGGCCAGCAACACGGCCAACAAGAACAACACCAAGAGAAGTAGCAAAACCCATAGAAAAGTTCATCCAGTAGTTCCCAGCGGAAACGGCAAAAACACCACGCCAGTCCCCACTCAGCCCAAAGCCAAGCCTCCTAGCAACAAACAAGACCCCCCAAAACAGTAGAAACCACCATAGACCAAAAAACAGCAGGCAAAGCCCCAACCCCAGCCAACACAAGCCCAACCTTCAACAAGGCGCCAAAAACCTGGAAAACAAAAACAGAAACATAGTCACCAACAGCCACAAGCCCACCAACCACAGGGCCGCTACAAAGCATCAAGGGGACAAGGGCGCCGCCCCACCCATATCCCAAAACAAGGGCAACCAACCCCCCAGCAACACCCACAACAAAACTAGCCAAAAAACCGTCCCAGAAAGCTCCACGCCCACGCAACAGGACACCCCTCAAAACATACTGCCCGAAACCAAAGTTAAGAAGCCCAGTCACAACACCTGCAACCCCAACCTCGCCCCCAGCCACACCAACCCCAACAGCACCAAAACGCCACGCAACAACAAACCAAAAAACAACACCCAAAACACTCACAGCTAAAGAACCCAGACCAAGCCAAAAAGCACCCCTAACCGCACGACCAACACCACCAGACGCCATAACCTCCACCATCAAGACTCCCCTAATATCTATAGCGGTCGGCTAACCTGCAAAAACAACAAAGCAGTAAAGATATTCCCTCGACACTTTCAGAAATCCATAGGAGTATTTGATTTTTCACAATAGAAATATTAGCAAAACATCCCTTTCCATAGCCTGTCTCACTCAAAGATTGCGCACGCAAAACACTTCCCACAACCCCACAGACCACCCCACCCATAGATAAGGGCGGAAAACAAATACTCAAAAAATTCGATGATATAAACTACGAGAAGCCCTACATCCTCCTAATAAACATGATGGAAGCACACCCACCCCACACAAAACTAGAAGGATGGGCAGAGCTCTCATATCTAATACCAAAAATAGTCGACTCAGTCATATGCACAGGGCAAGCCCCAAAGTGGGCCCAAAAAATATGGCGCCAATCCTACCCCCAACACGCCCACTACGCCACCCAAATAGCAACCGACATAGCAAAGAAGCTGGCACAGGACGCTCACGTTATAATAACATCAGACCACGGGGAAGCCCTAGGCCCAGCCGTATTCCACGGAATACCCCCAACACCAGAACTCGCAGAAGCCCCCTCATAACAACAACACCACTAAATATCCAAGGAGTCATCTCCCTAACCGAAATCCCCAAGCTTATCCAACACTCCTACAAAACCAGACACCCCAAATCGGACAAAAAACAGCCAAAACAGAATACCACACAACACCAAAAAGACACCCATGCGCCAAAAAACAAAAAATAACACTATTTTATACCTCTAATGGTCTCACAAAAACAGTCATAATAGAGCACTAATGAAAGGTAAGCAGGTTAAAATCCCATGCTAAACTTGGAACAAGAATAACATATTAATGACTTAACTCTCCAATAACACTACACCACGAGTCCAATAAGCAACAACCTAGTTAAACACCTTCCGAGTTCAAACAGGTCGTATAAATCGAGTCTCATCACTTCTCAACCCCTCTGCGCCGCAACCCCGAGTTTCTCCTCGTCAATTTCGTCGACCACTGCCCTCCGATTGTTAAGCTCCCTAGCGAGAACCTCCGCGAGCCAGCCATCACCGTTGCCAAGATCTAGAGGGGAGCTGCCCCCGCTGACCAGCGCTCGCAAGACGCTTAGAAGCATAGAACCTACTTCCGCAAAAACCAGCTTAAGCGATGTAACGCTCACGAGATCAGCCTTTAGCGCGCTCCAACCCTTTGGCTCCGCGCCTGTGTGCTTAACGTATCAAAGCGTTAGCTTCTGCGCCTCCTCGAAGATGCAGTCGGTGTTCCAGTACTGCCAGTTCCCCAAGTGGCCGAACAGGACCACGCCCGGCTCCCTCAAGCAACGCTCCAACACGGTGGCGTCGCCGGAGTGGATCAGCGCGTAAACAGTGCAGATGTTGAGCTCACAAGATAAACTACCTACAAGCCAGCCCTCATTATCCAATTTTGGAAGAGCTGACTTAAGTAAAGAAATTCGCATAGATTTGCTCCTACGAGCTCTTAATTTATTTCTTTTTATTTTTGTAATATGCAATGATAATGCTATTATCCTGAGAAATGTAATAGTCTGAGTTTTCCAAATAATAGTCAATAATGGTTTTAAAGTACTCTTTCGGCTTTATATCACTATGGTCTTTAAAATACAAGCATTGATCAACTGTTGTACATAAACTTACAAAGAATTTACGAGGAGATGCACGCCAAGAACCATTTATAAATTCTAAATAGTTATGAGGAGTATCGGTACTCCAGGCCGTTTTCACACCTCTGGGTAGTGAAAAAGCTACAATATAAGAGCTAGGTGAAAGCAATAATGGTTGATGAAATACAATAACATAAATTCCCTTAAAGTTGGCTGGAACAATTGCTGATCCATTAATTAAGGACATTTTTGTAATGTTATTAAAAACAGTATAATTTATTAAAACATCATGAGGATTTGTATTTTCCAAATATATGATAAGACCTGCGCTTTTAATAAATTTAGTTACATTGAGAACAATAGCTCTATAATACCAAAAATCAAGGTATGGCTCAGAAAGCTTATAGGAATCAATATATCCAATCTTAACTTTAGGTAAAGGTAAAGCTGTAATTCCCCTCGGGGTTAAAAATAACACAACACTTTGATTGTAATGACTTAGATCACAAATTATTGAAAAATACGAAAAACATTGATAGATGTATATCGTTTCATTTAAAAACCTAGTTTCTGTTATATCATAAGTTATGCTAGGCATCACAGTTGAAACTGTAAGCGTTTTAATGCGGAACAAGCCTCTTAATTGAGTAGCGCCATATATATCTGAAGAAATAACCGTTAATTCCTGGGGAACGGGCAACTTGGACGAAAAATTAAGAAAAGAAAAGAACACATTAGCTTCAATTCCTACAGGATGCCTGAAATGAAGCAATGGAAACAGAAAAGATAAATCTAAGTTGTTATAAAACAAATTAATTGACAAAATTAATAAAAAGATAAAGATTAGTCTAGATCTATTACTTCTAATAATTGTTAACGCAGAAGCAAAAAATATGACAATAGAAAGAGGCCCTAAAAATCTAAACCAGAATAAAGAAGATCCAAGGAAAACAAAATTTAAAAATAGTGCTGAAATAATCATATAAGTTACGGTTCGAAAGTATCTCCCTAGAATATTCTCGCCATTTATAAGAATATATATAACTGGAAAATAATATACTAATGCAAAAAAAGACATTCCATAAAAGGGTGCGGAAATATCAAATACTGCATTTCCGACATCAAAAATAACATAAGCACTCATGAGAGAATAAATTTTATTTATAACTAGGGAAAGGAATGTTAGCTTAGAGATATAGAGAAAGATCACTATTTGGGAAAAACATAAAAATGAAAATATAAATAATTTTTTTCTTAACGTAATTTCAAAAAGAATAAAGAAAAAAAGCAATAGCAGATAAAGAGGTGTCTCGAATGTATGGATTAATGGAAGCAAAATCAATATAAAGTAAAGCTTATTTTTAAGTTTAAAAAGAGAGAAAAATGATATAAAAATAAATATTAGCGAAATAAAAAACCAAATTAAGTTCTTGCTATAATATTTAATGCAAAATAAAGAGTAAGCATAAGATAATATAACTAAAAGAAATAATAAAAAAAGGTTTATTTCTCCTTTTATTTTATCTTCGTTTTTAAGAAACTCAAAAAATACGGCAAGAAAGATTACATATAGAAAACCTCTAGGTGTAAAAACCATAGATTCATTCATCGCTCCATAAGATAATGTAAAAAGTGGCATCAAAGAGCTCAAAACAATTTTAATTGTTTTATTTTTGACAAATATATCAAGAATATCCTTAGCCAGCTTGATATTCAAAGTAGTTAAAAAAATAGAGAAAGCTGCTATCGAAAATAGACCAGCCACGCCTATTGCATAAAAGAAATTATGAGTGAATAAATAAAGAGTGTAATATATCCAAGGATAAAATATTGAAATAATGACAAATGGATAGTAACTATAACTGGGGGTAAATGACATTGGGTCACCAAAAAACAAATCAGATGCACGTAATATGTGTTGAACAGCACTTTGATGCAATAAAATATAATTATTATTACTCATAGCATGATATACAAAATTAATTAAAAAAGAAATAATGGATATATTAAGAAATTCTTTAAAATCTGCCTGATGCCTTATTAAGATTTTGTCGGAAACATATCTTGATAATAATAAGACACAAAAAGAGATTATAAAAATCGTAGAAAAAATGCTATTATGAATAAAAAGTATATTTATGTAACCAAAAATATATAATATCATCATAAAAATTAATAAAGTTTGAATGAAGTCGAGATCTATATTGGTAATTTTCTCCAAGAGCTCATTAAATGACTTAATAATAATAAAAAGAATAAGTGTTAATAACCATCCTACAAAAAATTCTATAGCGATAAACAAGGAAATACTAAGGTTAATGGCGTTAAATAGCATATCCATCTTTTCTACCTCTACTTAACGGACAGGCGAGAGTAGTTTAAATGACTACATCTCATGGTGAGCTTTTAAAGATATCCCATGCTTTAACCTATCTAATTTTAACTTGAAATTCAACATTGGAATTTCATCAGCAATAAATTGATTGCAATATTTCAACATTCGTAATTCTTTGCAAACTTCAATGAAGCTTTTAATATTATTTACTTTCGATAGAAGTGACAAAATCACAGAAAAGATTCCAGATGCAACAACTAGTAAGAAGAAATATGAGTTTCCCATGATATATGTGGGCGCCAATTCCGCTAGCACCACACCTTTAAACCACCTAGGACTTTTTAGCTTGCGACTAGCGGCGTAGCTGGCACTCCCAAGGTGATAGGCGACCACGAGAGGAATGTGGAGTAGCTTGTAGCCAGAGCTCCATAGCCTCAAGCCGAGGTACTTGTCATCAAAGTAGGCTTCGACCGCGTTGTGGAAGGGTTGACCCAGCTTCTCTATCGCGTCGGCTCTGTACACGGAGAGGGCCCCGCTGAGGTAGCTCGGGTGGCACGTTTTCGCGCACTCGATTGTGTAGCCCCTGCATATCGGGTACGTCAGCCCGAAGGTGTCTACGGCGAAGCCCGCGTTGTCTACGATGTGGGGGTTGTCGGCCTGCATTATTGTGCCTTGGACGCCCGCAACATTGTCGATCTCGAGATACTTGAGTAGCTTCGCAACGTTGCTGGGCACGATTACGAGGTCGTTGTTTAGGAGCATGAGGAACTTGAATTTCCAGCGCTTGGATGCATAGTGCCAGGCGATGTTGACAGCTCTTGCGAACCCATAGTTTTTGCTCAGCCTTACAGCCTCCGTGTCGACGCCGAGGCGCTTTGAATGCTCTTTCAGCTCCTCGAAGCTACCATCAGTGCTGTAATTGTCGACGAGAAGAAGCTTGATCTTTGTGTAGCGCCCTAGATCGGCGAGACCCTCGAGCAACATTCTTTCAATTGCTAGGAAGGGCTTCGAGTTGTAATTGACGATCACTGCAAGCACCTCGAAATCGTAGCTTTTTGTCGAGTAGCTATTATGTTGAGGCGTGCTTTTCAATGGTGAGTACATAGGGACTTATCCTAAAATCTTAACTGTCTTGCTCAACCTTGTTGCTGTATCAGGCTTCTAGGTTGTATTTTGGGTCTGGTAGCTGTAGTTGTTGGAAGAATATGCGATCCATGTTGTAGGAGTAGTGCTGGCCAGTGTGTAGGATGAAGAATTCAATGTTTCTTTTTTCGAGCTCCTTTACTATTGGTGCTAGTTTTATGATTTCGGGTCTTGTGCCCAGAATTATGGATAGCTTCATTTCTCTGTGTTGCCTCTTATTTAGAAAGGGATTGTTTTGTGTTTGTGAGGAGTGATACTGTTGACGCTGCTGTAAGTGTTGTTGCTATGGTTGGTAGTGTGAGTGCTAGTGCTGTGTATGTGAGCCGGATGTAGCGTGATAGGTTGAATAGTATTGCTACGTGGGCTGTGAGTAGTGCTGAGGCTGTGTAGAGTGTGGCGGCGAGGAGTAGGGTTTTTGTTGGGTTGTGTGTTATCCAGGTCCACGTGATGGTCCATGCTAGGTTTAGTCCTTGTAGGAGCATGTTTGCTTTGCTTGTGGCTGTTGTGTATTGTATTTTGGATGGGACGCTGGCTGTGGGTAAGTTTCTTAGTGTGTGGTTGACCTTTGGTTTTTATGGCTAGGTTTTGATTGTGCTTGCTAGTGATATGGAGATGAGGATGGTGGAGGCGATTTCGGAGAGTATGGCTAGTGTGGTGTAGGTTAGTCTGATGTATCTTGCTGTGTTGAAGAGTATGGATACGTAGGTTAGTAGGATGACTGAGAGTGCTAGGAAGGCTATGCCTATTGCTAGGGTGCGTGCGGGTTTTTCTGTGAGCCATGTCCATGCGATGGTCCATAGTATTGATAATCCATGCGAGAATGGGTTTTCGGAGGAGGTGTTGGGACCGTATTCTATACGGGTGGGGACTTCTGTGATTTTCATTTTTTTGTGGGAGGCTATGTAGACTGTCTGGGATGATATTCCCATCCATGTTTCTTGTAGTTCTCTGGTGAGTGTTTCGAGTGCTTTTCTTGTGAAGGCTCTGTAGCCGTTTTCGGGGTCGTTGGTCTTTACGCCGAGGAGCCTTAGGAGCAGCCTTATCATGGCTATGCCTAGCTTTCTGTAGGCCGGCACGTTGCTTTGGGTGAATCTGTTTCCTATGGCTATGTCTGCTCCGTTTTGGAGGGCTTGTATGAACTTGGGTATATCTTTGGGGTCATGTTGTCCGTCGGCGTCTAGTAGGACTGTGTAGTCTGCGTTGGCTGCTAGGGCGGCGTGCATTAGTGTGAGGACTGCGGCGCCGTAGCCCATGTTGCGGGGGTGTTTGATGACTAGTGCTCCGGCTTGTTCTGCTTTTTCTGATGTGGTGTCTGTAGAGCCGTCGTCTACGACTATGACTAGGTCTACGTAGTTCTTGGCTTCTTTGACGACTGTGGCTATGTTTTTTTCTTCGTTGTAGGCTGGTATGAGGGCGACTGTTTTGGCACGTGGTATTGATGATAGGGGTGGAGGCATGTAGCTGCGCCGTGTAGATACGTAGGCTACTATTCCAGTATTTAGGAGCGTCTGTCCTAGAGCTAGAGCGAGGAGAGTCGCTGAGGCATGTGCCACATCAATTGTTCTCGTGTCATTGTATTTGTCTATGAGTGTGAAGAGTAAGAGCCCGCCAATTATAAGAAAAGCTATCCCTGCTGTAGCAAAATACGTTAACGCGTGCCTGGCTAGCTTATTCATCTCGTATCAGGAGACTTGGCATGACTACTTTTGCTCCGAGGCTTCTGGCTATCTGGGGGGTGGCGTCGGTGGAGTTGTCCGAGACTATGACTTCGTACGTCATGCCGAGTTGCTGGGCGGCTTTTTGGGCTTTCTGTACGACTTCCGCTATTGTTTTTCCTCGTTTTTTGAGGGGAATATGAATGTTACATCTGGCTCCTTGCTACTCATATGTATCCGCATGTATGATTACAGGTTTTGGCTAGTTGCCTCGGCGCGCGCCCTAGGCAAACCATTGGTCCTAGCCTCTGTAGAGTGGTGGTGTGTTTAGGTACTGTAGTCCTAGGGTCTTTATCATCTCCGGGCCTGCTTTTCTTAGTGTTTCCGCTATTTGTACCGCTCCTATTGCAAGTGCCAGCTGTATTTTTCTGGCCAGGAGCCTGAGGCCCTCCTCATAGGCCTTAATGATCTTAGCCTTGGAGGGCCAGACCTTCTCGAGGATCTTGAGGATGGCCTCTCTTAGAACGGGGCTTTTTATGGCTTTGAGCCTCCGGGCTAAAAGGAGGAGTGCCCTCTCCTCCGGCCTGAGCCTCCAGAAGGCTCCGAAGCGTAGGGCGCGCTTGTAGGCGGCGGAGACGAGCTGTGGGGTTATTTGAAGCGAAGGGGGTGTTGGAGGCTCGGGCGCGGAGGGTGAGGGCGGCATGCATCTCCGCAATTTAGGGGGGACATATGAATTTTTCTATTTGTGTGGTGGGTAATGCCGGTCCCACGGCTTGCCTGTGCGTGGGTCGTCTTTTCTGCCGTTGATTGTCTTGGGCGCGCGCGCAAGCGCAGCGCGAGCGATCCGGCGCGCCCCGGTCCTCCCCTTTCTGGAAGCGCGCCTTCTCGGCACCCGCTAGCGCCGGTGCTTCCCACTCGCATTGACGCCGTCGCGAGGCGCGCGGCTGGGCTTCAAAGCCCTCTAGCCAGGGTCTTCCGGGCGAGGTCCACAAGCGCCTCCACGTATCTGGAGTCCTTCTTCACTCTCTCCCCGCTGAGCCTCGCCTCGTGGAAGCCCTCCACGTGGAGGACCCAAGCCGCCCTCCACCAGAGGGGTAGCTCAGCTGCCCCCAGCTTCGCGGCGGCCGAGTCGGCGGCGTCGAAGAGTAGCTGGCTCGACCACCGGCCCCTCTCCGCCGCCTCCCTCGCCTCCGGCAGCTCGAGCGCGGCGGCGAGCGCCTTCACAGCCTCCTCCGCCGCCTTGTACAGCTTCTCGCTCGCCTGCACGGGGTCCTTCTCGATCAGCGCTTCCCCCTCTTCCAGGAACTTTAGGGCGAGCTGCAGGTGCCGCCCGGCTTCCGCGCCGCTCTGCGCGCTCACGTCAACTCGGGCCAGTGGGCTTTCGGCGTGTTCAGCAGCGAGAGCCCCACCCGCGCCGCGTACGAGATGTCTTTCAACCATTCTAAAGCCTGGTAGTACCCAAGGGAGAGCGCCCGCCTCACCCGCTGCTCGACTACCCGCGTGCCGAGGGCGAGGGCTTGAGCCATCCTCGCCAGGGAGGGTAGAACTTGAAAGATGATCCTGAAGAGGATGGGCACGAGGGTGGGGCTCCTGATGAGGGAGAACGAGCAGGATAGTCTGAGGATCGCCCGCTCCTCCGGGCTCAGCCTCCAGTACAGTCCGGTGCGAGGGGCCCGCTTGTAGGCGGCGCGCACGGCGCTGCCGTCGATGCACACTGCGGTGGGGGCGAGCCCGGAGGGGCTTTGCATACGGCCGACCCCTTCCCCCAGGATGCTTAACCCTTACCGCGCCTCCGCCAGCGCCCTCCTCACCGCCTCCCTGTGCAGCGGGGTCTGCCACGCCACGCGCTTCCCGATGCCGAGCTCAAGGTCTTTCTCGGGCGGCGGCTGGTCGACCCAGAGCCAGGGTTCCCTATCGTACACGTTGTATACGATGAGGTTCCTCGCCACGAGCTCCCCCACCAGCTCTTCGGGCGCATCTGCTCTCCACAGCGTGTCGGGGTCTTCGACGGTTTCCTCGAGCCACCTCCTCCACTTCTCCACGAAGCTTGCTGTCAGCTCCTTCGAGCTGGCGAGCTTGGTGGCGGCTCTGCCCGCGTCCCACTTCGCCTCGTAGAGTCTCGCGAGCGCGCCGGGGTTCCCTCCCGTGATTCTCCACGCCTCCTCGACGTCGGGCTTCGGCCCTGGCACCTGATCGTAGAGCTGCTCGAAGCCTCTCCTGCTCATGCTCCACATCGGCATTAGATCGGCCCACCTGTGCCTCCCGATCTCCCTCCTGGACACCCCCTCGCTGGTGGCGACGAGCACGACCATCTTCTCGTAGCCGTGGAGCGGATGCTCGATCATGTTGAGTAACCCTTTGACGTATGCTGCTGCCTGGCTCAACCCGATGGCTTGGAACACGTCGTCCGCCACGACTGCGACTTTGGACTTCCTCGCCTTCAGCAGGTCCCTCACGAAGTCGAAGAGGGCCCAGGCGATGCGGCCTGGAGCTTCCTCCGCGAGCGCTTTCCGCGCGAGCTCCGCGAACGCCTCCCTGACGCCCGGCACCGAGACCTCCGCGTAAACCAGCTTGTCCAGGGGGTGGATGTAGAAGACCTCGTACCCCTTTTCGCGCAGGGCCTCGGCCGCCTGCCTGAGCCAGGCGGTCTTGCCGCAGCCCTCAGGGCCGAAAACGACGATGGGGTGCCACGTGCCCTTCTCGGCCCACTCCAGGACCTGCTGCAGAGCCCTCTCCCTGTCGGCGAACTCGACTTCCAAGCCGGCGAAGCGGAGCTTAACCCTCCTCATCGCGTTGTGGACTTGTGCGCTCTACGCTGGCTCGCCTAGCTTCAGCTCTCTTAGCAGCTCGCTCGCGCCCAGCGCCTCTAGCGCCGTGGTCTCGCCGGTGCGCTCGTCGGTAAGGGGGGGAGGCTGGAGTTTCTGTGGGCAGGGGCTCAGCCACCTTGGCTCCCTCCGGCTCCCCGAGCGGAAGAATAAGCCTCGCCGAGGTCGTTCGGTCGGCTTGGGGCGCGACCTGCTCTCGCGCGGGCTTCAGGCTTCACTAGCTTCTCCGCTCGCCGGGTGGCTGCCGAGCTCGGTTTCGGTGGGTGGGAGGGGGAGGTACACGAGCCCGTGCTCGATCTCGTGGAGGCTGGGGGAGAGGGCTAGCTCGTGGGAGAGGGGTTTCAGGACTTCGTCTACGGCGTCGAGCAGGTCCCGTATACTCCTGTATAGCTTGTACATGGCGTCCAGCCTCTCCCCGCTCAACACCTCTATGTTGAGGCCGATCCTTCGGGCTTCGTCCACGTGTATGACTTTTCCGTGGTACTCGTAGCCCCTCGTGAGGGTTTCCGCTATCGCTTCCGCCTCCTCCTCCCTGGTCCGCTTCATCCTCCTGGATATCACCTCCTTCAGGAGTTTTTTCACGTGGTTTAGGAGGCTCTCGAAGTCGCCCATCTCCGCTATGGGTATGCTTGAGAGAACCTTCTCTATTGTTAGCGGATTCGTAGAGCCAACTTCTCTAAGGGTTTCGATGGCCTGACGGAGGGAGTCCCTGATTGTTCTCGCCGAAACGTAGCGGCCTGTGCTCGGTATGTAGACTTGGGGATCTACGGGGCCCAGCTCGGTGATCGGCGTTGCGTAGATCACGTCCCCTGCGCAGGCAATGATTGTCCCGGCGGACTTCGCCAGCCTCGGTACAGCCGCTACCAGCCTCTTTTCCCCGGCTAGGTCCTGCAACCTGATCGCGATGTGGTAGGCCGCGTCGGCGTCGCCGCCCGATGTGTGGAGCACCACGCACAGGTCCAGGTCCTCCTTTCGGCCTCTCCTCCTCACGAAGAACTCCAGGTCGTCGACTACGCTCCTGTCAATGCTCGCGTAATCGTGGAAGACGAGGAGTAGGATCTCGCACCCGAGCACTTTTTCGGCTTCTTCGGCCGCCCTATCCAACCTTCCTAGGAGCACGGAGAGGGTTCTCGGGCTCTCCACTCTACCTCAACCCGTAGAACCCCATCCACTCCCTAACCTTATCGTGTATGGAGCTTTTCTGGGTCATCTCCGGATACTTCATGTAAACATACGCTACCAGGTAGGAGAGAGGGGCCGCGAGCGCTGCGGCGACAAGCCGCTTCAGCTGCAGCGCCTTCAGTGGTTCAGCTTTCTCCAACCTCGCGTAAGCCCTCTCGCCCTCCTCGATGAGCTCGCGCGAAGCCTCGTAGACCCTCGAAGGTGACTCTCTGAAGAACTCGCTGGCGAGATCAGGGGTCTCGGCGCGCACCTTGAGCAGCCTCCTCTCCTCCAGCTCCCTCAGGAGCACCTCGAGCTCGCGGGACCAGGGGCCGTACTTCCAGGGCTCGAAGCTCAGGCTGCCCAAGCCTAGCTTCCTTTGCACGAGGAAGACGGTTTTCTGGAGACGGGTCGAGCCCCTCACTCTCCCGCCGGCTAGGTACATGATCGTGGCCACGAGCTCCCTGTTGCTTAGAAGCTCCGCGCGCGGCCTCTCCAGCTCCTTTAATAGCTCGCTCAAGCCTATCACCTCTAGCGCCGTGACCTCGCCGGTGCGCTCGTCGGTGAAAAGGAAGGCGGGGGCCCTCGTTGGCAGGGGCTCGCCCACCTCGGGGCCGCTTGGCTCCTTGAACCTCACGAAGAGGAGGTCTTGCTCCCAGTCAACGAGGGCGTCCAGGATGCTTTCGGGTAGTTCCACGCCGTGAACCTCCTCCAGCCTCTCTAGCAGCATCCTGAGGCTTAACCTTGGTAGAACTCTTATGCCCATCGCCTAGCCCTATACTTAATGTATTTTTGCCTATTTATTAAATATGCTGTTTTGACTTCCTCTCTGACAACTACTACGCATAGGAGCTTGTCTCCGGCCTCTTGCAGACGCTTCAAAAAGTATTTCACACCACTAGCGTGCTTGTCCGAGTGTACTTCGTCGGGCTGGGAGACCACGCGGGATAGGAAGACCTGAACCTCTGCGACGGACTTTAGGCCTAGCATTTGCACCCAGTCGCTGTGTCTCTTCATGATGTGCTCAACGTTCTTTTTCGGGATCTTTATGGCAACCAAGCTTCAAAGCGCTCGCGCATATCCTTTGATATTTGAATCCAGATCTTTACTAGAGCCTTGATGGGAACAGCCTCGCTTATGGCGTCGAATTTTGAGCTTTGCCGCTGTGCGCGCAGCTACGAAGAGCTCGGTCGATGTGAGGGGTGAGATGGAAAGTTGCTTGCGCCCCCTTCTGAACTCCTCGAATATTTTCATGGCTTTCGCGTATTTTTATCCTTGAAGCAGTAGCTCACAATGACATTTGGTGTCTAGGTAGTCCATCAACCTTCCCGCAGTTCCCTAACTGCTTTAACGGCATTGAAGCCTGGTGGGGCTTCTACCCTGAAGCCTCCCTTGATTGCGATCTTGACTAGGTAGTCGACCAGCTCCTCGTCTGTCACGTCCTTCTAGCCCGTCCACTCTACGACGATGGGAACCCCGGGGAACTTCTCCTGGAGCTTGAGGTTCGCCTCAAGAGCTTTTCTGGCGCCCGCGTCAACCTTGACCTCGTATACGTAGCCCCAATCGGGGTCGTAGCGGGTGGCCACCTTGCATGGCGAACTAGCGAGATTCTCGCACTCCTGCTTGATGCGCGCCTTCAGCTTCTCCTCGCTTCTCAAGTGGGATATGAGTGGCGTGTCTAGCTTTTGCACGCTCATCTTTTAGCCTCTGTAGAATAGTGGTGTGTTTATGTATTGTATTCCTAGGGTTTTGATTGTTTCTAGGCTGGCTTTTTTGAGTGCTTCAGCTACTTGGATGGCCCCAATAGCGAGCGCCAGCTGGATTTTCCTGGCTAATAGTTTTAGGCCCTCCTCATAGGCCTTTATCATTGTTGCCTTGGAGGGCCAGACTTTCTCTAGGATCCTGAGTATAGCCTCTCTCAGAGTGGGGCTTTTAATAGCTTTAAGCCTCCTGGCGAGGAAAAGGAGTGCCCTCTCCTCCGGCCTGAGCCTCCAGAAGGCTCCGTAGCGCAGCGAACGTTTGTAGGCGGCGGAAACCAGCTGTGGAGATATTTGTATTATAGAAGGCATTGGAGGCACAGGCGCAGAGGTAGAGGGCGACATACGTGTGGGTAATTGAGGAAAAATATATAAATTTTATGCCTTTTTTGGCCGGTTATTTATCTTTTTGTAGGCGCGCGTCGATTCATTTTCATTGCTGGAGATGTTTACTGCTGGTTGTTTTTACTGTTCTCTAGGATGGGTGCTTCAGGCTTGTGAAAAATATTTTTGTTATAGGAGGATTAAGGGCTCTTTGGGTGTTTTTTATTTGTGTGGTGGGTGGAACCAGTCCCATGGTTTGCCTACTCGTGGGTCGTCTTTTTTGCCGTTGATGGTCTTGGGGACTATTTGTGGGTCGTTCCATGGGCGTCTTTCTTCGTCAGGGCTTTGGTAGTCGTATAGCTTGTTTACGAAGTATATGAGGTAGACTGGCTCTTGGCCTATTGCCTTGAAGCCGTGCCAGTAGTGTCCGGGTATGCGTAGTATTTGTGGCTTGTCTCCACTTAGGACTACTTCTAGCAGGGCTTGTGTGGTGTCGTCGTATGCGCATATCTTTGCATATCCCCTGGCTACGAAGAAGTAGTCGACTTGGCCCCTGAGGTGGCGGTGCCAGGCCCTTACTATTCCTGGGAATGTTACTGAGAGGTTTGCCTGTAGGAGTGTATCTCCACCTAGCAACTGGTCCCAGTCGGCGCGGATTAGCTCGTGGAAGAGGCCTCGCTCGTCTACGAAGCGTTCTAGTTCTGCTAGTTTTGCTCCTGGTAGGGCTAGCTCCCTAACGTTTTTTAGTGCCATCAGGGACGCCTCTTTTCGAGGTACTCTTTTACGAAGTCTTGGAGGGCTTTATGGTTTTCGTGTGTGTATCCTAGTAGCCTGTTCGCCTTGGAAGTGTCTAGGCTTGAGTCTCTTGGCCTCCTGGCCAGCCAGTGCTTCATGTCCTGGGTTTTTGCTGGTTTGACTAGGTTTTTGGGGGCGCCAAGTATGTCTGCTATGGTTAGGGCGAATTCGTACCTGTTTGTCCTTTGTCCCGCCACGTGGATTGTGCCGAGGGGACGCAAATCTAGTATCTTGAGTATCGCCGAAGCGAGGTACCTGTTGTATGTTGGGGATACGTATTGGTCTACTAGTGCTGGGACTTCTTCTCCCCTTGTGAGCTTGTCTGCGACGTATTCTGCGAAGCTCTTCTTGCTACCGCCTAGGCCGTATATCGCGCTGGGCCTTACGATTGTGTATAGGACGTCGCTTGTCCTGACTATTTCTTCTGCTACGAGCTTTGTGAGTCCATAGTAGTTGACTGGGGCTGGGAGGTCTTCTTCCCCGTAGTTTCCCTTTTCTCCGTCAAAGACGTAGTCCGTTGATATGTATATTATGTGGGCGTTTACGGCCCTAGCGGCCCTAACGGCGCTCCTGGTTGCCTCTACGTTTGTTTTCCATGCCTTTTCTTTTTCTATCTCGCACTTGTCTACGTCTGTCATGGCGGCGCTGTGTATAATTGCGTGGGGCTTCTCTTTCCACGCGAGGTCCTCAAGCAAATAGCCCCTAGAGATGTCTATCTTGACCCATTTTACGCCCTGTATTTGTCTCGGCTCGTGGGCATTATACGTGGCAATAACGCTGTGGCCGTGCTGTGCAAGCATTTCTACTAGGACTGAGCCTAGTAGCCCGCTCCCACCAGTAACGAGTACCCTCATCTTGTCCCACCCCACGGGGTGTCTTTTGCGAAGAACTCGTCTCCTAGGAGGGGCCTCCACCACCACTCGTTTGCCTTGTACCACTCGATTGTTTTTCTGAGCCCGTCTATCCATGGGGTCTGGGGCTTCCATCCGAGGTTGAGTATTTTGTCTCCCCTCATCGCGTATCTCTTGTCGTGTCCGGGCCTGTCTGGGACGAATGTTATGAGGCTGTGGGGCTTGTCGAGGAGCGTGAGTATGTCTCGTATGACTTGGAGGTTTGTCTTGGGGTTTAGTCCTGGGAGGTTGTATGCCTCGCCGTCTCTGCCCCTGAGTATTATTGTTTCCACGCCCCTGGAGAAGTCTTCGACGTAGAGCCAGTCCCTTTCCTGCGAGCCGTCGCCATAGACTGGTATCGGCAGGTTGTTTAGTGCGCGTAGGATTGTTTTGGGTATTAGTTTTTCTGGGAACTGTCTGGGCCCATAATTGTTGGAGGGCCGGACTATCCTTACGGGTAGACTGTATGTTCTCCAGTATGCTTGGCAGAGGAGGTCTCCGGACGCCTTGCTGGCGCTGTATGGGCTGCTGGGCTTGAAAGGGGCTTCCTCTGTTACTGGTTCGCCTGATATGTCTCCGTATACCTCGTCTGTGGATATGTGTATGAGCTTGGGGCCGTCGTGTCTGCGTAGAGCCTCGAGTATAGTGTATACGCCCTTGACGTTTACATCTATGAATGTGGAGGGGTTCTTTATGCTCCTGTCTACGTGGGTTTCGGCGGCAAAGTGTACAACGTAGTCTGGCTGGAAAGCTTTAATGGTCTCAGTGAATTCTTCTTGGTCTAGGATGTCTCCCTTAACTATCTTGACCCTCGAGGTGTCCAGCTCTTTTAGGTTCTCTATTCTGCCGGCGTAGGTGAACTTGTCGTATACGAGGATCTCTGCGTCTGGGCGCGAGGCATAGATGTAGTGTACAAAGTTTGAGCCCATGAAGCCTGCCCCGCCGGTAACGAGTAGCCTCATATCTCGATCACCGATTTTTCTCCGACTATGAGTTTTAGGCCTTTGGGCTTTGAGGAATTGCTTCTGACTATTGCCTCTGCGCCTATAATGCTATCTGTGATCCTTTCTGGTATGTCTTCCAGCTGGACCCCGTCCATGAAGACGCTGTTCTCGGCCTCTACCCGCGTGAACTTGCAGTTCCTGCCTATGCTCGTGTAGGGACCAATGTAGGAGTCCTCGACGACTGTGCCCGAGCCTATGAATGCGGGTCCCCTTACCGTGCTGTTCCTTATGACCGCGCCCTCCTCTATGTAGACCCTGCCCTCGACGCTTGAAGCCTGGACCTGGCCTTTGACCACTTTTTCCCTGTACTTCGCGTCTAGGAGGAGCCTATTGGCCTCCAATATATCTTGCGGGGTCCCCGTGTCTTTCCACCAGCCCCTGATCACGCCGTACTCGACCTTGAGCCCCCTGTCAATGAGCCCCTGGAGCGCGTCTGTTATCTCTAGCTCGCCCCTCCAGCTCGGCCTTAGGGACTCGATGACCCCGAAGACCTTTGGGGACCTGAAGAAGTATATGCCGACGAGTGCGAGGTTGCTTGGCGGTATCTTTGGCTTCTCGATGAAGCCTACAAGCCTCCCGTCCTGGAACTTGGCTACGCCGAAGCGCTGGGGGTTCT
>Ga0209739_100291_pt1 | contig 21194 bp, 24 predicted proteins | sample JossMetagenome_2_FD_184729 | JGI IMG/M metagenome (GOLD analysis project Ga0209739, IMG submission 184729) | Hot spring sediment microbial communities from Joseph's Coat, Yellowstone National Park, USA - JC3_ASED (SPAdes) (version 3) | ecosystem: Environmental > Aquatic > Thermal springs > Hot...
GTGTTGGGTAGGGATTACTCAGTGGCCTCAATATCAAATGGCCTACTGCTTACCGTGGTGGTTCCAATCGTAGTGCCCCTTGTCTTAACCATTTAGTAGTATTTTTTGAATCCTAGTTGTGGTGCTACTTCTCTGAAGCATCTTCTGCATAGCATTAGTCCGTATCTCCTTATCACTGCCTCATGAGTACCACACCTAACACACCTCAAACTCCCCCTCCCAAACCCCCTAACAACAACACCACGACCCACAAAACCACAAAACAAAACCAAATAAAAACATTACCCTAATGGTTGGGTTGACTCCTGTTAAACCTGGTTGGGGGACTGCCCTTGAGGTGATTGCACTAATCCTATTCAACCTTTATTAGGGGGTTAGCACTGGTCTTTAACCATGCACGTTAGGTACAGGGACTACCATAAGGTGGATGATGAGTGGGTTAGGGTTTTTGAGGATGGGTACTTCAAGTTAAGTTCAATAGCCATTAGTAGGCGTGTGGTGAGCACGGTTAACGCGGCTGATGGTGAGGCCCTCCTCTTCGCTCTAAGGGGCTCGATGAGGGTTAATGGTGTTTCCATGGGTAGTTTCGACGTGGCCTACCTGCCAAGGGGCATGAGCGTCAGTGTTGAGCTTGAGCCAAACACCATAGCCTACCTAGCCGAGTCCTGGGCTGAGGGTGGGGGTGAGTTTTACGTTAAGCGGAGGGAGACTGTTAGACCAGTGGTGTCTGGTGTGCCACCGTATGAGAGGAGGGTTTACACAATGATTGGTGAGGGGGATTCGGCTTACTCATTCCTAATGGGGTACACTGAGGGAGCCACTGGCAACTGGACCTCATACCCACCACATAGGCATGATGGCAAACCCGAGGCCTACATATTCTACGGCATTGACCCAGGCTTCGCCGTTCAACTTGTGCTAAGTGAGGATGAGGAGGAGGCCTACGTGGTTCACGACTTCGACGTCGTGCTGATAAGGAAGGGCTACCACCCCAACGTGGCCTCAACCATAAACAGCGTTAACTATGCTTGGGTCATAGCTGCCCCAAGGGGCCAGAGGACTCTCTCAGTTAACATGCATCCACTATACAGCAATCTGCCAATGGGTCAAACCCACCTGAGATTAAGGGGTTAAAGGCAGGTTTTGCTGGGGCGTATGGCAGGTCCTTAGTTAGCAGTATGGGCATGTGGTTGCCTTAATTCCCCTTAACCTACTCCTCAATATCGTTAACTCTATGGCTATTACCAATACTATTGATGCAAGTAGTATGTACAGGTAAACAATGTTTGTCACCGAGTAGTACAGCGTCATGGCAAGTAACGCAGCTCCGATGGCTATTGCAACCTTACCAAGCCATGACGTAACCCTGAGTGCACCAGCCGCTATCAGTAGTAGGCTGAGCACGTAATACAGCGAGTCAATGGCGTACGCATACTCCATCGCACTGTACGTTAACTCAATCGGCTTATAGTAACCACTTAGGTATGAGGCTAGGTATGCAAGTACCATGGTGGCTACGGCAACCCCAGTGCTTAGGTAAAGGGCCTTATGTGGGCTCCTAAACCTTGGATGGGTCTCCGCCAGCCAGGCAGGTAACAACCCATCCCTAGCCATGCCGTAAAGCATCCTAGCCGTTGCATTCAAGGTGGCTAGGTAACACCCAAACACGCTGAACAGCACACTTACGGCGAATAGTATGAGGCCGGGTTTACCCAGGTAATGGCCGATTAACGTGTAAACGGGATTCGGACCCATGCCCTCGGTCTCACTTACAAAGTTGCCGATGGCTGATTGAGAGTAGCCGACATCGAGTATTATGGCGTATGTGACAAGTATGTAAAGGAGCCCCATGATTACCGTAGCCCAGAGCGTGCCCGTTGGTACACTCCTCCTGGGGTCTCTAACCTCTTCGGAAATTTGTGTACTAACCTCAAAACCCATGAAGTACGTTATGGCGAACACCAACCCACCCGACAATGCCGCTAGGATTCCACTGGGGCTTGCTTGGAATGTCCCCTGCACAGTGAATGGTAATGGGGAAAGTTTACTCACGTTGGCTGCGATGGATAATGCAACGAATACCAGAAGCATTGCAACTTCAATGCTAGTTAAAGTCATTTCAGTCCTAATGCTGGGTCTAATGCCAAGCACAGCGGGTACTAGGGCTAAGACCACGGGCACTGGGAGCAGGATTAGTGGGTTTATTGACCACCCAGTAACAGCATAAACTCCCTCCGCGCCCAGGTAGGCAAAGGCTATGGCCACCGAACCAACACCAATGATACTGTAGAACACGGTGTAGACGACGCCGTTGAAGAAGCCTGTCCATGAATTTAACGTATTCGTTACATACGCGTAGAAGCTGGCTGCATGTGGATACCTACGTGCCATCACGAATATTGAGTATACCACCGTTAAAACACCCAGCAGCGTCAGTAGCATGGCTAGGGGTGCGGCTGCATACGCCTGGCCCATTACAAGCGCAGCCCCAGCCGCGATGCTGTAGGCCGGCGCCTGCCCAGCTAGGGAGTTGTAGAGCGAGCCGAGGAGGCCTGTTGCACCCCTGCTTAACTCCCCACTAACCTGCTTAGCCATGGTTAGGCCTTTTAACCGGTGCCGCTTAAGCCTTGTTAAACGTTTAATAGCCTGAGGTGTTGACCTTTAACGTGATTTCCTGGGAGTTGGTGTTTAGGGCGTCGGTTTTCGTAACTGAGGAGATGGGGGTTGCGCTGCGTAGGTCGGCCTTCTCACCAAACATACGCGAGAGGATGGACCACAGCTGCGCAATAGTGAACCCTGAGGGCGAGGTAGTTGCCCAGGCTGAGCACATACCCGTTCACCTAGGTTCATTCAGGGTTGGGGTTAGGAACCTCCTCAACTGGCTTGATAGGGAGGGGGTTAAGTTGAACCAGGGTGACGTGGTACTCCTCAACGACCCCTACATATCCGGGACTCACCTAAACGACGTAATGGTCATGGAACCCGTTTACGCTGGTGACAGGTTGGTGGGTTACGTCGTCAATAAGGCTCACCACGTCGACGTAGGTGGGCCAACGCCGGGTAGCATAAATCCACTGGCCAAGGCTATATACGAGGAGGGGCTCATCATACCACCGGTTAAAGTGGTCAGGGGTGGTGAGCTTAACAGGGATGTCGTTAACATGATCCTAAGCAACTTCAAGACCCCTGAGACAGCCCATGGGGACCTAATGGCTCAGTTGTCAGCTAATAGGGTTGGGGCATCTAGGATTAGGGAATTGGTGAGTAGGTACGGTGTTGATGGTGTCCTGAGGGCGTGGGGTGAGGGCATTGAGTACGGCAGGAGGTTAACGGTGTTGGAGACCTCAAGGTGGCCTGATGGCGTTTACGAGGCGGTGGACTACATGGAGCTTGGTGAGGATTTGCTACCAATACGCATAAGGGTTGAGGTTAAGGGAGGTTTAGTTAAGGCGGACTTCACAGGTACCCACAGCCAGGTTGAGGCACCAATAAACGCCGTACTTGGCGTAACGTACTCAGCGGTCTCCTTCGCCGTGAGGTCACTGTTAAGCGGAGACATACCCACGAATGAGGGCTTCTACAGCGTAATCGACGTGAACGCCCCGGAGGGCACCCTGGTGAATCCAAGAAAGCCGGCGCCGGTTAGTGGTGGTAATGTTGAGACAAGCCAGAGGATAGCGGACGTAACCTTCAAGGCCCTGGCCAAGGCACTACCCAATAAAGTCCCTGCGGCTGGGTCAGGTACGATGATGAATATCATGCTCGGTGGCCCACTACCAAACGGAGGCTACTGGGCCTACTACGAGACTATTGGTGGGGGGACTGGGGGTAGGCCTGGTAAGCCTGGAGTTTCAGGGGTCCACGTAAACATGACCAACACCCTCAACACGCCCATTGAGATTGCGGAGAGGCAGTACCCAATACTCTTCACGGCTTATAGGATAAGGGATGGGAGTGGTGGGGTGGGCCTATACAGGGGTGGGGATGGCATAGTGAGGTCCTTCAAGGTTCTCACCCCAGCCAGGTTATCAATAATGGCGGAGCGCTTCAAGGTGAGGCCCTGGGGGCTTTGGGGTGGGGGTGATGGTGAACCTGGGGAGGTAACGGTGACTAGGGTAGATGGGTCAGTGGTTAAGCTACCCAGTAAGGCATCAATAGACCTAAACCCCAATGACGAAGTAACCATAAAAACGCCAGGGGGAGGCGGTTGGGGCAAAGTTAAGTAGATTCTGTTGATCCTGTAGGTTTCTCCCAATATCGGTATGGTTCAGCATGAGAGGGTTTAGAGTGGCATCGCTGAGAATAATATCACTAGGGCATATGCCATTAAGCATCGGTGTAGTGGGTACCTGCTTAAGAGTAAAAAGCCCCAGGTACCATCAACACTGGCTTCATTACCAATTGGCTTAACGAAATTATTTTCACAAAAACCTAAACATTAATCAAACCTCATGAACGTTAAGCATCATGGGTATTGTGAATTAAAGCTTTTAGGTCCATAACCTAGTTAATCAATTATGTGCGACATTAACTTAGAAGATGTAGTCCCTGATGAGGCATTGGATGCGTTTAAAATGCTAATTAGCAGGAAGAATATTGGCCTAGCCTGCGATTTCCTGATGAGGCATTATAGGGATGAATACTGGCCCAGGAGAATGGGCCCAATGCCGCCATTGAGGAGGAGGCGAAGTAGTAGCATCATCACCCTACCTAAGCCAAAGAGCGTTAGTACACCGATCAGTGTGGTAATTAGCACAAGGCGGAGCGCCGATGACTTCGCCAATGAACCCATAAGTATTGAGGACCTAGCCACGGTGCTGTACATGGGTGTTGGTGTTACAGGTTGGACCCAGGCCTACGGGTATGGTAAATACCCGCTACGCTCATACCCCTCTGCAGGTGCGCTGCAGCCTGTTGAGGCTTACCCGGTGGTTAACAATGTGCTGGGCCTTAAAAGTGGGTTGTACAGGTACGACCCTTTTGACCACGCCCTTGAGGTCTTAAGGCTTGGTGATTACAGCTCATTGATGGCCGACATAGCCCTCGGGCAGGATCACGTTTCACGTGCATCAGTGGTCATAATACTTACGGTGATGTATGCTAGGACCTATTGGAAATACTGGAAGCGGGCTTTAAGATACGTGTTACTGGACTCTGGAGCTGTTATGGAAAACATTTACCTAGCCGCCACAGGCCTTGGATTGGGTGTCAGGGCTGTTGGCGCCTTCTATGATAATGAACTATGCAAGTTTTTAGACATTGACTGTATGGGTGAGTTTCCCGTGGTTTTAATGCTTATTGGTAAGGGGAGTTTATGAAACTCAATTGGTTCAGCTACCCAATAATGCTCTTAATGCGCTCAAGTTTCTGTTCCAGCTCCCTGCACCTCTCGCTCACCACCTTGTTTAACTCATCCTCGGTGTAAAGTCTCTCAATTTTTATATTAGAGAAGTTGAGTTTATTATTTCTTTGATCGTAAATAACAACGACACTTATCCTAACGAGGGCTAGTTTATCTATGTTCATCTTCATCATCTCCTCATATATCAACCTATTTAACTCTGCAATATCCCTCAGGATCACATCTTCAGGTACTGTTCTTGAGAAGGCGGCAAAGGCAGCACGCCTTAGTTTATCGGCAAATCTGGCAGCCACTATAATGCCTGTTCGCAACTCCACAGTCAACGGCCCCTGTACAGTAAATCCACCATACAGTTTCTCATACTCAATAACCCTCTCCTTATCCCTCTCAACATCCTCACTGGGCTTCCAAGACATACTAATTATACCAATGCCCAGATTATTAAACTTATTTTCATTATTTCATCGTTCCAGACTAAATCTTTAAGGGGTTTAAGGCAAGTTATCCTCTCTCCCCTATCCTTGATGGGCTGGGAGGAACTTGATTGCGTAATTAACCTTACCTGATCTAAGGGTAGATATTTGCAAGATGAGTAAGGTTTTAACATTACGCGGGCGTAATAATTACGGGGGCGTAATGTTATTCGATGTTAGGCCTAAGGAGGATAAGAGAGATCTTTACGATAGAGAGAGGGAGTTGAGTGAAATAAGGGAGAGCATTGATAGGAGGGTTTGGCTATCAGTTTATGGCTTTAGGAGGGTTGGCAAGACCAGTGTAGTTAATGTCACAGTTAATGATCAAAGATATATTGTCGTCAAGGTTAACTTAATGAGACTCTACGACCCAAAGAAGAGAAGGTACTCAAGGCCCGACTTCATTAGGGTATTCCTGGAGGGAGTTAATGAAGCCATTAGGAGGTATACACTGGGTGGTAGGGTGGTTAGGTTCATCTCTAATGTGTTGGGTGTGGATGAGGAAACCTTCCTTGAGTTCAACGCCGTGAAGATTGGAATGACCCCCCTTCCCGTCTTTTGGGCGGGGTTTCCACCGTGGGGGTCTCGTCCGTTGCCCCCTCTTTGGGGGTTAATGGCTTCGCCTCGGAGTGGTGGTAACAGTGGGGTATCGCCCCACCGGCTCATCTAACGGAGGGAAATAACCCCCTCTCGGGGGCACCACCCCGAGCACTAAATGTTCCTGTCGACTTAAGTGAAGTGGAGGGGATGGTGATTAATGAGGTTAAGGAGGAGTTTAAGGGCTTCCTACTTGGCTCCCAATCCCCAGAAAGATACTCAGCCGTAATCATAGCACTGGATAGGTTAGGCGGGAAGGGTACGCTGGGTGAGGTGGCTAAGGTGGTTAAGGCTTTAATTGGGGAAGCCCCAGAATCAAGAGTCTACGAAATACTAAATAGATTAGTCAATATGGGCTTCATAGAGAGGATAGATGATGAGTACATACTGCCAAGGGACGCACCAAACAGGAAGGGAATGCTAATGGCATTAAGAGAAGTAATAAGTCAGCGATAATGCATCGGTAGTTTTAATCGTGAATTTCACCGATTAGTTTATATAGGTTCTCACTAAGAACTAGTTCTTAGTGAGAACTCATGTACTTCAGCGATAGACCGATAAATAGCTTGAGACTATTAGTCGGTGATGGACATAGGAGGGCTGTTTCTCGTATTAAGGATGATATTGAGAGAGGAGTTTTTTCGGCGGTTCTTGGTCCGCGTAGGGTTGGTAAGACTAGTGTTGTTAGGGTTGTGCTTAATGAATTTAATTACCCATACATCTACTTTGATCTTTCACCATACATAGGCCTTAGGTCTGTTAGTTACCAAGCCCTTGTGCCGAGCGATATGAGGTTTGGTGATAGGCAGGTTGAGGTTGATCTCGAACTTAACCTTGCAATACTTAAGTTAGGTCTTAAGAACGTTAGAGTTACTGCGTCAGTGTTTCAATCGAACCTGTTGACGCTTATGAGGGAGCTTAGTCGTAGGCATGATAGGTTTGTTGTGGTGTTTGATGAAGCTCAGGTCTTGCCGTTTATAAGGGGTTTCAATTATAGGGGCTTTCTTCAGTTTATCCACGATAATTACCCAAACATAATAGTCATACTGACGGGCTCAATGCCGGGGCTCCTTGAGAGAGTTATTGCACCATCGGCTTCTGAGGCTGGTTTTGCTAGGTTTGTTGATGAGGTCGTTATCGATAGATGGGGTTTAGACGATACCGTGGAGTATCTATCGAGGGGTTTCAATGAGGCTGGTATTCATTATACGAGGGATGAGTTGGTTGAGGTGCATAATGTTCTCTCCGGAATTCCTGGTTTCGTTGTGATGTATGGAATAGGGAGGAGCGTTGGGAAGAGCCATGTTGATGCCCTGGAGAGGGCTAGGGAGTACGCAATATCCCAGTGGCTTCATGATTTAGGGGCGTTCGTTAAATTATACAATTCCGGCGTCTACATTACCGTGCTTAAACTACTGGCTAATTTCCCAATTGGCCTATCATGGAGTGAAATCATGAGTGAAGTGGGTAGGGCATTGGGCAAGCCATTAAGTAAGTCAGTAATGCATAGGGTAATTACAAACCTGATCAAGGGTGGTTTCATAGCTAAGGTAAATAATAATTATAGGATAGAGTACCCAACATTGAGGGAGGCTGTTATCAGGGCTAGAATGCCTAATGCCTATTATTGAATACGTATTTTATCCACATAATCTCGGCTAGCTATAACAGGGCTGTTAGTTGGTACACCGAGAAGCCTGGCTATTAATGGACACTTAGCCCTTAGTAGAAATAATGCATTGCCTAACCTGGCTTTAGCTCTAGGACGTTTCGAAGTTATCCAGGCCCTTCATTATCAATAGGTCATGAGACCCCAATGATGACCACAAATCCCTTTTCACCAATGCCGAGTACGCATTGCCACTTCCCGCAACTTTCACATTGCTGAGGCCGTGTAATTCATTAATGATGTACTCCTCTGTAACGTCCACCTCGTACGGCTCGGACCTGGCATAAAACAACCACCTCCCTACCCAACTCAGCAAGTCTCTTGATGAGTGCCTTATCGAATTGAAACTCACCAGCATTATCCACTACATACCCTATCGAGCCAGCCCTAGCGATGACCTCACGCAAGCCATCCCGCGTGACCCCCAACCAATGAACCCCATCATTGAGCCTAGCCAGTAGGTCATCCGTACCGAACCTGTAGCCGTCTCTCCGGAGGCGGCGGGTGAAGGCAATCCGCCGTCTCCTTCTCAGCGGTCGCCCCGAGCCCCCTCACCGCAGCAGCTCCCCAACGGTCGCCCGCGGCTCCTTGCCACTACGGATCTCGGAAACCCAGGGTAACCAATAGGGATTGCTAGGGTTGAGTTTATAAGTAAATCGCTTCATCACCAATGGTAATAAACCCCACAAATAATCATGAAAACCAAAACTGCTCCTCATGGGTATGTCCACGGAGTTCGCCGCTGCCGCCAATTCCACGTACCTTACCACATTATCACCTAAATTACTGAGTAGATTGCTTATTGCGTCCTTTGTGAGGGATTCTAGGGATGCTTTCTCATCATTATGCGGATCATCAATCCGAGCCTGCGCCTAAGCCATATGTGGGATTCCATGAATACTCTGGTCTCCTCCCCGCCCTTGCCTGCGTTCTCCATCACGTATCCACCGAGTTCCATTGTACATTGCCGGGTCCTTAACATTCAATTTCTTTAGTTCCGAATACCTAGACTCAAGAAGGCATAATAGGCACTCTGGCGTGTCTACGTACCACATTGCATCACACCTTAATCAACAGGTAGTTGATGCCTAGGTATGCTAGGAAGAGGGGAAGTAGCACTAGGTCTGTTATCTCAAGGCCGGTGGCCTCCATGGCCCATAGTGTCCCTAGGCTGAAGAGCAATGAGGATAGGATGTACTTGAGATGAGGCAGCCTAATTCTAGCTACCTGGTTCTTGATGAGTGCCGTGAGGACGACGACTACTGCTGCGGCTATCAAAGTCCCCATTAAGGTTGAGGCATAGCTCTTCGGTATTAGGGCGATTAAAACTAGGGCGGCCTCGAAGGCCTCTATTGCTGATACCGTGAACACCACGGCTAAGTCGCCACGCTCCTCCTCACTGCCCCCACCCTTGTTCATCCCCTTAAAGTACCTTCGGGCACTCCTAAGTAGTCTGTACCCAAAGTAAAACAGTATTACTGCTGAGGCCGCTAGTACGTAGTCGAGTGGTAGGTAGACTATGTAGCGCCCCACCGTGAAGTTGGGTATCAACACCAGTAGGACACCGGCTAGTGAATACAGCACAGGTCTAAACCCCCTTGTACAAACCCTGGTAAATTGCAGTTACCGCGCCTGCTTCGGAAAGTTCTAAGAGACTTATACCTAACGCCGCGAAGAAGACCCCAAATTCCATGCGCACCACCCTATGGCTTTAGTTTTTAAAGATGTCCCCATGGCCATTACGCTCCGTTCCTCTCATCTCGGCGCCCCTAGTAAGAACGCATCAACCATCATTTGAATCCACGTAACATAATATTACTTAGTTGATGAGAATCCTTAATGTAAGGTAACATAACCTATAGCATCACTACGGCGATGGATGGATTTTTAATCATAACTAGGCATAGTTAAAGGGCTGCGATGGGTAATACGGCTGCTGTGGTTAGGATTTGTAATCCGCGGGATGATGAAGATTATTGTAAGTTCAATACATGCTTAAGCACCTTTGTGAGCCTTAACTTGGAGATTTCCCAATTTTCACCAGGCTCATCTTTTTCCGCCGGGTCAACCCTAACCATGTATAATACTCCACCGTTCCTAAGCGAGATCCTGGCTATGCCACCGCCCTTAACCATCATGCCCCATAGGCCTTCTGTGGCTTTATCCTCCTCGTCATAGGCCATTCCAACGGCTAGGTCTGGGAATGCCACTATGCCGAGGTTAGCATTATACTCATGCATGTAAGCCATTGCCTTAAACCTACCGGCCGTTATGTAGGTGGGGTTGCTTGAGAACTTACACTCAACCACAATAACCCTCTCATTACTACTAACAGCCGCGTCAGGTCTGCCCCTAATTCTCTCAGCAATACCTGTATTGCCGTTAACCTCGCTGATTATTGAATTGTCCAATGCACTGTTGAATAGCACTAGGATCTCCTCAGTACCTTTAATGAGCAGTATTCTTCGTGGGTTACCACTCACGATTCTATAGCCGTTCTCAATGAATATGCTAAGTAGTAGTGTGTAGACAAATATCTCATAGAGTCTCCAACCAAGTAGTACCAGGTTACGCCTACTGATCCTTAACCTCCTCTGTGCAATTAAAATAGGCTTAAGGAGGTGTATACTCAATAGGTATGCGTTATAAGCCCTAATGAACCATGGTGGTGAGTACGGTAAAAGCTTCCTAACCTCACTGAGTAATTCATCACCACTATACCTGATGTTGGGCTTAGGCAACCTGTTAATCAGCCCCCTAAGTCTCTTAATTGCATCGCCTAGGGCATTAATCCTACTCTCCAACTCACCCGCCATAGGTTCATTGAACTTATCACCTATCTCACCCAGTTTCGGCTTAATACCCACTACATTATTACGAACCTTGTTAATCAACTTCAGAGAACGGACAGCCATCTCCCTTAGTAGGACGTATTCAGGTGACCTATTGGTTGGGAGGTAGGTTAATGAGGCGTATAGGCCGCTTGGGTACACGCTAATAGTCCTAGCTACGTCAACCGGGCCCCAGGCCTCTTCATCGTAGGTTACGCGGAATTCCCTATACCTAACATAATCGTTTAGGGAGGCTGTTACTGCATGAACCAGGTCGTTTACCACCAGGTTCGCCATGGTGATTGATAGGTAGCTTCTGCTTAACTCATCAACATTAAGGCCTTCACCGGCATACCCAAGTAAGGCCCTGATTACCTTAGCTGAGTTGCTGATTCCGTAGTGGTCAAGGTAGTACCTGCCGACTAGTATTGTTAAGTTTCTAAGCCTCTTTTTAAGGAGTCTCCGCCTCACTAATCGTCACCCAGCCTTACTTATAAGCTCCCTCACGGCTTCGTCAAATGCCTTCAGCTCATTTCCGGTTAATACGCCTAGTGAGGACCTGAGGTAATTTACGAAGTAGTCCCTAATCACCTCACGGGGATTCTTAGCCTTATCAATGATGCCGTTAACGTATGCATTGTTAAGGAGCTGAATACTGACCTTGACGGAGCCTGGGGATATGCAAAGCCTACCCCTCGACTTACTTGACTTTGGTGGCCTACGTAGACCTCTAATGAAGTCTATTATCTCCTTATGAACGTCACTGGGTATGTCCTTGCCATACCTATTGAGGAATCCTTCAACGTCACTGGTGTCTGTTGGGCATTTAACCTCTATTATGATGAATCTCCTTAAGATTGCTTCACCAACCATGAACAGGTTCCTAATGTCGACTACATTCATGGTGCCGATGATTCTAATGCGCCTAAGTGGTTCATCTTTATACTGCTCATAGAGTTTCATAAACTCCTCGGCGTAACTATCCCTCTCCCTGTAGCTCCTAATCTCCTCAATGAGCGTACCGGGCATCCCCCAATCCTCAGGGTTTGGTGATGTGAATATTGTGAAGAAGTCCCCGAATGCCTTATCAACATCAGCCCTATTAAACTCATCAATAATGAGGAAAACGTACCTACCCGGGTTTTTAGCCGCTAGATTATAAGCCTGTATCACAAAGCCTGATTTCCATTCAACTGAACCCATCCTAATGGTTTCACCACCGATAACATCCCTCCTAAACCATAATGCATTGGCAACCTTGACAATGGGTGGAACGTCGCTAAGGGCTTTAGCAACCTCCTTGGCAAGGCTAGTCTTACCGACGCCAGGTGGACCAATGAGCATAACGTTACCTGTCATCACGGCATTGGCAACGTCCTTAATAATGTCCCCATTAATAAATAACCTTGATGAAACGTCTTTGGCAACATCATCAATGTTAACCTGCCTAATACGCTCAATAGTCGTGCACCTTTCAACTAAGAACTTGCGTAATTTAGACCCATCCTCATCAGGTAAGGGTATTATAGAACCAAGCATCGGCCTCTTGTTCATTAACTCATACGGTAAATCACCTATAAGCTCCTGGGAATACTGACCCCACTTACTGCAGTCATTACTCTTATCATCGCTGGATTCAGAGCACCCCTTAATGATACTCCACGTCCCTTCATCCTTTACGCACAGGAATTCAACCTCAATCTCAACCCTAAGTGGCCACTTATCCCCAGCCCTATAGTCAATTGGCCAGAATTTATCATCACCCATAAACTTACTGCGAACAAAACCACCAAGCACTATTGCACTCACTGGACTAGTCACATAGAGAAATGCATAGTCACCGGTATTAATTGAATTGTACCTGCTCTCTAACCCACTATGAAAACCCCAGACAAAATACCTAGTTCCCCCACTTCTAAGCATAATCAATGAATGCGCCGCATTAACAGCTCTACCTTGGAATACGAAATACTTCACGTAAGCATGCAACTAAGTCATGTATTTAAAATTATCGTAAAACGGTACATAACCCTTATGGATTCGGGAAAAATGCAGTGAAGCGATGCTTGTCTGTTATGTTTAATGTAGACACGTATGATGCGATTCACCGTAACATCACTATAGATTATGATTATGCTTAAAAATGTTATATCTTTAAGTTTATTATGCGTGTTAACTGGGCAAGTGCCTTAGACTGGATTGGATTGATAATCTGGCTAGTTTCTCTCATTATTCTGCCTTTCCTTAAGCTACATATCACTATTCCTAGTTACTTATGGATTTTCCCGATGGTTTCACTTGCTCTAACTATTGCTTATAGGATTAATAGTAGTATCATATATGCAGTATATATAAATATTGGTATTATTCTTATTTATCTAATATTTGTGATAATATTAGTAAAGCTTTGGCTCTATCTTGTGGCCGGTTTAATATTAATTTGGATTATTTATAATCGTCTTCCAATGGATAATGGGAAGGGAATGGAGAGACAATCCATTTGCCTGGCTAATACTTATCATTCTACTTATAATCATTATGGCTATTGGCGGTGCCATTGTTGGACCTATACTTGTCTTGGCAGCGCAGTTAATGAGAATGAGAGGTAAAGGTAGATATCAACCCTAACTTGTCAATTCGGATCAGCAATAGAGATGTTCCAAGGTAATTATCTACACATTCTTTCAATTGATCTTCAATTACCTTCCTTATAATCTCGAGTAGATTAATGGCTATCTGCATTAAGTAAAGTCAGCTAGGAGTTCGTGGGGTAATTGAAGTCTATTGATGAACCTAGACGTGCGGTTGATTAAAGTTTAATTAGGTGCATTAACCTTGAAGTGAATTTGGTGAGAGACATGAGGGTTGATGATACTAATGGGGATGCTGAGGTAAATGGTTGGGTTTATGATTTTGTTGGTGGTTTTTGGTTTAGGGGTGGTGTGAGGTTTAGGCGTCTGCGTGGTACTGTTCTTGAGGTTTTTGATTATGGTGAGTATGAGTTGTTAAACATTAGGGATAGGGTTGTTGTTGATGCTGGGGCCTACATAGGGGACTCGGCCATTTACTTCGCCCTAAAAGGTGCGAGGAAGGTGATTGCAATTGAGCCTCATCCTGGTGCCTTTGCCGAGATGCTTGATAACATTAGGCTAAACAACCTAGAGGACATAATTACACCAATCAATGCAGGCCTAGCAAGCAAGCCAGGAAAAATATGCATTGAGAATGTTGATTTAGATGCCACAGTAGTTACATACCACAGGCCAGGTAATTGTAACAGTAGTATCCCAGCCGTAACGTTAGGCGAATTAGCGAGCAGATTCAGCATCAATGGTGATGAGACTGTCCTCAAGATGGATTGCCAAGGCTGCGAATTCGACGTAATACTAAACGACTACGAACACGTTAAGCTATTCAAGGAGTTAATCTTCGAATACCACCCATACGCCGTCAACAAACCTGTGAATGCACTACTAAGAACGTTGCAAAGGGACTACCAGTGTGAGGTAGAGGGTAGCAGGAACCGTGGGGTTGCTCATTGCATTAAGAGGCAGGCACAATAGTGGCGGCGATAATTGGCTACTCCTCCCTCTTGCGTCTTAAAAACAGGCTTAGCACGAGCTGTATGCTTAAGCCAAGGTTAAACGCATCCTACCACGTCAACCCATTGTGAGCTATCTGGGTGATTGACGTAACGAGCAGCACTATGCCAATACCAGCGAGTATTATGGACAAGGCTGGGATTACGACGCTTAACGCAGTTTCCACATCATCATACCTACCAAGTTTAACTAAGACAAGCGCCACCACGGATACTACCCCAACAACAACGGCTACTATTACCGCTATACCAGCCAGTAGTCCAAGTATTACAGCCAATACGCTAAGCCAGAAGTTCATTGATTAATATTTACTTAAGGGTTAATAAACTTGGAGATGAATCATTATTTAAAGTTTCAGCTTTCTAACTGCCTTTACCCTTACCTTGTTACCTGCTCGTATAAGTATGCCTCTTCTACGACGGCGCCAACCAGCGCCGTGGCTGCACCTATTGCATTTGCATATTAGGCAGCTCCCTTCAGTGTCTTGGGTCACATTGCGGATCCACCAGCCAATGTTGTTATTTCTAGTTTTGGCCTTGGCTTTATTCTGTCGATGGAATTCTCAGGCATCTCAATCATTTTGGCGTATGCCCTTTCAACAAGCCAGCTCGGTATCTTGGATCTAGCCAGCTCAGGGTTGCACTTGAGTCACTAATGCCCATGGCATCCTTTGCTAACGCTATGTCGGTTGTGGTGATCGTACCACCATCCTACGATATTCCCTCATAAATTAACCTGTAGCTAACACTCATGAGGTCAACCTTAACGTCACCATCCTTCCTCAATAATATTACCCCTGGCGAGACCTATAGCCATTATGTCAGGTGCCCTGATGTTTGTTCTAACACCCCCAATCTCAACCTCAAGTGCCTCCCTTGGGTAGCCATTGATTAATGCCTCTATATTTGCACCTTTACTGCTAGAAAAGCGCCAAACAACTAAACTTAAACTACAATAAAATCAGCAAGAGAATACGGAGACAGTACTGAGAAACCATGGGACACCATGAGAGAAACAACATACGCCTAGAAGAAAGGTCCAAGGACATAGAAGGAGCACACGCGGAAAGAATAATAACTAAGAAGAACCATAGGTTAGGCACACTCAATCACCGTTTTAATCTCAACAATATCATGTGAATACTACCAGCAACTTTATAATCGGGATTTACATTTATAATAAGCAGATGCAGATGATAAGAATTTTAACTAGGGATGATGATATACCATCAATACTAATTAAGGAAGTTCACAACTTATTCAAAACCAGAGGTTTCAAGGCCGACATAGCAACGGCATTCGTAAACAGCAACGGGTTAATGATCATAAAGGATCTATTAATCAATAGCGACAAGTCCTACCTGATCACTAGTAACATCACTAAGAGGGCATATAACTGGCTGGTAAATCATGGGATAGAACCCAGACTCTATGATGATTTGCACGCAAAGCTATACATAATGCACAACAACAATGCTTACATAGCACTAATAGGCTCCTCAAACCTAACGAAGAGAGGACTCACAGTCAATTTCGAGGTCAACGTAATGCTCAAAGGCGAAACAGCAGATGATTATTACGAGCAATTGCTCAAGATATTCAACACCATATGGAATGCGTCAAGACCAATAACACAGGGCGATCTGGCACTCATACAGCGGATGAATAAGAGGGTTAGGGACGTAGTAATTAGAAATAAAATAATGCGTATCGAGAACGAAATAATCAAACTACTAGGCATTAACAAGAACATCCTAATTAAATGCAGGAGCGTAAACACAAACGATAGGAAGCAATGCATAAACGCAATCTATAACAAATTAAGGAGGTTCGCGCAGGGCAATGCGCTCCCGGAACAAGCATTTAGAACAATGGCAAGGAGTGCCATTCATGGAATCGACGAATTAGGTAAATTATGCGGCGAAGCGCCTTCCGAGTGGTTCCTAGGCGTGCCATGCATAATGCTTTACATAGCTTACCAATTAGGTAGTGGTGGGAGAAGCTACAGAACAGGCATAAGCTTCTACGAAGACGTACTAACAAACTCCCTTAATCAAGCTAGGAAAATCAAAGGCATCAAGAACGATGTAATCAATTTCATAATGCAGGAATTAGATAGGGTTCAGAACGATAGAGCATACAGAGGGCAAGTAATTGAGCGAAAAATAGGCGCCGCAACACTACCACTAATCTTAGCCCTACCAAGGAACTGCAACATAATAGGCATATTCAAGGGGGACAGATACGAAAGAGAAGTAACATGCTAACACCCACAACCATCCTTATTCTCGTAGCGCTTATGGGCTTTTTCGTGGTGCTTCGTATTAACCCGCTTGGTGGGTTGCCTGCGAATAGAGGCGACATTGGGTGTTTGTTATGTGTTTTGGGTTATTGGGTTTGTTGGATGTGGGTATCGATATGTTAAGTGGTATTTATGAATTCTTTCAATTTGTTGATTAGCTTGAGTGCGCAATCTCCATGTTTTTCAAAATCCTCCTTGTCCATGAAGTTGTGGTAGAAGTTGGTGTGTAGCCCCTCAGCCATTCTAAAGCAGGTTAATAATTCTGCGTCACCGGTTTCCTTGAATAGGTTCTTCACTATTATGTAGTAGTCCCTGTGGTTTTCGTGTTTCCAGCCTCTGGTTTCGGCGATTGCGTTTAGCAGTGAGGTGACTGCGCCCCAGAGTTTCTCGCCGGCTTGGATTAAGTCACCCTTGGCGTATTCCTCCTTGGCCTCTTTAAAAAGCTTCTCGTGGAGTCTCAGGTAGGTGCTTATATCCTCCTTTGGGTTTGGCGTTGTTGATGCTGGTTGGGGTTGTGCAGGATTCATAGTGCGTCACCCTTCGATTAGTTTCCAGGCGTCCATAGTTATTATTGAATTCCTGTAAATAATTTTTCGCCAACTATCCACGAGGTGTTCCTTGACCTAAGGGTTAGTTTTTTTATTTTCCTGTCCTGCTTTTGTTTCTTTGTGCTTGTTGATGGTGTTGTTGATGTGGTTCATGCCTTTAGGGTTTTTGTTAGTGAGGCGTCTGGTCTGTTGGATAGGCTTGGTGGCTTAAGTAACCTTACTGTTGTGCCTATGCTCTTCACGCCTCGTAGGTACATTGACTACTCATCGATTGACTCCATCTATGCGGTTGTTAGGGGTTTGGGTGGGGTTAATGGTTTGGGTGTTGTTTTGAATTCACTTGGTGGTGACGCTGATGAGGCGTACTTATTGGGTAGGTATCTGCAGAGTATTGCTGGTTCTAAACTGGTCACCTTCGTGCCTAGGTTTGCTAAGAGTGCCGCTATGATGATTGCATGCTCATCCGACGAAATAGTCATGACGCCTATCGCAGAGTTAGGACCCATTGACCCAGTGCTTAGGGAGTCTAGGACGAATAGGTACATACCACTGCAATCAATACTTGAACTGCTCACGATGCTTAGTGGCAGGGAGTTACCGAGGAATTTAATCACTGAGATACTCAATAGGCTGCCTATTATTGAGCTTGGTGACTTTAAGAGGGCTGTTGAGCACAATGTTGAATTATGCGCAAGGCTACTTAGGAATAGGATGTTTAAGAGTGAGCCCGAGAGGGCTGAGGGGGTTGCCAAGGCCTTAGTTGGTTTTAAGCAGCATAGCGCAGCCATCACGCTTAGGGATGCCGAGGAGATTGGTTTAGTTGTTGATGAGGCGAGGGGTGAGTTGAATGACGTGCTCTGGAGCCTCTACGAATCATTCATGAGGAATGTGATTGAAGTCGAGGAACTAACACCGGACCCGGAGGGTGTCGAGTTCAGGCTTGGTAAGGGGATAGTCATAGCCACCGCATCCGGGACAATATTAAACGACATTGTAATGAGAAAGGGAGGTGAAGGGAAGCAAAGCAAAGGTGGTGTGGATGCGTAGTCAGTGTAACTGCATAATGGTTATTAGGGTGTGTGATGATGAGCTTGTTAAGGAGGCGATTAGGCTAGGGGCCAATGAGGCGCATTGCGAGGGAGATAGGCTAATAGCGACGTGGGGCAGGGAGGAGGAACCACCATGCAGCCTAAAATGCCTGGCAATACAGACAATGGGTGAGGTAATTAGGAAGAATGAATAGTATTTTAATTAATTCGCAACCTGCATCCTCATGCAATAATTAAAACTTAAATAATCCATCACACCCCTTACTAGGGTGTCTTAACTTGAGTGGATCATCTGAGACTTCATTGCTGGCTGATAGGGTTAGGGAGATTGTTAATGGATTAATTGATAAAGGTGTTGAATATGCAGTTGGGCTTTACATATACGCCTTCTGTTGGGAAAGTATCGCATCAAGGCTTGAGCCAGCTTTTGGGAGGGCAGTTGCTGAGAAGGTAGGTTCGGAAATTGCTGAGGCATTTAAGGGTACGAACCCATACGGTATTAAGGTCAGGGTTGGGGATTCGGAGATTTCCTTAATTGATTACCTCAGGAAGTACGTCTCAAGTGATGAAAGGATAACGAGATTGATACTTGGTGAGGTTGATAGGCGCCTTAATGCAATGCCTGAGGGGGAGAGGAAAGTGCTCTCGGTAGCTTCCGCCATCATTAAGGCGGCTAGGGATAAAAAGTACCCAGTATTTAGTGTTGATAAGGATGAGTATGGCATAGTATCAGTATCCTCTTCAGACTACGACTCTTTCGAGGGTGTTATCTCATCAATACTAGGCTTCGAAGTACCTATCAGATCTCTCTTCGAGAAGTACCTCCTAGGCTTCGATTGTAGTGGTGCATCACGTAGGCATACCTATTATTCGTTAAGGATATACCCATTTGCTGAGTCATACATTGAGAGGTTGGCGTCTGAGGCTAGGAATTACGTTAAAATTCCCGATAAGAGTGAGGTTGAGGGGAGACTGGGTGAGCTTTATAGGGGTGGCGATTTCCTGAAGTTATCCCTAATCTACCGTGCATCATCCCCCTACCCCTATTATGGTTGGGGTGCTCTTGAATTTCTAACGTACTTTAGTGGTGTAGAGGATTCAAGATCCCTTTGTAGGAGTGCTACGATTGAGGGTATGTACATTAATTGCTTCGTAAACCCTCTCGTTTATGATTATGTTGAAGATACCATAAAGGCACTTCGCGACAAGGCCCTAGGCGAGTTAATGGGAACGTTTAGGGGCATCTTCGAGAAGGCTGGGTATAACTCACTCTGCGTAGGCAATTGCTGCATGTTCACTAAGGGTTCACAGAGCCCAGTTTACATGTGCTTCTCACCGTGGCCTGATCCTGATGTTGGTAGTGAGACATCGTCTAGGTGCACTGTACCTGGATGTGTTAGTGTCGCTGTTGTACAGGGTATGCCCTCGCAATTGATTCTTAAGTACTTTGAGGACCGTGATGAGAGGGCTCTTTGGTTATTTACTCATAAGAACAGAGTCGTCGTTATCCCAACCACGTATAAAGAGGACAATCACAGGGAGGTCATTGATGTCCTTAGGAGAGGTGGGTTTAGTGTGGAGTTCCTTGGTTCGTTTACGAAGGAGGTTACTGCAACCCAACAGCCTCCCATACAGCCTGTTGGGCAACAGGGTGTAAGTGCGGCTAGTACTTTTGTTAGTGTTAAGCCGACTAGGGAGGTTCTTGAGGGTATTGTTGCCAGGGTATTGGAGGATTTGGGGTTTAAGGTTCAAACCGATGCCAAGCTTAGGGCTAAGGGTGGTGAGATTGAGGTTGATGATTGGGCTGAGAAGAGGGTTGGTGATTTAGTGTTTAGGGTCTATGTGTCCTGTAAGAATTGGGATAGGGATGTTGATAGGCAGGTTGTTGATCAGGAGTTCGGTAGGGTTTTACAACTCGATAACATGCCGCATCTGAGGGTTTTGGTTGTTAAGAGTTTAACGGATCCTGCCAGGAAGGCTGCTTTGGATGATGGATTCTTCGTGATAGAGCTTGGTGAGAAGGCATCTACGGAGAATGCCGAGGAGATATACAACATAGTTTACAAAAGATTCAGGGAATTATTCCTAGGCATAGCACCAGACAAGGTCAGGGACATAATAAATAGGCTAGGAGCAATAATGAAGGACCTGGAGGAACTAACGAAGTAATAATTTATAATTCATCTCTTGAGGTGTTCATATACGCTGTTTAGGAAGTTTGTAATATCGACTAGTTCGTAAAGTCCCCTCTGTGGGTTGTAGAGTGGTACCTTTATCCTCGACTTGAGCTCGAGGTTTTTGAGTATCTTTGATATTGGTGACATTTTCAATGATTGACCATGCTAAGTAGTTTTACAAGGCATGACTCTATTAAACCTTAATTTAAAGCGGATGTAAGAAGTACACTCCCAATGAGTGCCTTAGAATAAGGATACTCCACGTGTATGCAGGGTAATGTTACATTGTCATGAGTCAAGGGAACTCATAAACCCAAAGACCTAATGTCGACGCCTGAAAAAATAACACCAGTTAAGAATTAAATGAACAGTGCCGTCCATTCAATTTTTAATCGTTAGGGAACTTGAAATCCCCATTTAGGTGAAGAGGCCTTACTTGGATCATGAGTCAGTTCGCACCAACTGACTCAAGAAACCGAGTCCTAATGGTGTCCCTAGGAATTGAATTGAAGTAGGCTACATACTTAGAAGAAACAGTTCCGTATTGATAGGCAGTCTATATAATAAGTTGAATACTACGGTAAC
>Ga0209739_100292_pt1 | contig 21167 bp, 18 predicted proteins | sample JossMetagenome_2_FD_184729 | JGI IMG/M metagenome (GOLD analysis project Ga0209739, IMG submission 184729) | Hot spring sediment microbial communities from Joseph's Coat, Yellowstone National Park, USA - JC3_ASED (SPAdes) (version 3) | ecosystem: Environmental > Aquatic > Thermal springs > Hot...
AAGTAGCCTTTGGCTACACGCAGGAGGAGATAAAGAATGTCCTCTCCTACATGGCGGAGGAGGGGAAGGAGTTGACCTTCTCTATGGGAGACGACACGCCCATACCTCCACTCTCCGAAAAGCCCGTACTTTTGTTCAGGTACTTCAAGCAGAGGTTCGCCCAGGTTACCAACCCACCCATAGACCCAATAAGGGAAAGGGCGGTAATGTCCTTGCGTATGAACCTGGGCTACAAGAGGAACTTTCTCAAGGAAACTCCAGAGCATGCAAGGAGGCTTCAAATAGAAAGTCCCATTTTACTACCAGGGGAGTTTAAGGCTATCCTTGAGCAGAAGGACTTTAAGGTTGCCTGGATACCCATGACCTATCCCAAGGAAAGAAGCTACTGCGTTGTGGAACTTCAGGATCTGGCAGGTGAGCGTCGGATCACGGACATTTTGTACGACGCCATGTATGAAGGTGCCACCATATGCGACCTGAGAATGGGTGTGGAGATTGTGTGCAGGAGGGTGGAATCCGCGGTGCGCGAGGGTGCGGAAATTGTGGTGCTTTCAGACAGGAACATAAACAAATACCGTTTGGCGGTGCCAAGTCTTTTGGCTGTCTCCGCAGTCTTTAAATGGTTAGCGGAGAGACAGCTCTCCAACAAGGTTTCCATAATAGTAGAAACGGGAGAGGCAAGGGACACCCATCACATGGCTTGTTTGATAGGCTACGGTGCGTCCGCAGTGTATCCATACTTGGCATACCAAACCATAAAGGACCTTTGCCAAAAGGGAGAGATCAAACAGCCCTTTGAGAAGGCAATTCTTAACTACAAGAAGGCTTTGGAGGATGGTCTTTTGAAGATCATGTCCAAGATGGGCATATCCACCCTCAACTCCTATCAGGGTGCAAAGATCTTTGACACGGTTTGCCTAAACAAAGATTTTGTGGAAGAATACTTCCCGGGCACGCCCGTTACCTTGGAGGCGGACGGCATCTTTGAAGTGCAAGAGAGTTTGCTGATAAGACACGATGCAGGATACGAAGTAGACCAGCCCCAGCTTGACTATGGGGGACATATGAAGTTCCGCAAGGGTGGAGAATGGCACGCTTGGTCTCCCTTTGTGGTAAGAGCACTTCATAAGTTCTTGGAAACAAAAGACTATCAGGATTACAAAGAGTTTTCAAGGATCGCCAACGAAGAAAGACCAACCTTTATAAGACACCTTCTAACTTACAAAAAGGCAGACCAGCCTATCCCTCTGGAGGAGGTGGAGCCCGAAGAGAGCATTCTAAAGAGGTTCGTCACCGGTGGCATGTCCTTGGGAGCCCTCTCTCCGGAAGCCCACGAGGTTTTGGCGGAGGCCTGCAACAGGCTTGGTATGAAGAGCAACTCGGGAGAAGGTGGAGAGGACCCAGCAAGATACTGGACCATAAAGAACTCTGCCATAAAGCAGGTGGCGTCCGGTAGGTTTGGAGTAACACCCACCTACTTGGCATCTGCCGAGGATTTGGAGATCAAGATAGCCCAAGGGGCAAAGCCCGGAGAAGGTGGGCAACTGCCCGGGCACAAGGTCAGCGAATACATCGCAAAGCTCAGGTATTCCCAGCCGGGTATAACCCTAATATCTCCACCACCTCACCACGACATTTACTCCATAGAGGACTTGGCACAGCTAATAAACGACCTAAAGGAGGCAAACCCCCAAGCCAAGGTGTGCGTAAAGCTTGTGGCAGAAACGGGAGTGGGCACGATTGCAGCGGGAGTAGCCAAGGCATACGCAGATATAGTTCAGATTAGCGGTGCGGAAGGGGGCACCGGTGCAAGCCCCTACAGTTCCATCAAGAACGCGGGCAACTACTGGGAAATCGGACTTGCGGAAACCCAAAGGGTTTTGATGGAAAACAACCTGAGGGACAAGATAAGGGTGAGGGTGGACGGAGGCTTGAGGACGGGCAAGGACGTGATCATTGCTGCCCTTTTGGGTGCGGAGGAGTTTGGCTTTGGCACCGCTGCCATGATAGCGGAAGGGTGTGTAATGGCAAGGCTGTGCCATACAAATCAGTGTCCTACGGGCGTTGCCACCCAAGACCCCAAATACAGGGAAAAATTCAAGGGCAAGGTGGAGAATGTGATGGCTTACTTTAAGGCGGTGGCAAGGGAGGTAAGGGAGATCCTTGCGGAGATGGGCTTTAGGAGCCTGGATGAAATCATAGGAAGGCGGGACCTTTTGGAGGTTGTTAGCTTTGACCACATACCCGGCTCCAAGCGTGTAAAGCTTGAGGAGTTTTTGAAGGAAGACTATCCGAAAGACAAACCCCTCAGGTGTTTGGTGGAAAGGAACGACAACCCACGCAGGAGCACCCTAGCCAAGCAGTTGGAGGAGGAAATTGTTCCATACATAGAAAAAGGGCAGAAGGTCCACAGAGAATACACCATAAGAAACATAGACAGGAGCGTGCCCACGCGCCTTGCCTACTACATAGCCCTAAAATACAGGGATGAGGGGCTTCCGGAGGATACCATAAACTTGGTCTTTGTGGGCACTGCGGGACAGAGCTTTGGTGCCTTTAACCACAGGGGCATGTCTTTGACCCTTCTGGGCGATGCCAACGACTATGTGGGTAAGGGTATGTATGGGGGAAGGATCGTCCTAAAACCTTTGGATGTGGAGGACACCCAAAACCACGTGATCATGGGCAACACATGCCTTTATGGTGCAACGGGCGGAGAACTCTTTGCAGCGGGAAGGGCAGGAGAACGCTTTGGAGTAAGAAACAGTGGAGCCATTGCAGTTGTGGAAGGGGCTGGTATGCACTGCTGTGAGTACATGACCGGGGGCATAGTGGTAGTTCTTGGTTCTGTGGGCTACAACCTTGGTGCGGGCATGACCGGAGGCTATGCCTATGTGTTGGACCCAGACTTGCCAAAGAAGGTCAACACCTCCTACGTGTTGGCAAGAAGGCTTATCTCCGAAGCGGAAAAGGAAGAGTTAAGGAAACTGATAGAAAAGCACTACAAATACACCCAAAGCCAGTGGGCAAAGCATATCCTAGAAAACTTTGAGGAGTTTGCGGAGAAGTTCTACAAGGTAGTTCCCTTAGAAGCTTGCAAGAGGGACGCCTTTGGGGCTACCGATGTTTGCGAAGTGGAGGTAAAGTCATGAAGAGGGTCATCTTAGCTTACTCGGGAGGGCTGGACACCTCCGTAATAGTGCGTTGGTTGGCGGAAAGGGGCTACGAAGTGATCACCTACACCGCCGACGTGGGACAGGGAGAGGAACTCACAGAAATCCCACAGAAGGCTAAAGCTTCCGGTGCTGTGGATGCCATAGTGGAGGACCTAAAGGAGGAGTTTGCAAGGGAGTACTGCCTGCCCACCCTGAGGGCCTTAGCCCTCTACGAGGGAAGGTATCCTTTGACTGCATCCCTCTCAAGACCGCTCATTGCCAAAAAGTTGGTGGAGTATGCAAAGAAGTTTGGGGCAGACTTTGTAGCCCACGGCTCCACAGGAAAGGGAAACGACCAGGTGAGGTTTGAGCTGTCCGTTTGGGCTTTGAACCCAAACTTAGAAGTTTTGGCACCGGTAAGGGAATGGGAGTTCAAATCTCGGGAGGAAGAGGTGGAGTATGCCCTGCGTCATCAGATACCCGTTAAGGCTACTAAGGATAAGCCCTACTCCATAGACAAGAACCTTTGGGGTATCTCCATAGAGTGCGGACCCTTGGAGGACCCATGGACAGAGCCTCCCGAGGACGCCTTTGAATGGACTGTATCCCCAGAGAAAGCCCCCAACGAGCCCGAGTACGTGGAGATCACCTTTGAAAAGGGAGTTCCCACCCAGTTAAACGGAAAAACCTACGAAAGGCTCAGCGAGCTGATCCTTGATTTGAACCAGATTGCAGGAAGGCACGGTGTGGGACGTATAGACATGGTAGAAAACCGACTTGTAGGTATAAAGAGCAGGGAGGTTTATGAGGCACCCGGGGCGACGGTTCTATACAAGGCGTACCAAGACCTCCTTTCTTTGACCACAGACAGATGGACCTTTCACTACTTTTTGACCCACATACCCCACGAATATGCCAAGCTCGTCTATGAGGGACTTTGGTTTTCTCCCCTAAGGACTGCCTTGGATGCTTTCACAGAAAGCATAGCCCAGTTTGTTAATGGCACCGTAAGGCTCAAGCTGTACAAAGGTAATGCCCAGGTGGTGGGAAGGAAATCGCCCAACTCCTTGTATGTGGAAGATTTGGCAACCTACTCGGAAAAGGATGCCTTTGACCACAAGGCGGGAGCCCAATTTACAAAGGTCTTTGGACTTCCCCTAAAGGTCCTTGGGAGGGTAAAGAATGCTCATAGCGGTCCCTCTGACAGATAAAAACTTTGAAGAGGACGCAAAGGCTATAAAAGATTTAGGTGCGGATGCGGTAGAGGTTAGGGTAGACCTCTTTGAGGACAAGAGCCCAGAAAGGGTCCTTTGGTGTCTGCAAAAGGCAAAGTCCTTAGGTCTTTTGACCATTCTGACCATAAGGAGTCCGCAGGAAGGTGGCAAAGAGGTCCCAAACAGGAAGGAGCTATTTGAGAGGGCCTGCCCCCATTCAGACTACACAGACGTTGAACTTTCCTCCCAAGACCTCCTCCCCTTTGTGAGGGATTTAGTGAAGGGCTCAGGGAGAAAACTCATCATCTCTTACCACAACTTTGAGCTAACACCCGCCAATTGGATCTTGAGGGAGGTCTTCAGACAAGCCAGAAGATGGTCTGCAGACATAGTAAAGGTGGCGGTAAAAGCCAACTCTTACCAAGACACCGCAAGGCTCTTGTGCCTCTGCGAAAAGGAGGAGGGAGAAAAGGTCATAATAGCCATGGGTAAATACGGAAAAATCTCCCGCTTGGCAGGGTACATTTTTGGTAGTGTAATAAGCTACGCCTTCTACCGGTCTGCCACCGCGGAAGGTCAGCTCTCCTTGGAAGAGATGGTAAGGTTAAAAAGAGAGTTCTACCCTTGAAGAGGGTCCTCCTTACTCGTTCGAAGGACGATATAGAGAGGGATAGAAAGCCCTTTGAAAGGGAAGGCTTTGAGGTTATAGCCCTGCCACTCATACAGGATGTGCCCTTGGACTTTGATGTGCCAGAAGGTCCCTTTGACTTTGTGCTCTTTCAGAGCCAAAAGGCGGTAAAGTACTTTTTCGCCAAGTGTTCCTTAACAGGGAAAGAAAAGATCTTGGCAGTGGGAGAAAAGACAAAGGCAGAGGTGGAAAAGTATGGCTACAATGTCTGGGCAGTTCCCACCGAGTTTTACGCAGAAGAGGTTGCAAAGCTTTTGCAGGGTTATAGCGGAAGGGTTCTAATTCCAAGGTCCTCCATAGGAAGGGAGGAGGCAATCGAAGGCTTAAGGAAGCTCGGCTTTGAGGTAGTCCCCCTTGATGTTTACGAAACCAGACTTTTAGACTATCCACCGGAGGAGTTTGAAGCCAAGGTGAAGCTTGCGGACTTTTTAGTCTTTGCCAGTCCATCCGCAGTTAAGAGCTTTTTTGCAAATTTGCAAAAGCTAAAGGACAAGAGCCTTTTAAAGGATAAAAAAGTTATCTGCATTGGCAAAACTACCAAAGGAGAGTGGGAAAGGACCTTTGGCACCCCCTGTGAAACCCCAGAAAAACCAACAATGGAGGATATTCTAAGGCTCCTAAAGAAATTGGCATGATATTTGCATTAATTTTGAGTAGAGAGATGAAGAAGGCTACCATAAAACAAGAGGTTAGCTTTGAAGGTGTGGGGCTTCATTCGGGTGAGTTTTCAAGGATCGTTTTGCATCCAGATGACGGTGGCTCTGTTAGATTTTTGATAAAGGGTGAGACGATTCCTGCCCATTACCAGTATGTGGTGAACACGAACCACTCCACCGACCTGGGGAAAAGGGGCGTGGTAGTAAAGACGGTAGAGCATCTTCTGGCGGTCCTTTACATCCTTGGTATAGACAGCGTGGTGGTGGAGTTCTTAGAAGGTTTTGAAGTGCCCGCCATGGACGGCAGTGGTTATTACTTTTACAAGTCTCTGAAGGACCTGGTCTATGAGATTGACCAAGATAAGGAGTTTTTAGAGATAGAAAAGCCCATAAGTGTTAAAAACTGCACCGCAAAGATTGACGCCCTACCGAGCAAAGACTTTTCGGTGGAATACATCGGGAGCGTGGAGGGTGCCCTCAAAGACCATCGGGTTAAGTTCAAGGGAAACGCCAAGGACATAGTCTTTGCCAGAACCTTTTGCTACGACTATCAAGTGGAAGCCCTCAGGAACATGGGCTTGGCAAAGGGTGGCAGTCTGAAAAACGCAGTGGTGCTAACCAAAGAGGGCAAGCCCTACAACCGAGAAGGTCTAAGATGCAAGGATGAACCCATAAGGCATAAGCTTTTGGACCTAATAGGAGACCTTTCCCTTTTGGGCAAAAGGCTGAAGGGTAAGGTTGTATCCCATTACGGAGGGCACAGTCTTAACTATCAATTTGTGAAAGCCCTGTCTGAGTTATAATATTCCTCTCCATCCATGACAAAAGAAGAGAGCCTCTTAGAAAAGGGCCTTTACTTTTTAACTGCGCTCGTTATAAACCTTATCCTTTTTACACTGCTTTCCACCTACCTTTTGTTTACGAGGCTTAGCCACGAGGTAAACAAACCCATTACTTTGCTCTTGGAAGAAATGCCCAGGGAGGAGGAGGTGATCTTTGAGAAGAGAACACAAAGGGCGGGAGGAACTAAAGAGAAGCTTGAAAAGGCTAAGGGAGGTAAGCCTGTTCCTTCCCTTCCTCCAGTGGCAACCAAGAGTGGGGATATCCCAGTAGCCTCAAAAGAAACCAGCGAGAAGTCTATTCTCTCGGAGATAGAAAGGAAGGTCAAAAGTCAAAAAGCGGAAGCTACTCAGGGCAAACCAGCTGTTAGCGAGAGCTTTGGTGAGCTCAGCGGAGTGGTCTCAGGAAGTGGGGTGGATCTGGCAAAAAGTGCTACGAGAAAGATCCTGTACATTCCTCCCTTTCCACAGCTTAGGGCTACTGAACTACCCTCCACCTTTCAGGCTAAGCTCTGGGTGGAACCTTCGGGTAGAGTTGCTAAGGTTGAAGTCCTAAAAAGGAGTGGCGTGCCGGAGATAGACAGTGCTTTAGTGGAATTTTTAAGGAGTATAAAGTTTGAACCCATAGAAGGTAATATAATACAAACAGGCATTATAACCTTTAGGTTTAAAGGAGGCTGAGGATGATCGGTAAGTTGGTGAGGCTTGAGAGGATCATAAACAGGGAGACAGGTAGAACAATAATAGTGCCCATGGACCACGGGGTGAGCTCTGGTCCCATAGAGGGTATAGTGGATATTAAAAAGGCTGTGGAGGATGTAGCGGAAGGGGGTGCAGATGCGGTGGTCCTCCACAAGGGCATGGTAAAGGCAGGACACAGAGGGCGTGGCAAAGACATAGGACTCATAGTGCACCTTTCTGCTTCCACCGACTGGGCTCCCACAAAAAACGACAAGACCTTGGTATGCACTGTGGAGGAAGCCATAAAGCTTGGAGCGGACGGAGTTTCCATCCACATAAACATCGGGGCAGACTTAGAAAGGGAGATGCTCAGGGACTTTGGCATAGTCTCCAAAGCTTGTGAAGAGTGGGGTATGCCCCTCTTGGCAATGGTCTACGGCAGGGGAAAGGATATGAACCAGTACGACCCAAAGGTGGTTGCCCACTGTGCAAGGCTGGGAGCGGAGCTTGGGGCGGACATAGTGAAGGTTCCATATACGGGTTCTCCAGAAACCTTTGCTCCAGCGGTGGAGGGTTGCCCGGTGCCGGTGGTTATTGCGGGAGGTCCCAAGATGAAGACGGAAAGGGAAGTCCTTGAAATGGTTTACAGTGCCCTGCAGGCGGGTGCAAAAGGGCTCTCAATTGGTAGGAACGTCTTTCAAGCCAAAAACAGGGTTCAAATGGTAAAGGCTTTGTATAAGTTAGTTCATGAGAACGCCTCCGTGGAGGAGGCTCTTAGCCTGTTGGAAGGAGGTAAATGAATGGGTCTTTTGGAGGGCAAAAGGGCACTTATTACAGGCGTTGCCAACGAAAGGAGCATAGCCTACGGCATAGCTAAAGCCTTTCACAGGGAAGGTGCGGAACTTGCTTTTACCTATGCCAACGAAAAGCTAAAAAAGAGGGTGGAGGAGGTTGCCAGTGAGTTTGGTTCAAACTTGACCTTTGAGTGCGACGTGTCCAAGGATGAGCATATCAAGGCATTAAGGGAGTGGCTTGAAAAAAACTGGGGAAGCCTTGACATAATAGTCCACTCCATAGCATACGCACCAAAGGAGGAGTTCAAGGGTGGAGTAATAGACACCTCCAGGGAAGGCTTTAAAATTGCAATGGACATATCTGTTTACTCATTAATAGCCCTTACACGGGAACTTTTGCCCTTGATGGAAGGAAGAAACGGAAGTATCATAACTCTGTCCTACTACGGAGCGGAGAAGGTGGTGCCACACTACAATGTTATGGGTATAGCAAAGGCGGCTTTAGAATCCACAGTCCGATACTTGGCTTACGATATTGCCAAATACGGACACAGAATAAACGCCATATCCGCAGGACCAGTAAAGACCCTCGCTGCGTACAGTATTACCGGCTTTCACCTTTTGATGGAACACACCACAAAGGTTAATCCCTTTGGCAGGGCAATAACCATAGAAGAAGTGGGGGATACTGCAGTTTTTCTGTGCAGTGATTGGGCGAGGGCTATAACGGGAGAAGTTATCCATGTGGATAATGGCTATCACATTATGGGCGTCTTTGGCAGAGAAGAAGAGATCAAAAAGGAAGTTTTTGGCAAGAGTGAATGAAAAAATGGTTTCTTATTCCACTGTTGGCTTTACCTTTAGTCTTTCTGACATGGTCCTATCTACATCGTGAGCCAAAAACCGCTGTTGCCCAAATAAAAGAAGTTAAAAAGTTCGTGTATGCGTCCGGATATGTGGAGCCCGAGGACTTTGTGCTGGTAAAGTCAGAGGTCTCTGGGATAGTAGAGGCGGTTTATGTAAAAGAGGGGGAAAAGGTAAAGAAAGGTCAGGTGCTTGCAAAGATTTCCGCCCAAGAGCTGGAAAGCTCCATAAAGGACCTTCAGGCAAGGCTTAGCTTGGTGGAAGAACGGTTGAGAGAAGACTCTCCTTACCTTAGGTCCTTGAAGGAGAAGGTGGAAGCGTCCGAGCTACAGCTCAGGCAGGCAGAGAGGGAGTATGAAAGGAGAAGGGATTTGGCTGAGAGGGGGCTAATTCCAAAGGAACAACTTGAAAGGTTCAAAACCACCTACGAAATCCACCGCAGGGAGTATGAAGCAAACCTAAGCCAATACAGGGATGCTATAAAAGGTTTGCAAACGGAGAGCAAAAGCTTACGGGCACAGATAGAAAGATTGAACGCCCAGAGGGAAAAGTATCTCATAAAAAGTCCAATTAACGGAGTGGTCCTGTCTAAGTTTGTAAAGGAGGGAAGCTACATAAACCACCTTTCCCAAGAGAATGTTCTCTTTGGTGTGGGAGACCCAAGCAGGTTGGAAGTGGTCTTAGAAATAGACGAGGAGTATGTGGGGCTGATAAAGGAGGGTCAAAGGGTCCTTCTCTCCATTGATGCCTTCCCAGGGCAAACCTTTGAGGGCACCATTTACTCCAAAGAGGGGCAGTTGGATAGGACAAGGAAAACCCTGAGGGTGAAAGTCCGGGCAAACCTTCCACCCAACACGCCCGCCTTTGCCACAGTGGAGGGTAAGGTACTGGTGGAAGAAAAGCTTGCCCTGTTGGTGCCAAAGGAGGCGGTCAAAGACGGAAAGGTGCTGAGATATGAAAGGGTTCGTTCGGTGGAGGTGCCCGTTAAGTTGGGTGGAGAGTACCAGGGCTACGTGGAGGTCTTAGAGGGGCTCAAGGAAGGTGATAGGGTAATTTTGCGATGAACCATGTACTCTTTTTGGCACTAAAGCTCCTTTTGGAGAGAAAGCGTCAAACGGTCATATCCTTTTTGGGTGTTAGCATAGGAGTTTCTGCCTTTGTGGTGATGAGCTCTCTGATGCTGGGTTTTCAGTCTTACTTTATCCAACAGGTCATAGACTTGGAGCCTCACATAAAGATAAAACCTAAGGAACGGGCGGAGGATCGCCTAAGGCAAGATTTTTCTGTGGTCCTTGGGGCAAAGCCAAAGGAGGAAGAAAAAATTCTGGGCTGGAGGGACCTGATGCAGAGCTTAGACAGGCATCCAGAGGTGGTGGGCTCTGCACCGAGGCTGGTGAGCAGGGGCATTGTCCAATACGGCACCAAAGAAAAGCCCGTCAATTTGCTTGGTATAGACCCAACAAGGGAGCCAAAGGCATCCGTAATAGAGAGGTTCTTGGTGTATAAAAACCTTAAAAGCTTGGAAAACAGAAGGGATGGAGTTATCCTCGGAGTGTTAGTTGCCAGAAGCTTGGGTATAAAAGAGCTGGGCAGAAAGGTGGTGATCACCACACCCAACGGCGTATCTTCCACCTTCCGTGTCATAGACATCTTTGACTCCGGCATCACCAACCTGGACGACACAAGGGTGTATATGCACATAAACACCTTGCAATCTCTCTTGGGCAAAGAAGGGCAGGTAAACGAGATCGTTATAAAGCTAAAGGACCCAGAAAAGGCAGAAAAATTAGCCAAAGTTTTTAGTACGGGACTAAGCTACGAGGTGGAAAGTTGGCAGAGGGCATACAGGAACTTTTTGAGCATCTTTAAAATTCAGAACATAATAACTTACCTCATAGTCTTTGCAATACTGCTAGTTTCTGCCTTTGGGATCTTCAACATAATAATGATGACCGTGTTGGAAAAGAAAAGGGATATTGCTATTTTGATGGCTATGGGCTATTCAAGGAGAGACATACTTTTGATCTTCTTGGTGCAGGGGGTTTTTGTGGGCTTGGTGGGTGCGGTGCTCGGCTCCATAATAGGTTATGGCTTGCAAGAGTATCTGGCATCTGTGAAGTTGGATGTGGAGGGGCTCATAAGAACCCAGGGCTTTGTGCTTTATAGAAGTTTTAGCCTTTACATCTACGGCGGACTCTTTGCTGTCCTCTTTGCGGTGCTCGCCAGCCTTTATCCCTCCTACAGGGCAAGCAGGCTGAACCCGGTGGATATATTCAGGAGTGCTTCTTAACAAAATCTTAACAATTTTTTTCTAAAATCTTAACCAGCAAAACAATTAGGAGGTGTTTGATATGAGAAAGCTTGCGTTGGGAGTTTTAGCCCTTTCCACCTTTGCCTTTGCGGGCACGAACCATCCTGCCCTTGACACGATCCTCTACATACTCATGGACAAGGGTGTGATAACCCCCGAGGAAGCCCAAGAGTATGCCAAGGAGCTCAGAAAGAACATGGACGAAAGAAACAAAGAAATTGAGTCCATGATCAAAAAAGCTATGGAACAAAAATCCCATTAAGGAGGTGAAGCCATGAAGAAAGTACTTTTAGCCACCGCAGTTTTCAGCGGAGCAGCTTTAGCCCTTGAGATCACGGGTGCCGGGTCCACATTTGTCTATCCAATCATGTCCAAGTGGGCCTTTGAGTACAACAAGGCAACTGGAAACAAGGTAAATTACCAGTCTATAGGCTCCGGTGGTGGCATCAGGCAAGCCATCAACAGGACGGTGGATTTTGGGGCTACAGATGGACCCCTAACACCCGAGGAGATAGAAAGACATAAGCTCCTCCAATTCCCCGTGGTTATAGGTGCGGATGTAATAACCTACAACGTGCCAGAAATAGGAAAAACTGTATTAAACTTGGACCAAAAGGCGGTCTGCGACATCTACATGGGCAAGATCACAAAATGGAACGACCCATACCTGCAACAGCTCAACCCCAACGTAAAGCTCCCCGACAGACCCATAGTGGTGGTCCACAGGTCCGATGGCTCCGGAACCACCTGGATCTTCACCAACTGGCTGTCTAAGGTGTGCCCCGAGTGGAAGGAAAAGGTGGGATATGGAACCTCCGTCAAGTGGCCCGTTGGAGTTGGTGCGAAAGGAAATGAGGGCGTAACAAACTACGTGAAGAGGTCCCAGGGCGGTATAGGATATGTGGAATACATCTATGCCAAGCAAAACAACCTACCCACTGCAAGGATCAAGAACAGGGAAGGAAACTTTGTGGAGCCAAACGTAAGAACCATGCAAGAGGCTGCAAAGAACGCCAAGTGGGATAAGTCCAAGCACTTCTACGAAGTTCTCACAGACCAACCGGGTAAAGATGCCTACCCAATAACAGGTGCCACCTTCGTACTGCTTCCCAAAGACCAACCCGAAAGGGCTAAAAAGGCAGCCACCTTCTTCAAGTGGGCTTTTGAAAAGGGAGACAAGTACGCGGAAGAACTCCAATACATACCCATGCCCGAAAACGTCAAAAAGCTCGTCTTTGAATACTGGAAGGAACATGGCATAGCACCATAAGGGTGGTATAACCATGGAGAACGTGGTGGAAGCACAGAAGAGCCTAAGGGAGGTCAAAACCCGCGGGGAGTTCTTAGAGAGGTTTTTTAAGCTTAGCCTTGGTTTTTGGGCCCTCTTCGCGGGGCTCCTCTTTCCAATACTTGCGGGAGTTATCCTTCTCTACGAAGCAAGGCTCGCCATAGAAAAGTTTGGCTTTATACACTTTTTGACCTACACCAACTGGGACCCTGTGCAAGAGGACTTTGGCGCCGCCACCATGATCTTTGGCACGGTGGTTAGCACTTTTCTCTCCATGCTCATCGCCGCACCCGTTGCCATAGGCATAGCCATATTCATCACCGAGCTGGCACCCAATTGGTTTAAACCCATAGTTTCCACTGCGGTGGAGCTTTTGGCAGCTATTCCAAGCATCATATACGGACTTTGGGGCTTTTTTATCCTTACCCCCATAATGGCAACCAAAGTGGAGCCTTGGCTTCAAGACAAACTGGGAGATATACCTCTCATAGGAAAGCTCTTTCAGGGTGCGCCCACCGGTGTTGATGTATTGAACACCAGCCTTGTGCTCTCCATAATGATCATACCCTTTATGGCTTCCGTTGTGAGGGATGCCTTTAACATGGTCCCTCCCATAATGAAGGAGTCCGCCTACGGGCTTGGGGCTACCAAGTGGGAGGTTATAAGGCAGGTGGTAATTCCCTACACCGCATCGGGCATAGCGGGTGGTTTAATTCTGTCCGCAGGAAGGGCGCTGGGAGAGACTATGGCGGTGACCTTTTTGGCAGGAAATAACCCGCAGATCCCCAGGTCCCTGTTGGAGCCCTTTACCACCATAACCGTTGCCCTGGCAAACCAATTCACCGAAGCAGACACGGATGTGTATCTTTCCGCCCTTTATTACGCGGGGCTTTTGCTCTACTTGGTCTCCTTTGCCATGCTCGGTATTGCCAAGTTCATGGTGCTAAGGCTTGAAAAGAGGTGGAAGGTATGAGCAAGAAAGTCCGCAGAAAGCTCTTTAGCAATTTTATGCTCTTTTTATCCTTTATTACCTCTGCCTATGGAATTTTTTGGCTCTTTTGGATCCTTGGCAGTCTTTTTATAAATGGCTTTAAGTATCTTAGCCCCGAGCTTATCTATTTGGACCCTACACCACCAGGTCAGGAGGGGGGAGGTCTGAGACCTGCCTTTGTGGGACACCTGATCATCACCTCCCTTGCCACCCTAATAGGGGTTCCCATAGGTATAATGGCTGGTATATACTTTGCGGAATACGGAAGAAATAGCAAGTTCTTCATGACCATCAGACAGATCACAGACATAATGGTTAGCACCCCCTCAATCTTGATGGGTGCGGTGGTTTATGCGGTGCTGGTAAAACCTGTAGGACACTTCAACGGCTTTTCTGGTGCGGTTGCTTTGGCCCTCTTGATGCTACCCGTTATTGCCATCACCACCGACGAGATGCTAAAGTTGGTCCCAAAGGAAATGAGAGAAGCAGCGTACGCTTTGGGGGCTTACAAATGGCAGGTTATAAAGAATGTGGTCATGAGGGCAGCAAAGGTGGGAATAATGACGGGTGTGATCCTTGGCGTTGCCCGTATTGCAGGAGAAACCGCACCTTTGCTCTTTACTTCCTTCAACAACAACGTTTTGACCTTTGACCTTAGGGACCCGATGGCATCTCTGACTGTAACCATGTTCAACTATGTGATGGGGCCTTACCATTACTGGCACCAGCAAGCTTGGGCTGCGGCATTTATACTGACCATGGGTGTCCTGCTTCTTTCCATAATAGCAAGGGTCTTACTCCACAGAAATCTACTTGAACCTCTTTTTTATATAGTGCGTTCCATAACAGGTAAGAAAGGAGGGTAAACCATGATAGAAACTCAGACCGCTTTAAAGACCCGCATGGAAGTTAAAAACCTCAACTTCTACTACGGTTCCAATCAAGCCCTCAAAAACATAAACATGCCCATATACGACAGAAAGGTAACCGCCCTCATTGGACCTTCCGGCTGTGGAAAGACCACCCTTCTGAGATGTCTTAACCGTATGCACGACTTGTATCCTGCCAACAGATACGAAGGAGACATCCTCCTTGACGGTGAAAGTATATTTGGCATGGATATAATAGACCTCAGAAGTAGAGTGGGTATGGTTTTCCAAAAGCCCACACCATTTCCCATGTCCATCTTTGACAATGTCGCCTTTGGTCTAAGACTGAAGGGTATAAAGGGTACCGAGCTAAAGGACAGAGTGGAAAAGGCTTTAAAAGACGCCGCCCTCTGGGACGAAGTCAAAGACAGGCTCAAAGACAGTGCCTTCTCCCTCTCGGGAGGACAACAGCAAAGGCTATGTATAGCCAGGGCTATTGCAGTGGAGCCGGAAGTATTACTCTTTGATGAGCCAACCTCCGCCCTGGACCCCATATCCACCGCCAAAATAGAGGAACTTATAGTGGAGCTTAAAAAGAAGATCACCATAGTGATCGTCACCCACAACATGCAACAGGCTGCGAGGATATCTGACTATACGGGCTTTATGTATTTAGGTGAGCTCATAGAGTTCAACCCTACAGAAAAGATATTCACAAAGCCTGACGAAAAGCTCACGGAGGACTATGTGACGGGAAGGTTTGGCTAAGCCTTAGCCTTCCCTCCAGATCTTTTATAAACTGATAAGCGGTCCTTCCAGAAAAACTGCCCCTTTCGGTAGCCCAAAGGAGCGCCCTCTCTTCCAACTCCTGCTGAGGAATAGATATTCCCCTTTCCTTTGCGTAAGCTTTCACGATCTCTAGATACTGTGCTTTGTCAAAGGAGAAAAAGCCAAGCCTAAGCCCAAACCTCTCCACCAACGATATCATTTCCCTGTAGTCTTCCTCTGGGAACTTTCCATCCCTTTCCCTGTTTGCTACGATGTTCCTGCGGTTGGATGTAGCATACACAAGCACGTTTTCTGGCCTTTCTTCTACGTCCCCATCCAGCATGGACTTTAAAAGCCTATACTGCTCTTCCTCAGGTTCAAAGGAAAGGTCATCAAAGAAGAGAATAAAGCGTTTTTTACTGTCTCTGAGCAGTTCGTAGAGCTGTGATAGGTCTTCCACCTGAGCTTTATAAACTTGGATAAGCCTCAAGCCTTCTTTGCCAAAGAGTGTGAGCATGGACTTCACAAGGGAAGACTTCCCTGTTCCCCTGTCTCCCCAAAGTAGAGCATCGTTGGCCGGATAGCCTTTTACAAACTGTAGGGTATTTCTCTTAAGCTCCTCCTTCTGTCTGTCTATGAAGAGAAGGCTTTCAAAGCTTGGCAGGTGCGGATGTGCTATGGGCTGAAGTTTACCATCTTTGAACCTGAAGGCTAAAAACTCTTCAAACATAGCAAATAGTTTAAAATAAAACCCTATGAGAAAGAATATTCTTTTCCTTTGCCTTTTCCTTTCTTCCTGCGGTGCGGTTACCCAAGAGGAGCTAAACGCCAAACTAGCCCAGATCAACAGACGTATAGAACAACTGGAAGAAGAGCAGAAAACTATTAGAGCCCAGCAGATAAAGACCGAAGAGAGAGTGGATGCCCTATCACAGAATTTGGCAAACTTAAGGCTTGAGATGGAAAGATTAAGGGTGGAAAGGAGAACCAGTCTCCCACAGCCTATCCCATCAAAGCCAGAAAGTGCACCCCAATCCCAACCTGCAAAGGTGGAAGGACAGCCTAGAACGCAACCTATTCAACCTGAACCATTTGTCCAAAGACCCCAAGAAGGACAAAGAGGTGTAGAGGCTCCTTCTTCCGACTATGAAAAGGAATACAAGTCCGCCCTTGACCTGTATAACCTAAGACAGCTAAATCAGGCAAAGGAGAAGTTTATTGAGTTCATAAGAAAATATCCCAAAACTCCTCTTACGGATAACGCATACCTTTGGTTAGGTGTTATTTATAGAGATTTGGGAGATAATGCTAGAGCTGAAGCGGTATGGCGCACCTTGGAAGAAAGGTGTAAAAGGGGAGAAATGGTGGATTGTAACAAACTGCCCTCTGTTTACTTACAGTTGGCAAGGCTCTACGAAGCACAGGGAAACAACGAGAAGGCAAAGGAATACTACGAGGCAATCCTGAAAGAATTTCCCCTTTCGGAGGAAGCGGAGGTAGCAAAGAAAAAGCTGGGTAGATAAAGCCCTATTCCTGGGTTAGTCTCTTGTATAACTCCATCAGACTTGATACACTACTTTCAAAGTCGGCGGGAGTTGTGTAATCTTGCCTTAAAAAATCCTTTATGAGCCTTTCGTGCTTGATAACCCTATCCACCACAGGGTTTGTTCCTTTGGTGTATAAGCCAAGATTCACCAAATCTTCTACCGATTCATAGGCACTCAAGAGTTCTTTTAAGTAGAGGGCAACCCTCATGTGCTCTTTTGAAACTATCTGAGGCATAAGTCTACTTAAACTTCTCACAGGATCTATGGCTGGAAACAGACCGCTGTTTGCCAACTTTCTGGAGAGGATTATGTGTCCGTCCAGCATACCCATAAGGGCATCAGCTACAGGATCAAGGCTTATGTCGTCTCCCTCCACCAAAACGCTAAATATACCCGTTATGCTTCCCCTGTTAAAGTTTCCACAGCTTTCCACTATCTTTGACATCAGATAGAAAACAGAGGGTGTGTAGCCCTTTAATGTGGGGGGCTCTCCTGCAGAAAGTCCCACCTCTCTCTGTGCCATTGCAAACCTCGTCAGAGAGTCCAAAACCAGGAGAACATTTAGTCCCTTCTCCGCAAAGTACCTCGCATGCACCAAAGCACTGATGGCACCTTTAACCTTCAGTATGGGAGTTTGGTCTGCGGTGGTGGTTATCACCACGCTTCTTTCTATTGATTTCCCAAGAATATCCTCTACAAACTCTCTGACCTCTCTTCCCCTTTCCCCGATGAGCCCAAGGACCACAACATCCGCCTTGCTAAATCGGGTGATCATCCCAAGAAGGGTAGTTTTCCCCACACCTGCCCCTGCAAATATACCAACCTTTTGCCCCCTGCCCAAGGTGAATAGGGCGTTTATGGTCCTCACGCCCGTGTCAAAGACTTCCCTTATTCTCTCTCGTTGTAAGGGATTTATATCCTTTAGCACAATGGGTCTTTTCTCTCCAGGTATTAGGCTTCCGTCGGAAATTCTCCTACCGAAGGGGTCCAGTATTTGTCCCAAAACTTTTTCACCCACAACGGTGGATACGGGTTCTCTCTTTATCAAAACCCTGTCTCCTGTTTTAACTCCCAACAAACTACTGAAGGGCATAATAAGGCATCTGTTCTCATGAAAGCCTATAACCTCGCCTTCTACATCCCCCGTCTCTGTTTTTATGATGCAATGGTTGCCCACTGCCCCTTCTGGCACCGTCGCCTCAAGATACACACCGCTTACCTTAACCACCTTTCCGTAAACCCTAAAAACTTTATCCATCCCACCTCAGCTTTGGCTTCATGGCTTTTCCAAAAAGACCACCGAAACGCCCGCTCCCCCTTCCCTTGGGTATCCCTCCCTACGAAAAACTACCAGATCTGAACCTTCCAAAAAGTCCTCCACCACCCTTTTTAAAACTCCCGTACCATGGATAACCTTTACGCTCTTCATCCCAAGCGCCTTAGCCTCCTTCAAGAAAGCCTCAAGCTTATAAAGGGCTTCCTCCGTGCTAAGTCCTATTAGATTTATCTCCGTAGGAAATCTCCTATTGACCTCAAGGGAGTATTCCTCCTGTTCTATTACAGGTGGAGGCGCTTTCTTTAGCTTTTGTCTTTCCACCCAAGCCTTTACACCACCAAAGGATACCTGCACTTTGTCCTCCCTTACCTCCAGAACCCTTCCCTTTGAGCCCATAAACTCCACCCAATCGCCCACCTTTACCGGTTCCTCCTTCAGTTCTTTCATAACCTCTTGCTTTTTTTCCTTAACGAACTGCCTTATCTTCTGCCTTTCCCTTGCACTTTTTAAGAGCTCCTCCGCCCCCCTTTCTATATCCTGTAAATACCGCAAAGCCCGAGACATTCCCTCCCTGTAAGCCTTTTCCTTGATCTCCTCCGAGAGGGCAAGCAAGGAGGAGTATTCCGCCTTCATCCTTTCCAGCTCTTCCTTTGCCTGCTCCACTTCCTTCAGCTTTCCCTGATACTCTTTTATCAGCTCTTCTAAGTCTTCCTTAGCCTTTGAGAATCTTTCGAACTCTGCGGGCATCTTTTTGCGAGCGTATTCCAAAACCTCCTCTGGCATACCAAACCTTTTGGCTATCTCAAAGGCCATACTGCTACCCACTGCGTCGTAAAGAATATGATACGTGGGCTCTAAGGTTTCTTTGTCAAAGGACACGCTGGCGGGTGTGTAGTAGTCAGACTCCAAAGCATAAAGCTTGACGGGTGTATGGTGTGTTGTGGCAAAGACATAAGCCTTTTTGTCCTTTAAATACTCAAGGACACCTATGCTCAAGGCAGAGCCCTCCATAGGGTCTGTGCCCGCACCCAGCTCGTCCAAAAGCACCAAGCTTTTTTCATTAACAAGTGGCAAAAACTCTGCCAAGTTTGAGACATGGGCAGAAAAGGTGGAAAGGTTCTGCTCTATGCTCTGTTCATCTCCTATATCTGTGTATATACCTTCAAAAACCGGCAATTCTCCCTCCTCTATAGGGATGGGTAGTGCAAACTGGAACATGAGGGCACACAATCCAAGAGTCTTTAGGGCAACCGTCTTTCCCCCCGTGTTGGGACCAGTAAGGACGAGCCCTTTCTTACCCTCAATCTTTATATCTATAGGCACCACATAGTCCTTGGTGAATACCAAAAGGGGATGCCTGACGGACTTTAAATAAATCCTACCATCCGAAATTTTTGGAAACTTGCCCCCTATCTCCTTGCTAAAGCGGGCTACCGCCTTTAGGTAATCCAGCTTTAGCAGAGTGTAGTAGGCAGACATAAGCTTTGTGCTGAATTCTCCGATGTAGGAGGTGATCCGCTTTAGAACCTTTTTGACCTCCTCTTCCTCCTCCTCCTTTAATACCACAAGGCGGTTGTTTAATTCCACCACACTGTGAGGTTCCAAGTAGGTGGTGTATCCAGAGGACGAAGTGCCATGCACTATCCCTACGATCTTGTTGAGCTCCGTAGTCTTTACGGGCAAAACATAGCGGTTGTTCCTTATGGTTATGATCCTGTCTGAGAGAAGCCTGTCCGCATCGGGACGGTTGAGGATGTTTTCCAACCTTTTTGTGACCTCCTTTTCTAAATCCCTGATCTTCTTTCTGATGGTTGCTAACTCTTGGCTGGCACTGTCTTTAACAAAACCCCTCTGGTCTATGGTGCTCTCTATAATGCCCTCTATCTGCGGAAAGTGATGGAGGGTTTTTAGAAGGTTACCCAAACTCTTCCTAAGGGGCACATGGGCACCAAGGGCTCTTCTTGCATCCCTTATGAGCTTTATAACTTTGTATATCTCTAATATTTCCTCCAAGCTGAGGGTTGCATCCTGCAGGACAGATTTTTTTACATAGGGCTCTATGTCTCCAAAGGGATAAAGAACCAAAGATTCCTCCACCGCAAGAAAGTCCTCCACCAGCTGAATTTCTTGTCTTAGCCCCTCCACATCTGTGTAAGGTTTTAGAGTTTGCAGGAATTTCTCTGTTGCCTTTGAATTGAAGTATCCCTTGAGCCTCTCAAAGACCTTCCACAGCTCTAAGTGGGAAAAGTCCTTCTCCCTCACAGAGAAAAATTTTATATGCAACTCTCAAGAAGTAAGGAACTAAACCGTTCCTCACACACCACTTCCCTTCCATAAAAATCCGCCAAGACTTCTGTGCGTTAATTAAATATTGACTTTAAACTGAAATTAACGTAAAATAATGGCAGTATTAACAAGGGAGGTAAAGCATGAAGAAGGCATTTTTGCTGACCGCCATAGTATCTTTTGGCTACGCCCAGGAGATTCTGCTAAAAGAGGTGGAGCTAAAGGCTAAGAAGGAGACGTTCAAAGACAGCCTGGAAGTGAGAGAGATAAGGGAAAGCTCTGCGAAGGATGTGGGAGAAGCCCTTACCAAACTGGAAGGTATTTGGAAAATAAGGAAAGGTGGAATAGCAAACGATGTAGTTCTCAGAGGATTTTACAGGGACAACATAAACGTGCTAATAGACGATGATAGAGTGTACGCTGCCTGTCCCAACCGAATGGACCCACCCGCATTTCATGTGGATTTTTCACAGGTGGAGAAGATAGAGGTTATCAAAGGACCTTTTGACGTAAGACATCAAGGGTCTATGGCAGGGCTTGTAAACATAATCACCAAGAAGCCTGAAAAAGGCTTTCACTTAAAACTCAACGCATCTGCCGGTTCTTTTAACTTTATCAACCTCTCTCCGGTGGTTTCCTATGCAGACGACAAGTTCAGCATCCTGGTAGGCTATTCTTACAAGTATTCTAAACCTTACAAAGATGGTGATGGGAAAAGGGTTACCGAGTATGCCAACTACAAACCACAGTTTATAAACTCAAAAGCCTTTGAGATAAACACATACTGGACTAAACTTGGTTTTAAGCCCATTGAAAACCACAGCGTAGAATTTTCTTACACAAAACAGGACGCAAGACACGTCCTTTACCCATACCTTGTGATGGACGCCATCTACGATAAGACGGATAGGTTTAACATGAACTACCAAATAAATGGAAT
>Ga0209739_100296_pt1 | contig 20908 bp, 27 predicted proteins | sample JossMetagenome_2_FD_184729 | JGI IMG/M metagenome (GOLD analysis project Ga0209739, IMG submission 184729) | Hot spring sediment microbial communities from Joseph's Coat, Yellowstone National Park, USA - JC3_ASED (SPAdes) (version 3) | ecosystem: Environmental > Aquatic > Thermal springs > Hot...
TGATAAACGGCGAGAAGATGAGCAAGCATAAAGGCAACTTCATAACGCTAAGGGAAGCCCTTAACGTAGCTGGCGCTGACGCCACGAGGACCACGGAGATATTGGCGGGCGCTGACGGCGGCCTGGATGACGCCAACTTCAACCTGAAGGACCTGGAGAACGCCGTAAATGACCTGCTGGGCTGGATTGACACGGCCTTGGGCATATATGACAAGGGCAGGGATAGCAGGCTTGCCGTGGACGACTGGTTCGAAAGCAAGCTCAACAGCTTCATTAAGGACGTAACTGATGATATGGAGAACCTAAGGTTAAAGTCAGCGTTTGTTAAGGCCTTCTACGGGCTTCAGAACGCCTTCAAGTGGTACGTGAGGCGCGCGGGCACCCCAAACAGGGAGCTGACTAGGAGGTTCGTCGAGACCCTCACTTTACTCTCAGCGCCCTTCATACCTCATGTAGCGGAGGAGGTCTGGCACGGCATAGGCAGAGAGGGCCTTGTGGTGACTCAGGAGTGGCCCAAAGTTGATGAAAGCAAGATAAGGGCTGAAGTCGAGAGGGGCGAGGAGATAGTTGAGAGCGTTTACAATGACATAAAAGAGGTGTTGACCCTGCTTGGCGGCGGAAAGTCCATTACAATAATCGTGGCGGCGCCCTGGAAGTACTCGGTTGTAGCGGATATGGCGGTCCTGGTATCCCAGGGTCTCAGCCTCAGGGACGCGGCCAAAGCCGTCATGGGAAAGGACTACGAGGTTCCTAAGGAGGCCTTGGCCAAGGTGACCCAGGCCGTAGCCAGGTCGCCCAAGGTACTAGACCTCCTAGTCGAGAGGGACCTCGAGCACAGGGCCCTTAAGGAGGCCACGGAGTTCTTCTCTAAGGAGTTCGGATTGCCTGTCAGGGTTGAGCTCGAGGAGGAGTCCCGCCTGCCGAGGAAGGACCTATCGCTGCCCGGAAAGCCCGCCATATATGTTGAGAGGTGACAGCCTTTGAAGCTTCCCGAAATAATATATTCAGCTTATTCATTAGCAAGGAGCGGCTGGATGTTAAGAGGGGTCCCTTCCTCGCTTGCTGAGACGGTGGCTGAGCACTCCTATGCTGCCGCCCTCATAGCGGCTGAGGTCGCCCAAAGGGTTGGCGCTGACCCCTACGAGGCGGCGCTTATAGCGCTAGTACATGACTTAGCCGAGACCAAGGTAGGTGATATAGCTAAGGTGGCTGGTATACCAGAGGCCAAAAAGGTCGCTGAAGAGGCAGCGCTGGCCTCGTTGGGAGTCAGCAACCTGATAAAGTCGCTGATTATGAAGTTCAATGAGGGGAGAGGTCCAGAGGCCGTCGTGGCTAAGGCTTCCGACCTAGCCGCGACCATAATTATAAGCAAATATTATGAGAGAATGGGCTTTAACGTCAAGGAGATAGAGGAGACCTCAAGGACAGAGCTTGAGGCCTTAGCGTCATCCTCGGGCCTCAGTGAGCGACTCCTTAATGCCCTCCGTGAGCTAGGCGTAATATGAGGGCGACCTCTTGACTTCAATAGGCATAGTGTCCCTTGGCTACTCGACCACGGAGGCCCTGCCCCTTTACCATTACCTGTCAGGAGGCAGCCTGCTAAGGGTGATAGTGTTCTCTGAGCCCCCATCAAGTGTCAGCCTGAGCGGTTGCGAGCACTTTGACGTAATAAATGACGTCTACGCGCCTTCCCTTACAGGTCCCTCTCTGAAGCAGGCGACGCCGCAGCAGCTAGCTGAGCTGGCAAGAGGCTGGAACGTTGACGGTATAGTGCTGGAGGGCTACGCCATAAGTCATGTGGAAGGCTTCATAGCTGAGCTGAAGAGGCTGGGCATACGTGTTGGCGTCAGGACCAATATGGGCAAGGCACCAAAGAACGCCGACTTCCTGCTGCTTGACGCCCTTGGCACGTGCAGCGAGCCGCAGGAGGTCCCAGGCATTGAAGTTCACAGGCTGCTGAGGGACTTGAGGTCAGCTGGCTCATGGGTAGAGGTCGCCAGCTACCTAAAGGAGCCTGTACCCGAGAGGGTCCTCGGCCTAGCATCTGTAACTGCCGATAACGAAGTCCCGCTTCACCTGTTCTTGCTTGAACATAAGGGGGGAGGGCCTGTGAGGGACGCATATAACAGGCTAAGACAGGTGAACCCATTCACATATATCCACGTGCCGCTCTACTCGGAGCTTACCACCTACTGCCCTCGTTGCGGAAGCCCCATCGCCTACAGGGAGGAGAACGTGCTTAAGGACCTGGCCCTGGGCCCCTCTAATACGTGTTGGAGATGCGGTTACCCCTTGCCCTTCACGCATGTAGTAGCAAAGAAAACCCCTGACCGCGTAATACGGTTGTCGGGGAGAGGTACCAGGTGGTATGACCCCAGAGCGGTGATGAGAATTTGAGCAAAGAGAGTGGAGCCCCCTATTACGTCCGTGAGGCCAAGTTCTGGGTTCCACTGCCTGACAGACCGGGCTGGGTCAGGTGTGACCTCTGTCACAGGAGGTGTCTCATAGCCCCTAATAAGTGGGGGGTCTGTGGCGTCAGAAAGAACATCGATGGAAGGCTTTACACTTATGTTTATGGTCTTCTCACGGCGTATAACCTTGATCCAATAGAGAAGAAGCCCCTTTATCACTTCTACCCCGGCAGCGCGGTGCTGAGCATATCAACGGTTGGGTGCAACTTCTACTGCCAGTTCTGCCAGAACTGGGAGATCAGCCAGAGCAGACTTGAGAAAGGGCTTTATGGCGAGGTCAGGACGCCTGAGCAGGTTGTGGCTGACGCTAAGAAGGTTAACGCCGACGGCATTTCATATACTTATAATGAGCCGACCATCATGTACGAGTTCATGTATGACGTTGCTGTCCTAGCTAAGAAGGAAGGGCTCTTTAACACGATGGTGACCAACGGCTACATGACGCCAGAGGCCGTTGATGATATAGCTCCTTACATGGACGCCGCTACTGTTGACTTTAAGGGAGCTGGCAACAAGGACGTCTACAGAAGGCTCATGGCGGTCCCCGACCCCGAGCCCATATTTGAGACGCTTAAGGCCATGAAGGAGAAGGGCATCTGGATAGAGATCACTAACCTCGTAATACCGAAGTACGGCGATCACGAGGAGGACGTGAGGAAGTTGGCCCGCTGGATAGTTGACAACCTGGGGGACAGGGTGCCATTCCATCTGCTCAGGTTCTACCCTCAGTATAAGCTGGTTGACCTAGAGGCGACTCCTGTTAAGGCACTTGAAAGGTTAGCCAAGGCCGCCAAGGAGGAGGGCCTCAAGTACGTCTATATAGGCAACGTGCCTGGGCACCCGCTTGAACATACTTACTGTCCTAACTGCGGGTACCCCGTCATAGAGAGGTACGGCTTCTACATAACTAAGTGGAGGCTCACAAAGGACGGCAGGTGCCCAAGGTGCGGCGCCAAGATTGACATTAAGGGTGAGTTCAGGGGCAAGTCAACGGGGCCTCTGCCCCTGTTATGACGTGACTTTGCCTAGACCGAGCTAATAAGCGGGACTAAAGTAATATTAGGCCTGGTAGGCTATACGGTTTGATGCCCAGGAAATGCAGGGTGTAACGCCTTGAGGTTCTGTCCAGTATGCGGCGGCGTGATGGTCCCCATAAAGAGGAAAGGCAGCAAGGTAGTCCTCAGGTGTACCAGGTGCGGCTACGAGATGGAGGTTGACGCGAGCCTAGTCAAGGAGTACACAGCTACCAGCAAGTCAGGACAGAAGGTCCTCACGACTAAGGTGGTGAGCAAGGAGGTCAAGGTAGACACAGAGGAGAACAAGGCCGAGCTGGAGCAGGCAAAGGAGGACTACTACGAGCTTGTACTAGATGAAATGGGCGAGTATGGGGAGCAGAGCCCGCCTTAGGCTTCAGCGGGCGTTGAACCTCTCTATATCGTTGGACGCCTCCTCCAGGTCCTTGTAGGTGTCGACGCTCTTCCAGTAGTACTTATTCAGGTCATACTTAACGGCTATTAGCTTGCCCTCCTTGGCGAGGGCTGGGAACGTGACGGTCTCCAGGTCGCCCTTCTCAGGCAGGTACTCTTCCACCTCTGGCCTGAAGGCGTAGATGCCGGCGTTTATCCAGTACTCCCCAATGATAGGCTTCTCCCTGAAGCTCTTAACGAAGTTGTCGTTGCCTACCTCAACAATTCCATAGGGGCTCCTGAGCTGGACGAGCGCTATGGCGCCTATGACGCCTGGCCTCTCGAGCGCCTTAAGCAGAGCGGTGGGATCTACGTTAGTTATTATGTCCCCGTTTACTACAAGAAAGTCGCTTCTCCCCCTGTACAGAAGCCTGGCGTTCCTGACAGCGCCTCCGGTGCCTAGGGGCTCGTCCTCCACTACATATGATATTGAGACCCCGAACCTTGAGCCGCTTCCCAGGGTCTCTATGAGCCTCTCCTTACGGTAGCCAGCCAGGACAACGAAGTCCGTTATACCATGTCTCTTGAGCCACTCTATCTGATGTAGAATTATAGGCTTCCCAGCGACCTCAACTAATGGCTTTGGCCTGTCATCAGTGAGGGGCCTGAGCCTCTTCCCATAGCCTCCCGCAAGTATAAGGGCTAGGGCCAACTTCGTCACCTACTAACTCATGCTGGTGCCGCCGGGGGGACTTGAACCCCCGACCACCCGGTCTTCAGCCGGGCGCTCTCCCGCTGAGCTACGGCGGCCCACTCTGCTAACTATGAGACGGAATTTTATAAACGTTAAGGCATTGACCCCTAAAGCAAGGGGTTCCAATCAATTTCAAGCCTGAGGCCCTCTTCCCTTAAGTAAAGGGTTGGAACGCCAAGCCTGCGGACCGACCTCCGTAAGTTCTTGTCGTTAGTAGCCACTACAACCCTGTCGCCATTCTGCACCAACTCCTTTGCTAAGGTCAAGATAGACTCATCGGCGCTGCCCGCTTTAACGCGCAGGACCTGAACCCCAAGCCTTTCTAACAGCTTAAGCGCGAACCCGGCCTCCCTCGCTAATAGGTCTTCTCCCTTTGATATCGCCTCAAGCTCCTTCACTACGGCATCTGTAGTAATTAGCTCATAACTTGCATTGATCACATCGTTCAGGCTTGAGGGGGCTATGACCCCTTGTGCCATCGTTAGAAGGAAATTAGTGTCAACCACGACCTTAACCTTCACGCCTTAACTAGCCCCCACCCTATCAGTCTCCACCTGCCCCCTATGCGTCTGCTTATCGCTACCCTCATGTCATTCCAGGCCACCACAGGCCTCCTTAACTTTACCTCGAACCTCTCCCTCGAAGCGGATGCCACGTCGCCCATGGTCAGCGCTGGTCCAACGGCGAGCAGCAGCGGTTCACCCCTGCTTATAGGCTCGACTTTCACAGCCTCCTTAGTTCCAACCACGGTCTCGAATAGCGTATGCTCGATGACAAGCTCGTCCATCATGTCAGGCATTCTATCTGGGTGTCCGGCCACGCTGCCAGCTAGGTTATCACCCTTGGTGAGCGAGGGGTCCAGCTTCGTTCCAACGGCTACCAGCCCTCCTGGCCTGGCCTCCTCAACCTCCGTCTTTCCGAACCTAAGGCTGGTCACGGTCGTGAGAAGGGGCTTATACTTTACCTTGCCCCCCTCTTTGACCTGGATTCCTGGCCTTATCTCTATTTCATCGCCTACCCTGAGGGTACCCTTTAAGATGGACCCCCCTATTACACCCCCTACGAGCTCGGCTGGCCTCGTGCCAGGCTTATTTACGTCGAAGCTCCTTATTACGTACATTATGAGCGAACCCGAGAGGTCCCTCTCGGGCGTTGGGATGAACCTCTGTATGGCGGCCGCTAAAGCGTCTATGTTAACCCTCTTCAGGGCGCTGACAGGGATTATCGGCGCATCTTCGGCCCACGTCGAGCTTAGGAACCTCTTTATCTCCTTGTAGCTCTCCCTAGCCCTCTCAGGGCTGACGACATCGACCTTGTTCTGTACAACTATTAGGTTCTTGATCCCAAGTATCGTGAGCGCCAGAAAGTGCTCCTTGGTCTGAGGCTGAGGTGCGGGCTCGTTAGCTGCCACAACAAGTATGGCCCCGTCCATGAGGGCGGCCCCTGAGAGCATGGTTGCCATCAATATCTCGTGGCCTGGCGCGTCTACGAATGAGACCCGCCTGACAAGACTTGGCTTAGCGCCTGGGTTGCACTCACATACGGGCTCTACGGAGTACCTTTCAGGGAAGCCGCAGCCCTCGCACTCCCATATCTCGCCATCAGCGTAGCCCAGCTTTATCGTCATCCCTCTCTTGACCTCCTCGCTGTGCCTCATGGTCCATATGCCCGTCAGGGCCTGCACGAGGGTCGTCTTACCGTGATCCACGTGACCAACTACGCCTATATTGACCTCAGGCTGCACCTGCTCTGGCGTGGCCAAGAGCCGTCCCCTTCAGAAGGGTTCCGACCCCTATTTAACTGAGCGAAAAGGCTAGGACGCGCCCGGGGTGAGCTCCTTCATCTCTGGGTAGACAACCATCACGTTTAGCTGAGCCAGCGCGGTCTTACGCCTTTCAGCCCTTAGGTCAGGAACTCTTCTGCCCCTAACGGTCTTCTTCCTCCTCTCACCGTCCCTGGTAGGGTGGAAGCCTGGCGGTCCACTCAGCAGGACCTTCCTCCTGGTGGAGCCAGGGACGCCGGGGTGCATTGGGAAGCCTGAAGCGTCAGTCCCACCGGTGATCCTTAACGTGACCCCAGGCATCCCAATTATCGTCCCGTCAAACTCGTCACCTATCTCAAGGCCTGCCAGCCTGATAGCTATTTCATCGGGTACCGCTATCTGCCAGGCCTTCGTCTTATAGATCACGCCCTCGACCTCCTGACCTCCTGAGATCTCGGCCAGCAGCTTGCTGTGAACCCACAGCTCCCCTTCTGGCACTGACTGGTCAGGTATGACCTTAAGCGGCACGTTGACCTTGGACCCTTCCATCCTGACCGATAAAGTTACGACGCCCACAGAACCTAACGAGAGCTTTTCGACCAACGCCGGTGAAAGCTTGGCCAGGGGCAGCTCGTAACGCTCCTGCTCCTTCGTCTTCTTCATGGTGTCCTTGTACTCGAGGCTCTCGTCGTCAACCCCTTTGACCTTAACCTTGAGCTGCAGCTTGCCGCCCGTTGGATCTGAGATCACTATCCTTAACGGCGGCCTCTCCTCTCTTCTTGGCATCTTCTCCCCCTTAGCCTTAACCAGCCTTCATCAGCAAGTTTTTAAGCTTATGATGAGCTTAACTCCCTGAGGTACTTTATGGCAAGCGGCAATATCTCAACGCCTTTCCTTAGGAGCCCTAACTTGCCTCCTGAGCAGCTCCTTTCGTCAAACTTTCCAGGTCCTTTGCCCAGCTGAGGGTTTGAGAGCATTATGGGCACAGGGTCGTCGCTGTGGCTCTTTAAGGTCCACGGGGTTGCGTGATCTGACGTGACTATGAATAACGCCTCGTCCCTGCTCACCCTTGAGAGGAGCCTTGAGAAGAAGTGCCTGTCGATGAGCTCTATCGCCGCTACCTTAGCCTCAAAGTTTCCATCATGGCCTGGCTCGTCAGGACCCTTGAGGTGAACGTAGAAGGCGTCGAACTTGTCAAGGTTATCGGCGACTAGGTCAGCCTCCTCGACCAATATCTGCTCCTTCGTCTTACCCTCCACTTCATAGTGAAGGTCTGTGAGGCCCAGCGCCTTTGCTATGCCCCGCTCTACTGGCATCTCGGTGACGCTGGCGAACCTGAGGCCGAAGAGAGAAGTTATTGGCGGAGCCGCTGGCAACCTATCCCCAGCGTCGCGGGCCAAGATGGCGTTTGCTGGCAACAGCCCCTTAGAGGTCCTCTGCTGGTTAACTGGGTGGGAGCTCAGCACGTCAATGGCCTTGCGCGTGAACTCGTTTAAGAGCTGAGCCGCCTTGACGGCACCAGGGTCCCTCTCGTCAAGGGGCTTGCTCAGCTGCACGTATGGCTCAAAGGAAGCCCTCGCCTTACTGATGAGGCCTACCCTCTCATAGGCGGGGTCTGTGTTAGTTATGTTGGCGCTCAGCTTGACGTCCCTGTGCGAGAGCACGAGGACGCCCCTATGGCCTACTGTTGGTATGAACTTGGCCTCCCCAAGCCCGTTATCAAGCTTCATACCGTCAACGGCCCTGGCCAACTCCAGGGCCTCAGACTTCGTGACGCCTCTGCCAGCCCTTCTATCTAATATGCGGTAAGTCTTTGGGTCCACGGTTGCAAAGTTAGCACGAAGCGCTACTTGTCCCTCCTTAAAGTCGACCCCGGCCCCCAACGCCTCGAGAGGGCCTCTGCCCGTATAGTACTTCTCTGGATCATAGCCCAGTATGCTTATGACCGCCTCGTCGCTTTCAGGCGCTACCCCCTGAGAGACTGTGTAAACCAGGCCGCAATGGGCTGTCGTGGCTAACAGGCCTATGTTGGGCTTGAAGGCCGTTGCCAGAGAGCTCTTAACGGGATTAGACCCATCGGCCGCGCCGTCCAGGACTACGTAGATTAGCTTCAAAGCAAGACCCTGTTACGCTCCGTCCTCAGCTGATTATAAGGTTACCACTAGCCCTCGGAACCCTTTAAGGCCCTAATTGAGGCCAGGGACGCCCTTAAGTTAATCAGCAGGTCGTCAATGGTGTTCCTGGCCGTTAGGACTCTCCTCGGGTCGCCACATTCCTTGACCCTGACCTCGCAGATAACCGAGCTCCTCTCTTGCTGGCAGGTTGCCGTAACGCCCTTGGGCGTAAGCTTGTTGTCAACGTTTAGCGAGCTAACTACAGAGAAGGCAGTCGCAGGATCGCCTACCTCTACCCTTACCTCTATCACGCACTCTTCTTGGGGATCCATATAAAGGGTCCCTCGTACTCCACGTCCTCCTGCGAGACAAGCCTGAGAAGCCCAGAGGCGCCCAAGGCCTCGCTGGCCTGAAGCATTGAAGCCCTAAGCCCCCTATCGTCCTCGTAAGTCAGCAACAGCTGCTCGCCCTGAACTGCTCCGACAAGCTTCAGGGCCCGCCACAGGAGGTAAAGGGGTGGCGCGAAGTCGGACTTGACGCTGTAAACCTTAACCCCTGAGAACGTGCCCCTGTCCATCAGCTTAGAATCCTCCAGGAGGCCTGAGAGCCTCTCAGCCACTAGGGGCAGGCTGGCCACTGCCTGAGGGTACTCCTCCTCATAAGACAGAACGAGCGCAGCAACTAGGCCTAAACCCCCTAGCTCAAGTGACAGCTCGAGAAGGCCTAGGGCCTCCCTAGGATCAGTTATGATGAGCTTCTCTGACGCCACGTAGATGCCGCCCACGAAGTCGACCACTTCGTACTGTCTCCTAAGCTTGTCCCTTATGGCCATAAGAACTGCCTTGGCGATAGCGCTGACCTCGTCCTCGCTCGCCTCTGAGGCCTTCTTCTCAGCTAGCTTTGATAGGCCGCTGGCCTCAATAACCTTGACACAGCTCTGCCTCGGGCCTATCAGCGACTGGAACAGCGGATCCAGGGTTATGCTAAGCGAATCACAGAGACCAAGCACGTGAGGCCTGTAAGACTTGACGTAGGTGACCATGTAAAGGGATACAGTCTCATCGTCAACCAGGGTGTCAGCATATATTTTATCGAGCCCTGAGAACTTGCCCATTTTGTCAACATATTTGCTGGCATAAGAGGAGGCTAGGGCAAGTACCTTGTACTCGGGGCTCAAGGCGCCCTCGCCCGTGGCCCTGATAATCATAGCCGTAGAGGCTCCTAGGCTCCCGTCAACGCTCACATAGGTTGCGTTCAAAGGTGGAGGCTCAGCTATAGAGCCTCCAAGGGCCAGGAGAACATCCTTATCATTTTCATTATTATAATTTAATGAATTAAAGCCCAGTAAGATCGTTGGGTCGTCGACTCTAACCGGAGGACGCGGAGATATTGACACAGAGGCCGTAAGGCCAAGCCTATTAAGGTATGAAAATACAAAGGTTGCCGCTACCAGGGCCTCAGGACTAGGGTAGCTCACAACCCTTGAAAACCCTGCCTCCTCAGCTCTCTTCGTAAAGGACTTCAGGGCAGATGAGGCAGCAGCCAAGCTCCTATCAAGGTTCTGGCCTGGCTCTAGCCTCACGCTCAGCAAGGCGTGCCTCCGGGGAACACTAGCAAAGGGAGCTAATTAGGGCGCGCAAGCAGTTAGCCTGCGCCGGCCACGAGCAGCTTTGCCCTCTCTGGGTCGTACTCCCAGTCTGGGGGCAGCTTGCCAACGCTCTTGTAGTACTTCACTAACCTCCTGATCTTGGACTCCACCAAGACCAGGCCCCTCTGGCTGGTCGTATCCTTGGGGTGCTCCTGCAGGTGTCTCCTCAGGTTCACGGCCCTCTTTATCAGGTTAAAGAGGTCCTCGGGTATCTTAGGCGCTAGCCCCTTCTCGTCAAGGACCTCTGTTATGCTCTTGCCCAGTATTGGCTTGACCAGGGGAACCCCGAACTGGTCCCTCAATATGAGGCCTATCTGGCTGGGGGTGTAGCCCTTCTGAGCCAGCTGAACTATTATGGTCTCTATCTCCTCAGGCGTTAAGTTAAGCCAGGAGGGAGGCCTAGGGTGAGCTGGCCTTGTCGAGTGCGACTGACCCTTGCGACTCTTCTTGTGCAACTCTTTGACACCAGGACTCTCCGCCGTAAGAGGGTTTAAAAGCTAACCTCAACCCTCTAGCACAATAGTTACACTTTTATTGTGATCTAAATGACTTGAAGGACGGGTGCTAAGAGGACTAATGCCCAAGCCGAAGGGCGCTGTCAGAGAGGCCTGGAGACTCAAGAAGTGGTACGATGTGCTGACGCCTGACGTCTTCGGACGCGTCAGCATAGCTAGCGTGCCTGCCCTTGACCCTGAACAGCTTCTGAAGAGGACCGTCGAGATAACCCTTTACGACATAACAGGCGATCTAACTCACGTAAACACTAAGCTCAAGTTCCAGATATATAAGGTCGATGGAAATACGGCCCTCACATATGTCAAGGGAGTCGAGATGATGAGGGATTACCTGAGGAGCCTAACCAGGAGGAAGAGCAGCAAGATAGCGCTCATACAGAAGGTAACTACAAAGGACGGCGTAGTTGTAAGGGTGACCGCCGTTACGTGGACGCAGTTCAGGTGCAGGACGAGCCAGAAGCACGCTGTAAGGCTGATAATGAGGGAGGTCCTAGAGAGCAGGGTTCCTCAGATGACATTTGATGAGTTTGTAAGGGCTGCCGTCTTCAGCGACCAGGAGGGGAGCCTCGCCCAGGAGATGACAGCCCGCGTCCGCAAGCTCTGCTCCATAAGGAAAGTTGAAATAGCTAAGGTAAAGACCTTGGCGCCACCGCAGGAGGTCCTTCAGAGCCTGGTGAAGACCCCTACTCAGCAGACGGCCTGAGGCAGCTTATTCTCGGCCCTTTGTAGCTCTTAACGGCTGGCCACAGCTTAGGACCTAGGAGGGGAAATGTCCACGGAGAAGCCCAGCCAGCCGAGGCTGAGACAGCCCATAGTGGTGGTTCTAGGCCATGTAGACCACGGCAAGACGTCGCTTCTCGATAAGATACGCAGCACGGCCGTCGCCGCCAAGGAGGCCGGCGGAATAACCCAGCACATAGGCGCAAGCATAGTGCCAGCTGACGTGATAGAGAAGATAGCCGAGCCTCTGAAGAGGATCATACCAGTAAAGCTTACAATACCTGGCCTCCTCTTCATAGACACGCCCGGCCACGAGCTCTTCTCAAACCTCAGGAGACGCGGCGGAAGCGTTGCAGACTTCGCTATACTCGTAGTTGACGTCACCAAGGGCTTTCAGAATCAGACCTATGAAAGCCTTGAGCTGCTGAGGGCCAGGAAGGTGCCATTCCTTGTGGCCGCTAACAAAATAGATAAGATCCCTGGCTGGGAGCCGCACCCAGACACGCCGTTCATAGAGTCCTATAGGTTACAGAGCGAGCAGGCCAGGAGGGCCCTCGAGGAGGCCATTTATGGGAAAATAGTGCTGAGCCTCTCGGAGCAGGGCTTCAGCGCTGACCTCTTCACTAGGGTAAAGGACTTTGCGCGGACAGTTGCCGTGGTGCCGGTCTCGGCGAAGACAGGGGAAGGCATAGCAGACCTGCTGGCAGTGCTAGCTGGGTTGACCCAGCAGTACCTCAGGAAGAGGCTTCAGTACGCGGAAGGCCCAGCCAAGGGCAGCGTGCTTGAGGTTAAGGAGATACCTGGCCTAGGAACGGTTGTCGATGCGATAATTTACGATGGGGTGCTGAAGGTTGGCGACATCATAGTCCTAAATGGAAAGAGCGGACCCATAATATCAGTAGTAAGGTCGCTGCTGATGCCAGCCCCCCTGAGCGATATGAGGGCTAAGGGGGTCAAGTTCGTAAACGTCGACGAGGTTCACGCTGCCGCTGGCGTCAGGATAGCCGCGGCAGGCCTTGAGGAAGCCTTAGCAGGCTCCTCCCTGATAGCCGCTAGGGACGAAAAGGAGGCAAAGGAGCTGGCCGAGGCCTTAAAGGGTGAAGTGAAGGAGCTCATATTTAGGAGGGACCAGGTAGGCGTTGTCGTTAAGGCCGACACGCTGGGCACCCTTGAGGCGATGCTAGAAGCCCTCAAGAAATACGAAGTGCCTGTGAGGCTCGCAGACGTAGGCAATGTGAGCAAGAGCGATGTAATTGAGGCCTCCTTCAGCGGCAGGAAGGACAAGAGCCTGGGAGCCGTGCTGGCCTTCAACGTAAAGGTTCTGCCGGAGGCCGAGCTCGAGGCTTCATCCCTTGGAGTTAAGATATTCCAGGACAACATAATATATCATCTACTGGACCAGTACCTGGAGTGGAGACAGAAGCTTAAGGAGGAGGAGCTAGAGGTCAAGCTAAATCAGCTGGTCAGGCCAGGCAAGTTTATGATTATTCCAGGGTATGTGTTCAGGAGAAGCGACCCTGCTATAGTAGGCGTAGAGGTTCTAGGCGGCGTCATAAGGCCTGGATACCCCCTTATAACGGCAAAGGGTCGCGAGATAGGGAAGATACTGGCGATAAGGGATAATGACAAGAGCCTCGACGTAGCGAGGACGGGAGCCAAGGTTGCCGTCTCGATAGAGGGCAAGATAATGATAGGCAGGCATGTCGACGAGGGCGAGGTAGTCTATACTGACGTGCCCTTTGATCACGCGACTAAGCTTCTGAACGAGTTCAGGAGCTACATATCAGATGATGAGGTCCTGACACTAAAGGAGATAGCAGAGCTGAAGAAGAAGCTTGGACTTAAAGAGTACGCATTGATATTAAATAAGCTTGGCGTGGCCCAGGGCTAATAGCTGACGAAGTCGTTCTCCGAGAAGACTATCTTGTACTCCCTCTCATAGCTTTCCGGCGAGTCGCTGGCGTGAACCACGTTCTCCTGTATCGAGAGCGCGAAGTCACCCCTTATGGTGCCTGGAGCGGCCTTACGGCCGTCCGTGGCCCCTATCATGTTCCTCACCACTGATATTGCGGAGTCCCCCTCGAGTATCATCGCGACGATAGGGCCGCTCGTTATGAACTCCACCAGGTCCTTGTAGAACGGCTTGTCCGCGTGGACAGAGTAAAACTCCATGGCCTGAGGCCTGCTCATCCTCATCATCTTCATGGCAACTATCCTAAAGCCCTTCCTCTCAAACCTTGAAATGATCTCACCTATGAGCCCCCTCCTGACGCCATCAGGCTTTATGAGCACGAGGGTCCTCTCGATCATCGCGGCTCCCTGTGTTGCCAAAGAGGTTGGCTTTAAAACGTTCTGCTTCTGAGAACGCTATTAAGTGTTTAACAGAGGATCCTTTAGGACAGGTAACATCATAAGTACTTTAGACGCCACAGGCGCAGGCCCTGTAGGACTTGAACACGGCTGAGGTCGTGGTCGTCAGGCTGGAGACCTGGGTTGAACCCCTTGACAGGCCCGCCAACAGCTACTTAGTGTCAGCGGGGGGCCTGAAGTTCCTCATAGATGCTGGGGTTGGCCAGCTACCTAAGGAGGCCTTAGAGGCGCCTTATGTGCTGCTAACGCACTGGCACTGGGATCACGTGCTGGGGTTGGCCAGGTCCAGGTACGCTGGCACCCTCTGCGCCTCGCCGAGGACCATAAGTTACCTAAGGGGTTCTCCGCCAGCCTACGAGGGCTCAGCTGCGGCCCTTAGGGCCTTTGGTGACGTTCCTGAGGAGCTAAAGCCTATGCTTCAGATGGGTCTCTCGAGAAACTCCGAGATAAAGGAGTACGTGAAGTCGGTGGAGAGCGTAAGGACCTTTAACGAATGCGAGCCTGTGGCTAGGGGTCTAGTTAGGGTCCTTGAGTGTCCTGGGCATAGCGATGACCACACGTGTTTCATCGTGGGCTCACACGCCTTTGTCGGTGACTCTGTGAACCCTGGCTCCGGCCTCTCGGTGCTTGACATAAACGACTACATAAGGTCGATGGAGCTCTTGCTGTCCGATCCTAAATGGCTCGCTGCACATCCAGGCCATGGACCTGACGTGGATAGAGCCTATGTGTCAAGCTGGGTCGCTGAGACCTTGATCAGCAAGGTGAGAAGGCTAATCAAGATGAGGTCCTTGCTCAGCCCTAACTGGAGGCCTCTAAAGGATTACCTCGAGCTCCTATACGGGTCCGAGAACGCGTTCGCTAAGTGGGTAGGCGCCCGCAGCCTACTTGGCTACGCAATCTCGTTAGCTAAGATGGGCCTCGCTGAGCTTAATACGGAGGTCCAGCCCTGGACAATTAGGGCCAAGGAGGCCTAGCAGTTATGAAGCTGGTCTTGTTGGCCGCAGGGAAGGGCGTCAGGTTACAGCCCCTAACTGACACTAGGCCAAAGCCTGTCCTGCCAATACTTGGGGAGCCTATGATCTGTAGACATGTAAGGGAGCTCGCCCAAAGGGTTCCCATAGAGGAGCTCATAGTTGTCGTCTCCTATATGAAGGAGAAGGTTCAGGAGGCCTTGAGCACCTGCTTCAAGGGCAAGGCGACGCTGGTCGACCAGGGCAGTGAGATGGGCACGGGTGACGCAATAAGGGCTGCGCTGAGGGCGGGAGGGCCAGGGAAGTACCTGATAGTCTACTCTGACCTGTACCTAAGCAGGAGGGCCTATGAAGTTATATCGACAATGAAGCCCTATGCGGTTCTGACCGCTGAGGCCCTGGAGCCCTGGAACTATGGCGTGGTGTCCTTCGAGGATGACAAACTAGTAAGGGTTGTTGAGAAGCCCCCGAAGGAGCAGGTTAAGTCCAACCTGGTCTACTCAGGCGCCCTTTCTGTTGACCATGACTTCCTAGAGTACCTGGAAAAGCTAACTCCGTCACCGAGGGGGGAGTTCGAAGTAACTGACGCCCTGAACGAGCTCGCGGCAAACGCCGACGTTAACGTAGTAAGGATAGGCCCCCACGACTGGCTTGACGTTGGAAGGCCGTGGGAGTACCTGGTAGCTAACAGAATGGCGTTAAGGGATGAAGTAGAGGGCAGAGGGCCTAGCGTTAAGGGCGAGGTGCACAGTACAGCCGTCACGACGGGGCCCGTTATCGTAGAGGAAGGCGCTGAGGTAGGGCCCTATACGGTCATCGAGGGGCCTGCCTACATAGGGCCTGGCGTCAAGGTCGGCCCCCTCTCTCACATAAGGCCTGAAACTGTTCTCCTCAGGGGCTCTAAGGTAGGGTATGCCGTTGAGGTTAAGGCGTCGGTCCTGATGGAGGGTGCGAGGGCCCCCCACTTCAATTACGTTGGGGACAGCGTGATAGGGGAGGAGGTGAACCTTGGCGCAGGCACCATCACTGCCAACTTGAGGTTTGACCACAGGACTGTAAAGATGACGGTCAAGGGGGAGCGTGTCAATACAGGCCTCAATAAGCTAGGCGCCATAATGGGCGGCTACTCGCAGACAGGGATAAACGTGTCCCTGATGCCTGGCGTCAAGGTTGGGGCCTATGCGATAATTTACCCTGGCTGTGTGGTCACACGCGACGTCGGCAAGGGAGAAATCTATAAGTGCGCATAGACTAGGCATAGCTAGTTGAGAGGCTTGAGGGCGAGGATCGTCAAGAGAGGGAACCTCGCCTACATAGAAACAGAGCTTGGCCAGAGGGCCGTCGTGCCCTGGGACACTCTCTGCAACTTCCTCGTGAGGTTTAATATCAACGTGAGGGAGGTAGAAGGGGGTGAGCTCCCTAAGTGCATAACCCCTCAGACGACAATAAGTGAGGAGGTGAGCCTTGAGGTTGAGCCCCTTGAAGAGTCAGACGAAGACCAGGGCTAAGAATATAGTTGACCTGTTGAGATCAATGGGCTTCAAGGCATCAACACCAAGAGAGGGGGACCTCTGTCTTGAGAGCTACCTAGAGTGCTGCGGTCAGGTCCTGAGGCTCGTCTTCTTTGACGGCAGGTACACGGATGACCTGGTGATCAAGGTTACACCTGAGGTGGGAGGGTGTGAGGACGCGCTCTACGCGCCAAAGGGTCTTTACATAATAGGTGGCTCAGATTATGAGGTCGCTGAGAAGATTGTCCAGAAGGCTAAGTTCCTCTCAGCAACGCTAAGGAGCGCCAGCGCCTAGGCGCTCGTCCTCCCAGTAGCCACCTTCTGCAGCTCCACTTCGCCCTCCTCGCCCCCTTCCTCGCTTGTGTAAATTCCCACCTTGTCGCCTGAGACGGCTACTCTGACCTTTGTTGGTCCGCTCAGCGTAACCGCCCCCACTACAAAGGGACTCACTATAACGTTCACAGAGACCTCCCCACTCAGGCCCAGAAGGAGCTTATCTGACCTAAGGGCGCCAACCCTTGGGACCTTCACCGTGACCTTGCTTGTCAACTCATCTACCTCGAACCTCACAGTGATCTTGGAGCCCTCCAGGACGTAGCCGTCCTCTCTCTCTGTCACCCTGGTGAGACTGGCCCCGCTCACGTCGGCCTCGAAGTCACCCCCCATGTTAATCTTTATTGCGTCCTCTACGAGCTCTACCTTTGGGAAGCCCACGAACTTCGCGTCGAGCCTCACCACCTCAGGACTTACCTCGCCTGAGACGTGGGAAGCGCCAACAATTATCACATGGGGGTTCTCGTATATTCTCCCGTCCACATTGACCTTCATGTTCTCAAGGTGTATCAGCACCTCAGCACCGCCTGTGGACATTAATTTATTGCCCCCACGTGTGTAGGAGGGAGTAGAGGCTTTAACTATATCTACTATCCCTTGGTACTGCTCACCCTTATCAGCCTCTTGGCCAGCCTTACGGCGCCGCTCAAGTAGGCGTCCTTGTTCTCTGGACTGGGCTTGGTGAGGCCCTTAGCGTAGCACTCCCTGCAGACCCTCCTCACGTTGTCCACCTGAACGCTGTCCTCGTAGCACACGAGCCTTCCACACACAGGACAGTATGTCACGGCCAGCCTGACGCCGCAGAGCTCGCATAGGGATGAGCTACATATAACGCAGAGGCCCTTCTCCCTATCAAAGTGCTCCTCGCAAACCCTCCTTCCGCAGAGCCTGCAGACGTAGCGGGCCTCGCGGACGTGACAGACCTCGCAGGTATCGCCCAAGGCCTTTCCCGAGGAGGCTGAAAGGCGCGGCTTTTACGCGTATTACAAAAATGAAAGGAAAGCCTCGCCTTTTAAGGTAAGGCGGGGATGGGGTAGAAAAGCTTTTAAGGCCTTGTCTTCCCTGTTAGTAGTGGAGGCAGTAGTAGTGGTAAAGCTACGGTGCCCGTACTGCGGCTACGTCTGGGACTACAAGGGTAAGAAGACCCGCTACGCCACCTGCCCTAACTGCCTGAGGAAGGTGGACATCCAGAGGAACAGGGTGGAGTGAATGCCCGCGGGCGGTGAGGGGGAGCTAACCCTGACCGTTAGGGTGAGGGTTAGCCCTGAGCCCGAGAGCCAGCAGGCAGTGCTGGACCTCATGAGGAGGTACAGGGACGCCCTAAACTACTCGGTGAGAGCGGTGATAGCGGGCAGGGCCCTGAGCCTCAGCAGGGCCCACAGGCTCCTGTACAACGACCTAAGGGAGAGGTATGGCCTACCAGCCAAGGTTGCCCTGGACTGCTACAGGGAGGCCATCGCTATAGCCAGATCCTGGCTCAGGAACCCAAGAAGGGACGATATGCCCACAGTCAGGGGCTGTTTCATTGCTGGCAATTGATTGTTGGTTTATAAGCTATAGTTTTGTTCATTATTGGTCTGGCCTTCTCCCCGCTCCAAAGGGCAGGGTAAGGCTTATAAGCTACCGTTTGCTACTCTAGCAATGTGTAGTAGCATGCCCGTTACCGAGCCTATTAGGGTCAGGAAGGAGACCAAGGAGGAGCTGAACAAGCTGAAAATTCACTACAGGGAGACCTACGACGACGTGATAACCAGGCTCATCGAGGAGTACAAGAGGTGTAAGAGTGCACAGGGCTAACGCGGTCAAGCTGGTAGTTGATAAGGAGACGCACGAGAGGCTGAAGGAATTAGGCATAGCCACGGCTAAGTGCTGGAACGAGGTAAACTGGCTGAGGATGCAGCAGTTCAAGGAGGGGAGAAGGGTTGACTTCGCCAGGACGGAAAAGGAGGTATATGAAAAGTACAAGCACGTGTTGAAGGTTAACGCGCAGCAGGTCGCCAGGAAGAACGCAGAGGCCTGGAGGGACTTCTTCTCCTTAGTTAAGGAGAAAAAGGAGGGGAAGCTACCCAAGTGGCTCAGGTCGAGGCCTCCAGGCTACTGGAAGGGCGAGGACGGGAGGTACAAGGCTAACAGTTTTGATTAGGAACGACCGCTATGAGGTGGATGAGGACAGGAGGGTCATCTACCTGAAGGACTTCAAGCTGGCCCTGGGGTTTAAGGGGAGGCTCAAGTGGCATGGGAGGCTGGGCAGGCTTGAGATATTTTATGACGAGGCCAGGAGGAGCTGGTACGCCTTTATTCCAGTTGAAGTTGAGAACAACGCGAGGGCAGAGGGCAGGCTTAGGGCCTCCATCGACCTAGGGATCGTTAACCTAGCCACGGTTTACGTTGAGGACGGCACCTGGTACCTCTTCAAGGGCGGCGGCGTCCTCTCCCAGTACGAGAGCTACAGCAAGAGGATAGCCAGGGCCCAGAAGGTCCTGGCAAGGCACGGGCAGAGGGGAAGCAGGAGGCTCAGGCTGCTCTACGACAAGAGGAGGAGGTTCCTAAGGCACGCGTTAAATAGCATGGCCAGGAGGGTAATGGAGGAGCTGAGAGACAAGGGCGTAGGAGAGGTTGTCGTAGGCTACCCTAAAGAGATCTCCAGGGATCACGGCAACAAGCTCACAGTGAACTTCTGGAACTACGGCTATGTTATCAGGCGCCTTGAGGAGGTAGGCGAGGAGCTGGGGGTAAGGGTCATTGAGGTAAGTGAGGCCAACACCTCCAGGACCTGCTCCCTGTGCGGGGAGGCCCACGACGGTGGGCGAGTTAGGCGTGGCCTGTTCAGGTGTCCCCGCGCGGGGAGGGTCATAAACGCTGACCTGAACGCGGCGATAAACATCTTGCGCCTACATATCCCCAAGTCCCTGGGACCCAGGGGATGGGGGCAACCCCTGGCGAGGGATAGGGGTAATGGGCTGAAGGCCCAGCCCGTGGTCTACCGCTGGACGAGCGGAGCGGGGTGGGCGCTTACCGCGCCCACTAGCTATGAGGCTGTGAAGGTGAGGGCGGTAAGCCGCGAACCCGTGAGCCGCCCTAGGGGAGCCCTCGCCCTTCAGGGCGGGGAGGAGGTCAGATATATAGAGCTACACGTAGCCCGGCCTGCAGGCCCCATAGACTGCAAAGGCTATGGGCACTGCCAAGCGAGAAGGGCAGGGCCCTGAGACACGGCGACCCTGAAGTGTCAGAAGTCTCTCGGGCTAAGCACCGCTCAGTTAAGGCTCTCCTTATCCGAAGGCTCCTCCATCAGCTGCCTGAGGACGACGGGGTTCTTCACCTTAGCTATCTCAGGCTCAGGCACGTACTTGGGCAGACTGTACCTCGTGTGAGTGAGCTCTGCTACTACGTTTCTCGCCTTGAGGCTATTTAGTATCCTTCTCAACCTGTCCTCACCCACGACGCCCTGGAATATTGCCTTTAGCTCCCTCCAGCTGACAGGTGACCTGGCTTCGTCTAGGGCTGTAATTACGAGCTTCTCAACGTCAGAGTCGTCAAGGGCTGTCGTGACCAATAGGCCGCTCTCGTCGACAAGCCTTGTCCTGAGACTCTCGTATTCCCTCAGTATCCTCTCCCTGACCCTCTCTATCAGCGGCTCGCGCCTTATCGCACTAGGGTTCACCAACTCAGCTCACGCTCTCTTATATTTCATAGTCTGCTAGAGAGTATATAAACGGTCATCCTTATTCTATATAGAACAAGAGATATTAATAATTTTTATTTTATTTTTTAATTAGTTTTCTAGAAATGATGTCAAGTACCTCGGCTATCGTCACAGCGGAGGCCGGGGTGAATACAACAGAGTAGAAGCTGTAAAGCGTGTGGTTGCCCACAAGGTAGACGGCCCAGAGCCCCACGAACTCCGCCACAAAGAAAGCGTCCCCAGCCCTGACGAGGCTCCTGTAGTTTATCATGCCAGCTATGAATATTGTCAAGGCCGAGACCATTGCAGGGACCTCGAAGGCCTCTGTCATAGAGGCGGCCATCAGAGGCGAGTAGGAGAGCACGAAGGGGTCAACGTTGAAGAACCAGCCGCTCGGCGTGCTCGTAGGTGGACCTGGGGGCCTGCTCTCTAGGTCCCACTTATATCCGCCTATGGTCTGCTGTATGACGTATGTTAGGCCGAAGTGAACGAACAGCGGCACGTACGTTAGCAGAAACACTGCAAGCGTCACGAGGAGCGTCAGGCCTATCAGCCTCAGCCCCTTCCTGTTAGGGTTCCTTAAAGCTATGAGAATCCATATCGCGAGCAGCCCGGGCACCGCTGTCTCCTTGGAGGCCCACGCGAGGC
>Ga0209739_100297_pt1 | contig 20852 bp, 23 predicted proteins | sample JossMetagenome_2_FD_184729 | JGI IMG/M metagenome (GOLD analysis project Ga0209739, IMG submission 184729) | Hot spring sediment microbial communities from Joseph's Coat, Yellowstone National Park, USA - JC3_ASED (SPAdes) (version 3) | ecosystem: Environmental > Aquatic > Thermal springs > Hot...
TTATATTCATTTCTTTTGCTTTATTAATAAATGCCATATCTATTGGATCATTATTTGATTCTTGTGATGCTAATGTTCCATATAATATTACATCTTCTTTTTTATAATTACCTAATTCTTTTATATCAGTTATAGATAATTTATTATAAGTCAAAGTACCTGTTTTATCTGAACATAATGTTGTCATTGTTGCAGCATCTTCTATTGCAGATAATCTTGTAATTAATGCTCCCTTTTTTGATAATTCCATAGAACCAACTGCCAATGTAACTGTTATCATTGCAGGTAATGCTACTGGAATTGCAAAAAGTAATAAAGATATAATTAAAGGCAATACTGTAGAAAGTATAAATTCTAAATTATGAACATATAAAAATGAAAATAGTAATGTTAATCCTCCAAATATTAATACAATTATTAATAATGCAAATATAACTTTATTTGTTATTTCCTCAATATGTAATTTTGGTCTTGCTGTAGATACTAATTCTACTGTTCTTCCAAAGTATGTATTCCTTCCAGTTTTATATACAATACAATTTGCTTCTCCTCTTCTTATAATTGATCCTGAATATATAATCTGCCCTTTTTTCTTTTCAACTGTTAAAGATTCTCCTGTTAATACTGACTGATCTATATCCAATATATCATCACTAACAATTATACAATCTGCAGGGGATATATCTCCAGCTCTCAATCTAATTATATCTCCAGGAACCAGATATTTAGATTCAATTAATTTCCATTGTCCTTCTCTTAATACCCTTGCTTGTATTTGTAATTTTTCTTTTAACAATTCTAATGCTTTATTTGCTTTTTCTTCATGTATGAAAGATATTAATACATTAATAAATAATAATGATAAGACTAAAGATGCATCTATATATCTTCCAAATATAAAATATAGTACTATAATAATTTCTAACATTATTGAAGAAACTGAAATAAAATTTTTCAAAAATTTGATCAAATTACTTTCTTTCTTTTCCTCTACTAAATTATACCCATACTCTTTTAACCTTTTATCAACTTCTTCCTTTGTTAAACCATAATTCAGATCCGAATTTAATTCTTGGAGAACCTTTGATAAATCTACATTATCATTCATACTATAAAAACCTCCTTATTATTTAAAAGGATAATAACAAAAAATCCTTTATTTTTATCTATTATCCCCACTACCTTGTAAGGTTCATCTTTCTTTTCTACTTCTAATTTTTTTCAAATTATATTCCGCAACTTCTTCTAAAGAAATATTAAAATTTCTTGCAGTCTCTGAAAGATACCATAAAATATCTCCAAGTTCAGATATAATTTCTTCCCTTTTTATTTGAATATTATCTCTAGCAATTTTCTTTATTTTATTTAATAATTCTCCGACTTCCCCAGCCAATGCTAATGCGGTATAGAAAAATCCACCATCCAATTTATTTGGATACATTGCAGTTTCTTTTGCTCTTTCCTGATATTCATTAAATTCCATTAATTATATTTATGAAAAATTTATATAAACGCCGCGGGTGGGATTTGAACCCACGCCCCCTTTCGGGGATATGGTCTCAAGCCATACCCCTTGGACCACTCGGGCACCGCGGCATATAAATAATTTTGATCTTTATACAATTTTAAAATATTTGGGTTTTAAATATTCTAATAAATCACGGACTAAATTTGATAGATCAAAATTATTTGAAGAAATATGTATAAAACAATAATCAATTCTCTCCCAATAATTTAATGCAATAGTAAATTTATTTGTATCAAATAAAAATGAAGAAAATTTTTCCTTATCCGATATTATTATCTTTTTATTATTTATTACTAATTTATATTTATCAATTAGATAATCAAAAAATTTATATATACCTTGCTCAGAAAATAAAAAATTATTTCCTATTCCATTAAGAATTAGTTTTACTTCCATATAATATTCTCTCTCTTATTATATTATCTATATCTTCCTCTGTTCCTCCAACTTCTACAGATTTTATTACTTTTAATATTGCAGGATTTTTTAATGCTAATCCAACTGCTAAACATGAACCAGTTTCTAATTTTGTTAATGCTTCAAAGTATTCTCTAGATAAATATGGACATGTTTTTCTTATAAATTCTAAATCTTTTGGATTAATTATTTTTAATAAAATAAATGTATTTAATTGAGATGTAATATCTTCAATAATACTAGAAGGTACTTGAGATACCAAAATTAGTCCTAAACCAAACTTTCTCCCTTCTCTTGCAATTAAAGATATCTTTGAAGAAACTTCACTATTCTTTGATGCAAATCTATGTGCTTCTTCAATTACAATTCCTAAAATATCTGTTTTATTATTAAATTTCCAAGATTTATATTTTTCATAAGCAATTTCTAATAATATATCTATTAATATTCTTTGCTCTTCTATTGATAAAGGATATAAATCAAATATAATTACCCTTGGAATAAATTTATTAGATTCTTCTAAATATACTTCCCCATTTTCTTCTTTAACTATATTATAATCTGAAATACTAAAGTTTCTAATATCTTCTAACAATTTATTAAATAATTCATCTACATTTTCACCCATATCATCTACATTTTTTGGAAATAGCATCCAATCTTTTATCCTTAACAATCTTGATTGCAAAGATCTTATTACATCTTCTCTATTTTTATATTTTTCAAATACCTGTGGAGGATCTCTTTTATTTACCATTTCTAATAATTTATCCATAAATTTTGGTGCTTTCCCTTCTTCTAATGATAAAATTCTATATAATAAAGAATATACATGAGGGGCTTGTTTTCCTGATATTCCTAGGAAACTTTCCATATAATCTTTTATATATTTTAATGGTAATTTTGCATTATATACTATTACATTTTTCTTATTTCTTTCACTTATTAATTTCTCAATAAATTCTCTTTCTCTTTTACCAAATGTTATTATTATAGAATTTTCAAAAGATAATATATACTCTCTATGAATATCAAATAACAATATTGGTATATTTTTCTTTGATAATTCATTTACTATATGAGCAACTGTTGTACTTTTTCCAGAACCTGTTATTCCAAATATACCAGTATGTCTTATAATTAGATTCTTTATATTTAAATCTACAATAAATTCTTTATTTTGTAAATTTATTTTTCCCAAAGGTATTGATAATTCTTTTTCTTCAAATGAATATATTTTACTTACTTCTTCTTCTTCTGGTAAGAATACTTCATCCCCAGGAACTGGAGGCGTTTTTGGTTTTTCCTGTAATATTTTTCCATCTTTTATTACTCCAATAAATATTGCCTTTCCAATTATTAAATATTGTAATTTCTTCATTTGTCCATATAATAATTCTATTGCCTCATAATCAAACAATCTTTCTTCTTCAATAGCTTCTGATTTTAAATCTTCAATTATTCCAAAATAAAAGAAATCCCCAATTTTTACTTTAACTATACTTCCAATACCTACTGAATATCTTTCCTTTGGATCAACAACAAAATAAAAATATTCAGATGTTGCTTCTTTTATAACATAACCAACTTTCATAGATGTATATTTATAATATACTTTTAAACATTTTTTATCTAAATATTTTAATGCCTGGTGCACTTAAAGTAATAATACCTGAAGGAAGTACATTAAAAGATGTTATACGTATTGCAGGAATAGAATTAAATGGACATAAACCAATAATTGTAGAATTAAGAAAAATACCTGGAGTAAATTGGAGATTTGCCAATGCTGTATGTAATGTATTAAAGATAAATAAATGGCAAGCTTTAGGATCTTTAACAGATGAAGAATTAGAAAAATTGGAAGATTGCTTAAAGAGACCACAAAATTATGGTATACCTTCATGGATGTTAAATAGAAGAAAAGATCCTAGAGATGGTCAGGATAAACATTTAGTAGGACCCGATTGGGAAATTCAAGTAAAAATGGATATAAAAAGAGAAATTGAATTGAAAACATGGAAAGGAAATAGACATCAATATAAATTACCTGTTAGAGGACAAAAAACAAGATCTCATCATAGAAAAGGAGCTACTGTTGGTGTTATAAAGAGTAAAGAATTAAGGGCTCAACAAAAATCTGAAAATAAAGAATAAAATGTGGAGAAATAGAAAAATCTGGGAAAGTCCAGGACATCCGTGGCAAAAAGATAGAATAGAGGAAGAAAGACAACTATTAAAACAATATGGATTAAAAAATAAAAGAGAAATATGGAAAGCTTCTACAATTGCTAAAAGAATAAGATTTTATGTTAGATATTTAAATGCTAAAAAAGCTGCTGGAGTAGATGTATCAAAAGAAGAAGAAAAATTAAAGAAGAGATTAGTTAAATTGGGATTATTAAATAAAAATTCTGATATAAGTGAAGCTTTAAATATAACTGTAAGAGAAATATTGGAAAGAAGATTACAAACAATTGTATTTAGAAAGGGTTTAGCAAAAACAATAAAACAAGCAAGACAATTAATTGTACATAGGCATATTGTTATAGGAGATAAAGTAATATCTTCTCCAGGTTATTTGGTTAAAGTTGATGAGGAAGATAAAATAAATTATAATCCTTATTCAAATATAAATAAAGAAAAATTATTTGGCCAAAATATAAATATAGAAGAAAATAAAGAATCAACCATACAAGAGGCTAATCAACCTTCTCAATAGTCCTTTCTTTTTCTTTTTTACTTTCTTCCTTTTCAAAATTTTATTTAACCTATTTATATTTTTATTTAATAATATTATAGATAAATTAAATTCTTTTATCATCTCTACCTGGCTTCTTAATTCTTTTATAGATTGCTCTAATTCAGAAATATTATATGGAAAATTTTCTTGAATCTTTATATATTCAATACCTTTCTTTAATATATCTTTTATTGTATATCCTTTTTTCTTTAATTTTTCCAAATCCACTTTAATATCTCCAATGTATATTGTCGTTGAATCTTTAGACATTTAAAAAATAAGTATTTTATTCTTTATATAATATATTAGAAAAATTTATATATGATATTTATAAAGTTTTTCATAAAACTTATAAAGAGAAATTGTTATGCCTATTATATAGTAAATTTTATTATAGTTATATGACGTTAAATTATGTTATTACGAAGAAGTTATCCTAATATATGAAAAATTTTATTCGAGAGAATTTATAAATAAAAAATTTGTATCCAATAGGTTGTATATTATATTTCTAATACAAAAATCTTATATATTTTCTATATAAAGATTTTGAAAAATGTTTATAAATTATTAGTTAAGTCGTATAACTTTATATCATTTATAAATATACCAACTAAAAAGTACTCATATCATAAAATAATATGACAATTTATTAGTAATAAATAGAAAAATTTATTAATAAATATTTATAAATTCCAAAGTTGTATATATAGGAATTTTTTTTATCAAAATTTTTATGGTAGAATATTGTAAATTACCATATGAAAATGAAAAATATGAGATCCTTATTAAAAGAGAAGAAGAAACAAATGAAAAATATGGTTATGATCCATGGAAAAGACCAATAAATGAATTGCTAGATTTCTCAATTATTAACTTAGATAAACCAAAAGGACCTACATCACATCAAGTTTCTGGATGGATAAAAAATATTTTAAATAAAAAAGCGGGACATGCAGGTACATTAGATCCAAAAGTAACTGGAGTATTACCAATAGGAATTGGAAGAGGAACAAAAGTATTAAAATTATTGTTAACTGCTGGAAAAGAATATATAGCATGGATGCATATACATAGTGATGTTGATGAAAATAAAGTATATGAAGTATTAAATAAATTCGAAGGAAAGATTATTCAAAAACCACCATTAAAATCTGCAGTAAAAAAAGTTCCTAGAGAAAAGAATGTTTATTGTATAAAAGTATTAGAAGTTGATGGTAGAGATTGGTTATTACAAATTGCAACAGAAGCAGGGGTATATATAAGAAAATTAATAGATGATATAGGAAAAGCTTTAGGAACAAAAGCACATATGCAACAATTAAGAAGAATTAGGGTTGGAGAATTAAAAGAAGATTCTGAAAAATATCCCTTATCTACCTTACAAGATATAGTTGATTCAATATGGTTTTGGAGAAATGAAAATAATGAAAAATATATAAGAAGAGTTTTTCTACCAGCAGAAGTTGCAGCAGAACATACAAAGAAAATTTGGATATTAGATACTGCAGTAGATGCAATTGCACATGGAGCAAATCTAACAGTAAAAGGAATATCAAAATTATATTCAAATATAAAAGAAGGAGATTTAGTAACAATATTTACATTAAAGGGAGAATTAGTTGCATATGGAACTGCATTAATGGATTCTGAAAAAATTTTAAATTCTGAAAGGGGTATTGCAGTTGATATTGATAGAGTTATTATGAAAAGAGGCGTGTACCCAAGAGTATGGAAAAAATCTAGTGTACAATGAAATTAATATTAGGAATTGATGAAGCTGGGAGGGGACCTGTAATTGGACCAATGATAATTGCTGGATATTGTATTGAAGAAGAAAAAATAGAATTATTAAAATCTTTGGGTGTTAAAGATTCTAAAGAATTAACAAGAGAACAAAGAGAAAATATATATAATGAAATAATAAAATTAACAGATAAATATAAATATATAATAATAGATCCGAAAACAATAGATTATTATGTATATAGAAATAAACTAAATTATTTGGAATTTGAAAATATGATAAAGATAATTGAAGAAATAAAACCAGATAAAGTAATAATTGATTCTCCAATAGTTAATACAAAAAAGGTAATAGAATATATAAAAAACAATCTAAAAATAAATGTAGAAATAATTGCAGAAAATAAAGCAGACAAAAAATATCCAGTAGTATCTGCAGCTTCAATTATTGCAAAAGTTATAAGGGATAGAGAAATTGATAAAATAAAAGAGAAATTAAATTTAGATATAGGTTCTGGATATCCATCTGATGAAAAAACAATAGAGGTATTAAAAAAAGACTATGATAAAATAAAAGATTATGTAAGAGAATCTTGGATAACAATTAAAAGAATAAGAAAGAGAAATCAAAAAAATATACTTGACTTTTTATAAAAGTTTTTTCATTATTAAAAGATTATAATAATTTATAAAATTAAGAATGGTAAAATAAACATACCTATTATTAAATTAATTACGATGATTGTTGATAATGCTACATATAATATATTCTTTTCATTAAGATATTTCTTTAGTTCCATTAAAACTTCTATAAATGGTACAGAAATCAAAATAAAATAATAAATATATGATAATAAGATATTTTTTGTTAATAAATAATATATTATAGCTAAAATATTTAGAATAAATAATATAATAATTGCAATTTTTTGAAACTTATACATTTTGTTAATAAAAATATCATCTTCTTTTATATATTTTTCAAAATTTAATTCTTCTTCTTTTTCTTTAAGTTTTACCTTTTTTAATAATATAAATGAAATTAAAGAGACTAAAAAAGCAATTAATAATGAATAAATTATATTATTGATATTCAAACCTTCTAATAATAATCTTGCATCTAAATATGATATAAATGTTATAAAAATGAATCTTACTGTATTATCCTTTAATTTTATTAATAATCTAGTTCCAATCCTTGAACCAATTAAAACCCCTAAAGTAATGAAAGGTAGTAAAATAAAATCTATATAACCAGCTTTGAAGTATAAAATTGAAGATGTGTCTGCAGTTACTCCTATCATAAAATTACTACTAGTAGTACTTACTTTTATTGGTAAATTCATTATTAAATCCATTCCCAAAACTTTTAATATCCCCGAACCAATTCCCAATAAGCCAGAAACAAAACCTGCAAATAACATAACAACCCATCCATAAATCCATCTTACTCCATCATAATATATTATTTTTCCTTTTTCTTCATATTTTCCAAATAAATTAAAGAAATATGTAGATTCATCAGGCTTGATGGATAATATTTTTTCTTAAATTCTTTATTATCAAAAATATTGAAGATAATAATAATACAACTCCAAATATTATATAAACAATAAAAAATAGATTATGTGTATATAAATAGTTATTTAAAAGAAATCCAAATATAGCACCAAAGGTTGTAGCAGTTAATAAACTAATTGCTATATTATCATTAGCAATCTTTTTCTTTATATATGTTAAAGATGAAGATAAAGATGTCGAAATAGTAGATAATAAAGATATACCAATTGTTAAATATAATGGATAATTTAGGAATATTGTTAAAATTGGAGAAATAATTGCTCCGCCTCCTAGACCTGTTATAGAACCTTCAATACCTGCAAAAATACCGATAAGTAATATTAACATTAGATTAAAAAACGTATATATCATGGTATTAATAAATTCTTTAAAATATATAGGCCTTCATATTTTGATATATTTTCTTACTAATATAAGAATGTATTTCTTAGTAAATCATATAATACAACAAGATCAGCAGATAATCAAAAAGAAAAATCAAGAAGATATTTAACCTCTTTAATTATTCTTCTTCAAATTCTTGAACATTACTCTTTTTATACTCAGAATATCTCTCAACTTCCTGCATAGCTTTATTTATTTCTTCAATCATTTCCTGGGGTATATTATCTATTTTTACATTATTTATTCCTATTCTAATATATTTATCCCATTCAATTTTTATTCCATTTTCATTTATTTCCATTGGATGTCTTAATAAACTATGCTTTGTATCCCTCATTTTCCATACAATAATTGATCTATATAATTTTCCATCTACTTCATCTAAATCCATTTTTACAATTCCATCTACTGCATGTTCAACTCCGGGTCCACCAAAACCCCTTTCACCAACAGAAATTTGAGAAACAAATATTGCAGTACATCCTAAACCTGCAATTAATCTTTTTAATGACATTACTATAGATCTTGCCATTGCTGGTTTTGTTAAATATAATGTAGAAACAGAATCTATAACAACTCTTTTAGCATTTGTATCCTTTATTGCCTGTCTTACAACATCTAATAGTTCATGTATATTATCTAAATCTCTTACCAAATATTTTTCTCTTTGAGCTGCAGTACCAGTTCCACCAGTAAATGCATCTACGATTGCCAATTTTCCTTCTTCTTCATATTTTGATATATCCCATCCAAAGTTCTTAAAACTTCTTCTTGCACTTACCGGATGCTCTTCCAATGCAACAAATACCCCATTTTCATTATTTTTTAATCCATTATATAAAAACTGTTTACCCAAAATAGATTTTCCTGTACCAGGTCCTCCACTTAATAATACTACATTTCTTTCCGGTATTCCTCCATATAATATTTCATCAAATCCTGGTATATATGTTCTAACTTTATATATCATTATAATATTTTGAAATAAATACTTAAACATTTATAAATAATAACATTGTTATATTTCTATGGCAAAATATTTAATATTATTGACAAAAGAAGATAAAAATACAGTAGAAATGGCTTTGGAATTTTCAAAGGTATTAAAAATGAGCGGAGCAGAAGATATAAAAATTTGTTTTACTTTAGAAGGGATTAAAGCACTAAATAAAGAAAATGAAGAATATAATTTAATTATATCTAAACATTTAGAGGATATAAAAAATTTAGATATAAAAATATATGCATGTGAAAAATGTATGGTAAAATTCAATATACCAGAAGAAAAATTAATATATAAAGATAAAATATTTTCATATGAAGAATTTAATAAATTAGTAGATCATGGATATGCAATAATTACCTTTTAATTTCTATTATTTTTCCTTCAACATTATCCTTAAACAAATCATCATGCGTACATAATATTACTTGATAATTATCCAAACTTGATATTAATTGGGCTAAAGATAATCTTATATTTTCATCTAAAGATTCTGTAGGTTCATCTAACAATAGTACATTAATATTTAAATTAAGTATTGAAGCAATTGCTAGCCTTAATGCTAAATCTAATATTTTTATTTGTCCTCCACTTAATCCAGCTTCATCAATATATTTTTTAATACTCTTTCCATCAATATTTTTAATTACATAAATATAAAATAATTTCTCATCTTTTACTTTACTTTCTTTTATATCTATTCCAACATCTATAATATCCTGATATCTATATAATTTCTTAAAATAAAATCTAAATGCATTTTCTAGGTTTTTTGATAATTTTTCTCTATTAACTTCTATATATTTTAATAAAACATTATATAAAGATCTCAAATTATTTATATTTTTACTTATATTCTTTAATTTCTCATTTATATTATTATAAATATTTAATTTTTCTTTATAATTTTTTATTAACTCTGGCTTTAAATTTTCATATTTCTTTATTTCTTTATCAATTTCATTCAATTTATTTTCAAACTCACTCAAAGAATTTAAATTATTTCTTTTATATATATCTTTTATTTTTTCTAAATTCTTTTTCATATTATCTATCTTCATTAAAGAATATCTAATATTGTTTATTTCATTTTTTATGTTTTGATATTCTTTTCTCAAATTATCTATTACTTTATCCAATTCATTTTTCTTTATATAATTTATTGTATCCTTTATTATCTTATATTCATTTATTTGATTTATTTTGTAACTTATTTCATTAATTTCTTTTTCAATTCTTACTTTTTCATTTTCAATATCTGATAAATTTATTTTATCTTTAATTTTTCCTTGAATGTATAAAAAGTACTTATATTTATTTTCTATTTCCTGATATTGTTTATCTAAATTATTTTTTTCATTTTTAAATTTAATTAAATTCTCTTTATTCTTATCCAAACTTTCTTTATATTGATTTAGTAATTTTTTATGTAAATCTTCATCCAAAGCTCTTTTACATACTGGACATTCAGATATTTCTCTATTTAATATATTTAAATATTCTTCTTCCTCTTTTATTTTATTTTCTAGAATTATAATATTATTTTCCAATTCTTTCCTTTTATTTTCTATATTTTTTATTTCATTTTCTATATTTTTATATTCTATATATTTTTCTATATTTGAATAAATTTCCTTTAATTCTTTTAATTTATATTCTAATTCTTTTTCATCAATATTTTCCAAATATTCCAATTCCTTTTTTCTACTTTCCAAATATTCTAAAGAACTATTCAATAAATCTTTTGAATAATTTTCATATTTAAGATTTTTTCTTTCAGATTCAAGATTTAATATATTATCATATAATTCTTTTTCTTTTTCTTCATATTCTTTTAACTTTTGGTTTAAGAAATTCTCCTGAGTTAATAAGTTATAATCTATACTATTTTCCAATGTTTTTAGCTCCAAATAATCTTTATATAAATTATCTCTTATTTTCTTTAATTCCAAATATTTATTAACTTCTTCTAATAATTTCTCAATATCTCTATCTCCAAAAATATTTTTATATAATTCTATATCTTTTAATAATAAACTTCTTTCTTTTTCTTCATATTCCTTTTCCTTTTCTAAATCTTTTATTAATCCTTCAATTATTTTTAATATTAAAGAATAATATTCTATGTCAAATATTTTTTCCAATAATTTTGTTAATTCAATTTTTCCAGATAAATTTATATATCTTCCCAAATCTCCCTGTTTTATATACAATACATCTGTAAATTTTTCAATCCTATTTATATTCAATATTTCTTTTATTTTTTTATTAACAATATCTGGCCCAGAAGCTATAACTTTATTTCCTTCATATAATATTGCCTTAGATTCACCATTATTATTTGAAGATCTTATTATTTTATATAAATTATTTCCATTAGATATTTCTAATTCTACATTTAAATTATATGAACCAATTCTTATTAAAGATGATATATTTGATATATTTATACTGGATAAAGAATCTTTTCCAAATAAACCAAACAATATTGCATGAAATATTGATGTTTTACCAACTCCATTTTCTCCTATTATTATATTTTTTTTATCAAAATTAATCTCTAAATTTTTATGTATTTTAAAATTCTCTAATTTTATTCTATTAATCTTCATTTTATTAATTGTTTAAATATTGTTTCCCTTATTCTATCCAAATCTGAATTTCTACCGGAATACATTTCCTCAAATAATTCCTTTATATAATTAAACATTTTTATTACTTCTTGCTTATCATTTATAAAAAGAGAATTATCCATTATACTATCTATTGTAACTACTTCATTATTTAATTTTATTTCCTCATCTAAAGAATAAGAATCATCTAAGATTAAATATCCAGATTCTATTAAATTTTCCAATAGATTTTTTATATTAATATAATAATCTTTTTTATATCTAACTTTAATTTTTATAATCGTTTCCTTAGATTTATTATAAATATCACTCTTTAATTTATTTAATCCATCATCATTATTTATTATATCTTCATAAATATATATTGGCCTAACATTTAATTCTTTAAATTCTATATTATCATCTTTTACATAAAAAAATCCTTTCTTTATATTTTCTTCATCTTTTGATATTTCAGTCCTTTCAGTAGAACCTGGTAAAGCAAAAATTATACTATCATGTTTTTCTAAATGTTTTTTATGAAAATGACCAAATGCATAATAATCTGCTTTAGGAAGGTCTTCTAAAGATAAAATCCTTGGCTCTTTACTATAGCTCTCCAAAATATTTTCCGGAAATATATTTACTGCACCATGAAACATAAATATAGTATAACCATTATTTTCAAATTTTAAATTTGATAGATTCTTTTTATAATATATTCTTAATTGTTCATATGATAAATTTGATGGTTCAGATATTCCATAAATATATATATCTTTATATATAAATGGTTCTTTTATATTTGCTTCATATATTAAATCCAATTTTTTTAATATTTCTAAAATATTTTGTCTTTGTCCTTTTGTATCATGATTTCCCTTAATAAATATTAATGGTATTTTATTATCCTTTAATTTAAATAATATATCCAATATTTCCAATAAATATTTTGAATCTATTCTAAAATAATCATCAAAAAAATCTCCAGAATGAATTATAAAGTCTACTTTTTCTCTAATTGCAAAATCTATAACTTGTTTAAACGAATTTAAAAAGTCGTATTTTCTAATCTCGCCATATTCTACTGGAATTTGACATCCTAAATGGGTATCGGAAACATGAACAAATTTCATTAAATATTATTGTATAAAAATTTTTTATTTATATTTTCCAAATATTCTTTCAAATAATTTAAAACTATTTCTTTATCCTTTTTATAATAATCAAAACTTATTTTTAATAAAAAAGAATCTTCTGTATAATGCAATTTAATAATTTTATTTAATACTAATTCATCTTTATCAATTCTTAAATAAATATTATAATTCTCATCAAAGTTACAATTATTTTTTATATCTTCAAAATTTAATCCTAAAGAAATTAAATTTCTAAAAAATATATCTATACTATTTTTATTATTAATTTTTATTTCATATACTTCAATTATATTACTTACTAATCCTCTATCTTTATAATTATTTATTTTTATTTTCTTTCTATCAATATCTTTTAATAATAAATCAATTGCATTTAATATTCTATTTCTATCATCCCATTCATGTATATTTACCCTGAATAGTATAAAAGAGATCTTCATGACAATTATATAAATATGTAGAAAAGTTTATATTTATAAAAAAATTTATATTTAAAATGGTAAAAAGAACTCAGAGTTTACCTTTAAATACCATAATTTTAGCAATTATTGCAATAGTTGTATTGGTATTTCTTGTATTAATATTTACTGGTGGAATTGGAAAATTTGCTACACAGACTGGTCAGGTGAGTCCATCATCAAATCAAACAAGTAGTGTACAATGTTCAGAATATGCAACATCAATACAAACCCAAATGGGAACTTCTACTGATCCATCTGTTCAACTACAAATGTTAGCACATTCTCAATATGTATCTTCTAACTGTAGCATTTATTTCCAATATTCATTTAGTTTATATAATAATTCTCAAGTTGTATGTGGACTTGGTTCAAGCCAATGTATAATCCTCTCCGGTTCTAACTCCTGTTCTTCCTGCCAACCTCCTGATTGTATACCTGGTTGCCAACTTAAATAAAGATTTATTTTTTTATATTAAATATTATTTATGATAGATAAGAATTATGTTTCATCTATTTTAGGTATATCAAAAACAAAATTACAAGAATTAATAAATGAAAAAATAAAACAATATAAAAATTTAATTGATGAAGAAACAGCCATTTTATTAATATTAAAAGAAAAAGGATTAACATTAGAAGACTTATATAATATAAAAGTAAAAAATTTATATCCTGGATTAAAAGTAAAGGAAATAAAATTAAAGATAAATAAAATACTAGTAAAGAAAGAAAATTTAATAATTTTAGAAGCTGGAGATGAGACTGGATTAATTAAGTTAATAATTAAAGATTATAAATGGAAAAGAAAAGAGAACTTATTAAAAGAAAATAATAATATAAAAGTAAAAAATGGTATTGTACTAAATGATTTTGTTTTATCAATATTCATAAATAATATAGACTTAATAGAAAAAATAGACGAAAACATAAACTTAAATCAAAATTATATATCATATAGATATATAAGATTACTAAAAGAAAAAGAAAATAATTATATAGTATTAGCAGATAATTTTAATATACTATATTTAGAAAAAAATATCCAATTAGAATATAATAAAACATATGCAATAAAATTTTATAATAAAAGACCTATAGAAATTATTGAATTAAAATCCTACTAAACTCATTAATTTATCAGGACTATTATAGTACATATTCATAATTTCTGCAATCTTTCTATAATTTCTAATGTTATTTTCTAACATATATTCTAATATCCTTATTTTAAATTTAAAGTTGGTTTCTATATCATTTTTACTCCAATTTCTAATTTCAGCAATTTTATTTAATACATAACTTTCACTTGGTATATAAGAATCATCTTTTGGATTCCATCTAAATGATATTATTCTTTCAACGTCTTTCTTTTCTCTATTAAATCCAACTATTTCATATATTTTATCTACTCTTCTCACATATTTTCCATGATATTTTAATCTTTTAAGAAATACAACTCCATCTAGTACTTCCAATAAGGATGGAGGTAAATTAATTGGAGGGGATAATAATCTATCCATTAATGCTTCAAAACTTTCTGCATGTATAGTACCTAAACCAGCATGACCTGTTGCCATTGCCTGGAATAATATATAAGCTTCTTCACCTCTTACTTCACCTACAATTATATAGTCTGGTCTTTGCCTTAAAGCAGCTTTTAATAGATCAAACATTGTAACTTCACCATATCTATTTGGACCATATCCTGGTCTTGCAACTTCTGATAACCAGTTTGGATGCGGCAACTTTAATTCTGCAGTATCTTCTATTGAAATTATCTTTTTCTCTGGTTTTATAAATAGAGATATTGCATTTAGAAAAGATGTCTTACCTGTAGCAGTTCCTCCAGATATTAATAATGATCTACCTTCCTCTATTAATGTCCATAAATATGCTAACATATTAAAGTCTACAGTTCCATATAATAATAGATCAATTGGAGTAAATGGATCTTCTGTAAATTTTCTAATTGTAAATGAAGAACCTCTCCTAGAAATATCTTTTCCAAAGGTTATTTGGATTCTTGATCCATCAGGTAAAGCTGCATCTAGTAAAGGATTTGCAACAGATACAACTCTTCCTGTTCTTACAGATAATTTTATTACGAAATTATCTAATTCTACATCAGAATTAAATTGTAAATTCGTTTTTATTTCACCTATTAATGGATTTCTATGGAATATAAATATTGGATAATTTATACCTGTACAGGATATATCTTCGATTAATGGATCTCTCATTAATGGATCTATTATTCCATAACCAATTGTATCCCTTATAATATAATATAATATATATGGCAATTTATTTACATCTATTTTATATCCTCTTTCTTTTATTATATTTAAAGATTGTTTTATTATATAATTTCTCATGTATTCTTCATTTTTTTCCATTCCTAAAGGAAGTTCTGATGTTCTCGTTAAATCATCAATTATTGTATTTATAATTTTCCTATCATTCTCATCTATATTTGGCTCTATTACATGATATACAAGTTCTCCATATTCATTATCCCAAGATATATCAGCATATGCAAATATATATTCTTTACCAAGAATATTCATTTTAGTTAGTGGATATCTAAATTGATTTATATTTTCATTTCTTCCATATAATTCTACAAAAAACCTAAGTTTATCTTTTTCAGTAATTTTTTTATTTTCCAAAGGTATATTAATTAAGCTTATACCATAAACTTTTTTATTTCTTTTTTTCTTTTTTCTTTTTTCATATTTATTACCAGTTAATGGTATATAAATTGGTTGATATTCTTTATTTGTACTTGTTATAATATTTATTTTTTCATTTTCTTCATTTAATTTTTTCTTTATTTCAATTTTTTTTCTTATTACATCTATAACTTCATCAATAAAATCATAAATGTTATTCATATATTTAATGAAAACTTGGAAAAATATAAATTTAACTTATATATAAAATGGAATTTAAAGAATAATTTTTATATTGTAAAAAGAAAGAATTTGAGCTTTCACCATAAATGGGATGAAAATATGAATTATTATTTAAATTTATAGATAAAAAATTTCCATTATAAGATATGTATACAACATTATTAATTGCACTTATTAAAAATCCATAATTCTGAGAAGGTTGACAAAAAAGATTTGCATTGTATAAGTAAGAATAATATATGCAAAACTTAACATTTGATTCTATATAATTTAAAACTATTTTGTTATAATTTGATGAACTTGTTATATAATTAAAATATAAAATCATTGATTGAGAAACGAAAAATAATATTAAAGTTATTAATGCAATTTCTAACGCATTTACTGGCATTATACAACAGAAGCCTGTACATAATAATACACCAATTGATTACAAACAGTAGAATTTAAGTTATTAATTACATTTAATCCTTTATATTGTAAGTTTATATTAATAGGATTTCCATTTGTAGTAGTTGATGTCTGACCAGTCGGTTCTATTATTATCCATTCGCATTGCTTATTTTGAGGATTATACATTGGTCTACATGTTATCTGATATTGTATAATTCCACTTGTTTGGGTTGCTGAAAGTAAACATTCTGGATAATATGATACACCAGCCATACCTGTATTATATTTAGGAACAAATACTACATTATTATTCTGAACATTTATATTGAAATCAAAATATTGAGTTATAACATTATCAGTACTTCTTAAAGGCAATATTAAAGTATTATTATTTACATCTTGTATTATTATATTGGTAGAATTTACTTTAACTATGAAATTTGGAATTCCACATAATTGTATAGAATTATAACCAGACGATGGTACTGAAATAGTATTATTTACATTACATGTAATATATCTGTTGTAATTTATTGGAACTATAGAAATAGACGGATTATAATAAGTTATGGATGTTTGAAATGAATATTGAATTAAATTATTATATATACTTAAAGATCCTTTTGGTAAATTTAATGTAATAGTTTGAGATCCTCTACTTTGAACAACAGATGATATAGCTTCTGCTAAAGAATTTAATTGATTTTGAATATTATCTATTGTAGATTTAATCTGAGATTTTTGTATTAATGGTATACCCCATTCATATATTCCTACTGACAAACCAACTACAATAAGTCCCAACAATAAATAACTAATAAGCTGAGATTGTAATTTCATTTTATAAATATATTAAAAAAATTTATTAACTTTTATATTCTTTTATTATAACTTTGCATTGATGAACTTATATAATTTGGACTTTGACTACTCTTTATACTTTCTATTTGTTTCTTAAGATTATCTAATAATTCTGCTACTTTTAAATTGGCCTTTTCCAGGTTTTCTATTCTCTTTAATAATTCTATATTATTATCATTTGTTTCTCTTTCTTTTGGTCTTAATAAAGCAGCTTCTTTAAATACATCAAATAAATTCTTTATTTCTTTATATAAATTATTTGTAACAACTACTAATTCCGATATTTTTGCCTGTAAATCTATATTACTTTTTATTAATGAATTTATAATTTCTTTATAAAATGAAGTATCTATATTTGATTGAGCATGATACATTTGAGCTTGTGCTTCTTTTTTAACTATTGTATTTATTTCGGAAGGCATTGAAATTTGTCTTTTTATTTCTTCAATATTATTTTTTAATTCATTTTTTAATGCTGCTAAATCATTTTTTAGATTTTCCATTTCTTCAACCAATTTTTCAACAGGATCTGTTGGTATAAGTTCATACTCTGATGATGGCATAAAAAAATAAAAAATTTTGATATTTATAAATCTTTAAAAACTATTCTTCAACTTCTCCCTCTTCTTCTGATTTACTTGATGATTTTCCTTCCTCTGTTGATTTTCCTACTGCAGCAATAACATCATCTATCTTCAATATCATTATAGCAGCTTCCACTGCAGACTTTATAGCTTGTATAGTTATATTTGCTGGCTCTATTACATTCTTTTCCCACATATCTCCAACTTTGCCTTCAATTGCATCTACTCCAGCCCATTTTTTACCTTGTTCATGTAATGCTCTTAATTGAGTCATTGCCTCTATAGTATCCATACCTGCATTTTCTGCTAATGCTGCTGGTATTGCTTCTAGTGCATCTGCAAATGCTAACATTGCCATTTGTATTTTTGATGATTCTTTCTTAGCTTCCTTTCTTATTCCTTCTGCTAGTTCCATTTCTAATGCGCCACCTCCGGCAATTACTTTTCCATATTTAATTACTGTTGCAACATCCCTGATTGCATCATTTATGGATCTTTCTATTTCATCTGCAACATGCTCAGATCCTGCTCTTATTAATATTGTAACAGCTTTTGGATTTTTACATCCTGTTATAAATATCATATTTTCATCTGCAACTTTTCTTTCTTCAACCAATTCAGCATATCCTAAATCACTTTCAGATAATTCATCAATAGAATTTACAATTTTTCCACCAGTTGCTTTTGCTATTTTTTCCATATCAGATTTTTTAACTCTTCTTACTGCCAATATTCCATATTTTGCTAAATAATATGCTGCCAAATCATCAACTCCCTTCTGTACAAATACTACATTTGCCCCTACTTCTTTTATCTTCTCTACCATTTTCTTTAGCATTTCTCTCTCCTTATTTAAAAATTGTTCTAGTTGATCTGGAGAAGATATATTTATCCTAGCATCTGTTTCTGTTTCTTTAATTTCAATAGCATCACCTATTAATGCTATTTTTGCATTTGCAACAACTTTTGGCATTTCTCCATGTATTCTTTCTTTATCTATTACTATTCCATCAATTAATGCTGTTTCCTCTACACCACCACCAATTTTCTTTTCAATCTTCAATGAATCTAGATCTACAATTATTTTCTTTTCCCCAGTAGATAATTCTACAATTTCTGTTACTTTTCTAACAGCATCAACAATTATTTTTGCTAATTTATCTGAATATATTGATGCTAATTTTGATGACAAAGCAGACTTTGCAACCTTAATTAATGTTTCCTCATCATTCATTGAAACTTTTTGAGCCAATTTATTTACTAATTCTTCAGCGATAATTGCTGCCTTATTATAACCCTCTATAATAACTGTTGGATGTATATTTTTATCTAATAACTCATCTGCCCTCTTCAATAATTCACCTGCTAAAACTGTAGACCTTTTAGTACCATCACCTACTTCTTTATCTTGTGTTTTTGCTATTTCTATTATTAACTTAGCAGCTGGATGCTCAACATGCATTTGATCCAATATTGTTGCTCCATCATTTGTAACAGTTATATCTCCCAATTCATCTACTAGCATTTTATCCATTCCCCTTGGACCCAAAGATGTTTTTAATATTTCTGATACTAATACAGCTGCCATAATATTTGATCTCATTGCTTCTCTACCTATTGTTCTTGCATATTTTTCTGGAGATAATACAACAGGATATAATCCTTTTTTATCTTCTGCCATATATATATTATATGTATAAGACTTATAAATTTTAGATAAAAAACTTTTTATTAATTTGATTTTTCCTTATTTTCTATTAATCTTTTTATTTCTTTTATTATATTATTAATATCATCTTCTTTATTGTTATAAAAAACATAATATTCTTTTTTCATTTCTTCTAATTCATCTTCTATAACTTCAAGATTCATTGCCCATATATTTGTAAAAATTTTATTATATGGATAATTTCTTTCTTTTGACAATCTTTCATATAATATGTTTGGATCTGTCTTTATAACAATATATAAATCTCCTTTATCATATAAATGAGAAAAATTTCCTTCTATAATAATGTATTTACTATTTAAATTTTTTATATAATTATCAATTTCTCTAAATAATTTATTTTCATCTACTATATATGTTTGTTCAGCTTCATCATATTCTTCATATAAATTATTTTTAATTGCAAAATCAGATATATCAATTAAAACCGCATTTATTTGTTCAGCCAACTTTTTTGCTATTGTGCTTTTCCCAACACCAGGTACTCCTGTTATACAAATAATCATTTCTTTCTTATTACAAATTCTGTCTTTGGATCTTTATATAATGTAGATTTATTTATTGCTATCATTGGTATTCCAAACAAAGTACTTAATAGTCCCTCAAAATATCCTTCCATGAAATATTCCTTTATTTCTACATTTTTTTCTTTCAATATATCTTCTATATCTTTTAATACTAAGGATTCTATAGATGAATTTAATGTAATCAAGAAATCTAATGTTTTAATATCAA
>Ga0209739_100302_pt1 | contig 20719 bp, 20 predicted proteins | sample JossMetagenome_2_FD_184729 | JGI IMG/M metagenome (GOLD analysis project Ga0209739, IMG submission 184729) | Hot spring sediment microbial communities from Joseph's Coat, Yellowstone National Park, USA - JC3_ASED (SPAdes) (version 3) | ecosystem: Environmental > Aquatic > Thermal springs > Hot...
ATAGTATGAAGATCCTCCACGTGTCTGACGCGCACCTGGGCAGGGCCCAGTACCACCTGCCCGAGAGGGAGGAGGACTACTTCAAGGCCTTTGAAGAGGCGCTGAGACGCGGCAAGGCCGCAGACGTCGTCTTAGTCACAGGCGACCTCTTCGACACGAGGAGGCCGAGCAACAAGACCCTCCTGCGGTTTGTAGAGGCAATGGAGGCGGCTGGGGTCGTTCTCTACGCCATAGGTGGGAACCACGACTTCAGTTACGTCAGATACCGGGCCGAGGCTGGGAGATGCCCCCGCCCTAGGGAGTGTCTATACGACACGGCGCTTAGACTTGTGGACAGGATGAGGCTGGCGCGGCTTCTCTGTTGGGAGGCGGCGGACGCGGGCGGCGTCTACATATTCGGCGCATGCGCCACGCCTAGGGACTACGCCGCGGAGTACCGCGGATTGCTCCAGAGGATGCCTCCCGGCTCCATCCTCGCGATCCACCAAGCCGTGGAGGGCGTTAAGGCGAGGTACCCCACAGAGGACGACGACTACACCATGCCGCAGGCGGTCTTCCAAGGCCTGCCGTATTTGCACATAGCAGCCGGACACGTCCACGACCACCTGGCCAAGCATCCGGCAGGCGCCGTGTGGGCCGGCTCGTTGGAGATCTGGGACGCTGGGGAGTTCGAGACTTGGGACTACAGAGGCGGCTTCGAAAAGGCGCAAGACGCCGCCCAGAAGGGCGTCGTGCTTATAGACGTGGCGGGGAAGGCGGCGTCGCTTAAGCCAATCTCTCTGCCCCCCCGGAGACCGCTTTATAGAGTTAGGCTCTTCCTCCGCGAGGTCAAAGAGGCCTTCTCCGCTGTGGAGGAGGCGGCGAAGCTCTTCGACAGAGAAGGCGCCGTGGTGAGACTCGAGCTGTGGGGCGTCGTGGAGGGCGGCCTCAAGACGGGCCAGCTGGCGTCGAGGTTCTCCAAGGCGCTTCATGTAGATGTGGTGGACAGGACATCCTCGCCGCAGAAGGCTGTGGCGCTGAGGGGCACCGCCGTGGAGGAGCTGTGGCGCCTCATGAAAGAGAAGCTGGGCCCCCACGCAGACGTGGTGCTTAAGGCTATGGAGCTCATTCGCGACGGCGAGAAAGAGGCGGCGAAAAGACTCCTCCTAAAGGCTTTGTATGATTAAGAAGATAGAGATCGTAAACTTTAGGGCCTACGACAAGGCCTCTTTTAGGTTCGGCGAGGGCGTCAACTTCATCTACGGCGCCAACGGCGCTGGCAAGACTTCGCTTATGGAGGCCATCTCTGTGGCGCTCTTCGGATCGCAGTGGGTGACTAGGTGGGGCGGCAGGCGGTGGAGCCACTTCCTCAGGAGAGGCGCCGCGTGGGGCGAGGTGAGGCTGTACATAAGCCACGGGGGCCGGGAGATCGTCGTCGTTAGGAGATTCGGCGAAGAGGGGACGGTCTCCTCCGGCACCTACCTGGCGCTGGACGGTGGCGTGGTGGCTCGGGGCGACTCAGACGTCACGGCGACTCTCGTCTCGAAGCTGGGCCTTAGGCTGGACGAATACGCACATCTGCTCTACATACGGCAGGGAGAGCTGAGGAGGATACTGCAGGAGACCGAGTACATAGACCGCATCTTTCGCCTCGACGAGTTCGATAAGGTGGACGAGGTGGTAAAGGATGTACACGACGAGTTTAGAGCTCGGCGGGAGCGGGTGGGCGGCCGGCTGGAGGAGCTGGAGAAGAGGCTCCCCGTGTTGAGGAGCAGGCTGGACGACTTGCGGCGGAGGCTGGAGGAGGCCGAGAGGAGGGCGGCGGAGCTGGAGGAGGCGGCGGCGCGGTTTAGAGAGGTGGAGAGACGCTACCTGGAGCTTAGGGAGCGGTACGTCTCTCTGGCTAAGGAGAGGGAGGCTCTGGAGAAGAAGCTGGATGAGGCGGCCCAGCTGGCGCTTAACGCCGAGAAAGACGTGGAGCAACTGGAGGCTGAGCTGGAGGCTGTTAGGAAGGCGGCGGAGGAGCTGAAGAGCCTCCCCGAGGTGGGCGACGTGGAGGCGGAGTATTTCGAGCTTCGGCAGGCGGTGGCTACGGCGGAGAGGGTCCCCCCCGAGGTGAGGAGCTACGACCCCAGGTCTCTTGAGGAGGCCCGGCGGAGGCTGGAGGAGGCGAGTAGGAGACATGGTGAGGTGAAGATGCGGCTGGCTCTTCTACGCGACGTTCTCCGTCTGGCCCAGCGGGCGGAGGGCGGCCGGTGTCCGGTGTGTGGGTCGCCGCTTTCTAGAGACGCAGTCCAGCGGCACGAGTTGGAGGTGTTGGGTCTGGAGAAGGAGGAGCAACGCCTCTCGAAACTTATAGACCAGCTCAAGGCCGAGGTTAGACGGCTGGAGGAGCTGGACAGGCTTTACCACAGCTTTAAGCCCCACCTGGCTCTAGACGTCCCATCAGCGCGGAGGAAGCTCGCTGAGCTGGAGGCCCTATACCAGAAGAAAAAGGAGGTGGAGAAAAGGCGGGCGTACCTCACGGCGCAGGCGGCTAGGGAGGCGGAGGTGGCGAGGCGGCTGGAGGAGCTGAAGGCCCGTAAGGCCGAGGCAGAAAGGAAGATACAGGTGGTCAACCAGAGGCTGGGGGGACTGGAGGCGGAGCTGGCCGCGGCCGCAGAGGCGTTGAAGAGGCTGGAGGCAGAGTACGCGGCGCTTAAGACAAGACACGAGGAGTACCTCGCCGCGAGGTCTGTGGCAACTGAGCTCAGGCGGCAGATAGCCGAGACGGAGAAGGAGCTGGCCGCCTTGGCGGGCGAGCTGGAGAAGGCCAGGTCAGAGGCCGAGAGGCTCGACAAGGCCCTCGCCGCGGCGCGGCAGATAAGAGTCGTCCTCGGCGAGCTCAAGCCCTTGATGCGTCAGACGTTGCTTAAGGCCATAAATGAGGAGCTAAACGCCGTCTTCCTCCGCCTCAGACACAAAGAGGCGTTTAAATCGCTCCAGCTGGTCGAGACAGACGGGAGGTACGCGGTCCGCGTCAACACCTCCACGGGCCCCATGGACCACGGCCTACTGTCGCTGGGGGAGCAGAACCTTGTCGCCCTCTCGCTGAGGGTGGCCCTGGCGAGGGCCCTCCTCGGACAAGCCCCCTTTATGATGTTCGATGAACCCACAGAACACCTAGACGAAGAACACAGAAGAAAAATCGTGGAGCTGGTAAGAGGACTCACGTCGATAGTCCCCACAATCATCGTCACCTCCCACCTAGGCGAATTTGAAGAAGTCGCAGACGTAGTCATCCAACTATAAAAGGCCACGCGCTCCTCGTTCCGCGGCAAAGCGATAAGAATGCCTTTAAAGGCAACGGCGCCAGCTCAACCGCACAACACGAGAGAGAGTGTCTAGATGTTTGGCGTCGGCCGCTGATAGGCAGTGAGCTTAAATTTTACCAGAATAACGAATTCGTGGAGAGGGAGTTACTAAGCCCGAAGATCGACGTGAAGAGCTACATAAGGGCGAGGGTTATGGAGGTCATAGACGAGCTGTCGTTGAGTATCATGATGCTAGAGACTGGGGCCACGAGAAACGCCGCCGGCAAGGCGTTTGTCGCCGTTAAGGCCTTGATAAGCGCGATGGTGTTGATAAATCTAGACAGGTTACTGGCTCTAAAGAGGGGAAAGGAAGAGAAGAAGTGGTACGAGAAAAAAGCCTACACAGTCCCCACGAAGTCGATCAAGGGGATATCGTTGGACCTATTCGAGCTGGGGTACAGAGAAATTGGGGCGATCGCCGACAAGGCGCTGAACCTCCACGACTACCAGTACAACGGCCTAGACCCAGACTTCAGCCCCTACAAGAAGAGAGAAGAGGCGGTGCGGGACACGGTCGTCTTAATTGACGCCGTTGTTGAGAAGTTGCCTCAGTGGACCGGGAGCTACTGGGACGAAGAGATAAAGAGAAACTTCGAACACCTAACTAAAAGGCTTGAGGACTTTAAAAAGAGACACGCGTTTTAACCTCCTCCCAGGGGTGCCCCCGTCCCACTAGCTCAAAAGAGAAAGTCAGTAGATACGTCCCCAAGTTGGGCATCTCCGTCTTGATGACCCACGCCTAGGGTCTCCGCGAACCTCTCCGCAGTCCGGATGCGTCGTTGGATGTTGAGGCGCCGCGCGCAACTTGCCTAGTCTCCTCGCCCCGAGTAGGCGGGGTCAACGCCGGCATTGTGCTCGCGGGAGTGGACTTCCCCGGGCCGTTTACGCCGTAGGCCGCAGTCAGGCTACCTGCCACGAGACCAACGCCACGAGGCATCCACGCCACGGAGCACTGCTCCAGACATCCCCCATACGTCACCCACGTAGATCCGTCTCTACGTAGGCGCGTCGGCTTTCGACTTCGCTGGATGCCACATGCCAGCTCTCGCCGGCTGTGGATCTGTCTGTGGAAAGGTGGGCGAGGCAGAGGGCGTCCCTCCGCTCTGGAGAGACCCGGGAGGAGCCGTCGCGTCGTATACAGATGTTCGTATACGCTAAATTTATATACGTATGTCTGTATTTGTCCGTGTCTACTACGGTGATAAGCGTAAGGATTAGGAAGGAGTTGAAGAGAAGAGCAAGGGAGCTCGGAATAGACGTGAGGGAGGTGGTGGAGAAGGCGCTTGAGGAGGCCATAAGGAGGAGGGAAGAAGAAGAGCTCATCAAGACTCTCGAGGAGTTGAAAAGCCTCTTTTCCCGCATATCCGAGAAGGAGTGGGTAGACGCGGTACGTAAATCCAGAAATGAACGTTGAGTATCTGCTGGACGCCTCCGCTTTGTACGGGCTGGTTGCCCACTACCGCAGGTGGGTAGGACGTAGGGAGAAGCTTGCCATTCTCCACTTGACCGTGTATGAGGTGGGGAACGCGTTGTGGAAGGAGGCTAGGGCGGGGAGGCTACCGTGGCGGGAGGCCGCCGGAGCCCTCTCGCGGGTGTTGTCCAGTCTCAAGGTGCTGGACGACCCTCCTCTAGAGAAGGTGTTGGAGGTCGCCGTGGAGAGAGACTTGACCTTCTACGACGCGAGCTACGCCTACGTGGCCGAGACGCTGGGTCTCTCGCTGGTCACGCAAGACCGCGAACTTCTTAGGAAATCCCCCGCGGCGATAGACGTGGATACGTTCCTCGCAAGGCTCTAGACGCCGGCGGAGGCGGAACGACGACCGCTGTCCCGCCCCTTAGGCGGCGCCCCCCGCCGCAACTGCCGTTTCGGCCTTCGTCAGCTAGGCTACTGCGCCTCGGCGGCCTGCGTCTGGATCTGCTGCTCCAGCACCCACACAGGCGTGGAGAGCAGTGCGACGTAGCCGCCGAAGGCCTGCATGAGGGTTTTAGACTCCTCGACGCCGCGGGGCACAACCTCAACCTTGACGCCCTTCTCCTCCGCCTTCATTATCACCTCCAGCACCACGTCTTCTCCCAGCTCCTCAGCCACAACCACCGCCTCGGCCATCCCCATCTCTAGGGCTTTCAACACCCTGTCTCGCCCGTATACGATGTAGTCGCTTCTCTTGACGGCGTAGTACATCACCCTCTCCATGACCTCCTTGGCGTGGACGTACTCGCTCTCTTTCAGCTGCACCTGGGCGTTTTTAATCGCCTCCACCACGCCGTATTCGTTGGCGCAACAGGCAGGCACCACGGCGAGGACCTTGTCCTTGAGCCGGTAGTCCAGGCCGCCCTCCTCCAGGAAGTCCTCCTTAGTCGGCCCAGGCCCCGCCACTATGACGCCCTTCAGCGTCGGTATCTGGAGGAAAATCTTGTTCACCTCCTCCGCGACCACCTTGTAGAAGGTCTCCGCTATATGCTCCGTCTGGCGCTTGTAGCGGTTCGCCGACTGGCCGCCCGCGCTGTGTTTACCCGGCACGAAGAACTCCACGGTCTTCACCACCTCCCACTGGCCCCCCTTCAGCAAGGCAATGACCGCCTCGCCCCGCTCAATCACCACGATGCCGTATACAACGCCGGCGTGGAGCTCCTCCTCCAGAATCTCGGTGTGAAACGCCGTGTCGCAGATGTACTTAAAGGTGTAGATGGGCTGCGGCGGCACCACCACGTAGTAAACCCACTCGTAGTTGCCCTGGTTGATCATGTGGAACCCGGCGAACACGGCCATGCCGTTTTCCGGCGCCTTGGCCTCGCCTTTGAGGTTGTTGATTATGCGCTCCAGCGTGTCCTGGACGTGGCTCCGCGTGGTTTTGTCCTTGATGTTGGCGGCGGTGGACCACTCGCTACGGAGCAGGTTAACAACGTCGGGAATGGGCCTCTCCGAGTTAATATAGAGGGTAATCAGCGTAGTGGCGTAGCCCCTAAACTTCCTCAAAAGGTTGATAAATGCCCTAAGCTCCACAGGCGTCTTGATCCAATAAACGCCGTTAGGCGGCCTGCTGAAACTCATAGCCACGAGACGCGGGATCCATTTAAAAACTTAATGAATTCTCAGCCCCGCGCCCCTCGGCGACTTGCCCACTGCTATCAGAAGAATCAACGTCGCGGCTAAGGCGGCTAGGCCTAGGGCGCCCAGCCCGCCGAGCGCCTCCCCAGCCGCCCCCTCCACCGCCGTGGTAAGCACTGTCAAGCCCCACAGCGCATTCACCGCGCCGTGGAATGAGACGGCGGGAAGCACGCTCTTTGCCGCGGCCACCAGCCGCAACATAAACGCAGACAGCAACACGCAGTGGAGAACAAAGAGGGGCACCCCAGCCCACCTCAGCTGTGGATAGTTGTAACCCAGCAACCCGATGGCAGTGGCGTGCCACAAGCCCCACACGGCGCCGACGACGAAGATTGTCCTCACGTCGGGCCGCGAGCCCAGCCTCCTGTATAGGTAGCCCCTCCACCCCAGCTCCTCACCCAAGGCGAAAAAGGCGTTTATGGACAAGGCGGCTACGTAGGCGAAGAGGACATGCACCACCAAAGCAAGCCTCGCAACGTCTTCAGCGAGCCTAAGCCCTACAGCCCGCTCGGTCTCCTCCACAATAACCTTCACGGGCCTCCCCTAGTCCACTACGCCGACGGCCAACCCCACGGCCAGATATATGCCCACGGCCAGATACACGACAAGAGGCGCCAGCAAGAAGTAGACCAAGGCACGCCTCCCAAGCCCCAGATACGCCTTAAGCTCCTCTACCACGCTTCTACGCGACGCCTTAATCGCCAAGAGGGCGCCCGCAGTCGGCGCATACATCCGAAGCAAACCCCATACAGATCCATATAGAGCAAGCGCATACAGATCCGCCACGCTCCCCCTAACAGAAAGAAACCAGAAATCTAACAACGCCGCTAGCCCAAAAGACACCGCCAAAAACACCACCAAATCCCGCATATGCCCCCTACACAATAAATTTTTTAATTTTTGGCTACGCCTACATACGCAAGCCGTCGCCCGCGGCTTAGCGGTTATTCAAACCTATCATGTGCTTCTCCCCGCCTGGCTTAGGCTCTATGAAAGCCGTCATGCCATATGCGGTGATTTTAGTCGCCGATGTTATTTGAATCGAGCCTGAAGCTGATCGCAACGCTGACGCCGTGCGCCTTGGCGCGGTCCACCATCCTACCTGTGGACTCTCTCCTCGCCTGCTTGGCTCTGACCTCCTCCCCGTCTTGAAGGGCGGGGGTTCCCGCCCTCCGGACGGCTCATCAGCGCCCTCGCCCGGCCCTCATCGGCCCCTCATGCCGAGGTCATGGAGCTACCCGGGCCAGCACCGCCGGTCATACGCCCCCAGCAGGGGCTTACTGCAGAACGCACACCTTTACAAACTTTCATCCCCGCCCTAAAGGGCGGGGCTTTCCACTATTTGTAAACTCACTGATCGCTCCGCCCGCGGTGCTTCACAATTCCCCAAGGTTCTTGCCCTCCAAGGCCTTTGGACACATGGTGACGCCTATCGTGCGAACCCCGCCGTGTCCTGCACGTAGGGGGCCGTCGCCGCTGGCGGGTCCTCCTTCCCAGTCGTCTCGGCGCCTCCTCTGTGCGGCGTCTGCGGCGGTAAGTTTTATATACCCTCTTTTCGTGGGGTCTTCATGTCTCTTGCGGCTAAGAGAAGGGTGAGGATTAGGCTGTACGGCACCAACCCAGCAGATGTGGACCAGGTGGCTAGGGAGATTGTGGACTTAGCGAAGAAGATGGGCGTGCAGGTGAGGGGCCCCATACCACTTCCCACGAGGAGGCTCATGGTGACAGTGAGGAGGGCCCCGTCTGGCCAGGGCTACCACACCTACGACCACTGGGAGCTCCGCATATCTAAGCGCCTCATAGACGTGGAGGCCTCCGAGAGGGTGCTGAGGCGTCTGATGACTATTCGCGTGCCCGATACAGTCAAAATAGAGCTTCAGCTCGTCTAGTGGCTAACCCATAAATATTCCTGCTTCTCCTCTCGTGTGAGGATTCTAGTCACTAACGACGACGGCGTCCACAGCCCGGGGCTTCGCCTTCTGCATCAGTTCGCCTCGGGGCTCGGCGAGGTTGACGTGGTGGCGCCTGAGTCGCCCAAGTCGGCTACGGGGCTTGGCATAACTCTACACAAGCCCCTGAGGATGTACGAGGTGGATATATGCGGCTTCAGGGCGGTGGCCACCTCCGGCACCCCGTCGGACACGGTGTATCTCGCCACGCTGGGCCTCGGCAGGAGATACGACTTGGTGCTGTCGGGCATAAACCTCGGCGATAACACCTCGCTCCAGGTCATACTCTCCTCAGGCACCCTCGGAGCCGCTTTTCAAGCCGCCCTCCTGGAGATCCCCGCCGTGGCCTACTCGGCCCATATAGAAAGCTGGGACGAGGTCCTCAACGACGCCGAGGCGTTGCGGGTGATGGCCGCCGTGGTTAGGTCCACCGCCGACTATGTGTTGAGACGCGGCATGCCCGCCGGTGTAGACGTCATCAGCGTAAACTTCCCCCGCAGACTCAGAGGAGGAGTCTCAGCGCGTCTCGTCAGGGCAGCTAAGCTGAGGTATGCACAACTTGTGGAGAAGCGCACAGACCCGCGGGGCGACCACTACTTCTGGCTATACGGCAGAGACCTTGAGCCCGAGCAAGACACAGACATCTACGTCGTGTTGAAGGAGGGCAACGTGGCGGTGACCGCCCTCACCCTCAACCTAAACGCGGTAGACGCCGAAAGAGCCGTGGATCTATACGGCCTCAATAACCTCGTGGAACACATCAACGGGGCGTTATGACCCCGGCGGGCAACTACGCGGTTATCATCGCCCTCGCCATATTGATAGCCGCAGGTGCCGCCCTAACCTACGTCCTCTACGTACACTTCACAACCCCAACCCCCACCCCCCGGCAAACCACCACCACGATCACCACGCCGACCACCACGCCCACGCCCACGGCCGCCAACACCACGACGCAGCCCGGGCCCACGCCCACGTCCTCCTCCCGGGTGCTGTTGGTCTCCCTCTACGTGGCTACGCCGGAGGTTTTGAAGTGCGCCCGCCTAGGCGGGGTCTACCTCTACTACTTCAACGTGACTGTGGAGCGGGCCAGGTTGGAGGACCCCGTCACCTTCTATGTCTTTAAGGCCGTGGCCGGCAACGCCACGTATCGCCTCCAGACGGCCTCCCGGATGGCGCTTGAGAAGGAGTTCTTCAAGCCCTACGACATAAACGCCACGCAGAGCCTGGGCGTTGTGAACATATACCTGGAGCTGGACTCCCAGAACCCCCTCGATGTGGAGGCTGTTGAATACCTCGGCGTACGCTATAGGATAGACAAGGTGATTTACGTCTCGTGTGTAAAACGGGTGGAGTTTAGAGGCGCTTACAACCGCACGTTGCCCGGTCCAGGCTTCTTGGGGCTGGTGCCGGCGGATAAGACATTCACCGTGAGGCTGAGTCTGCCGCCCGGCAGATACGCCATCTCGGCGCCTCCAGATGTGGTGGTGCCCGGGGAGATAGACGGCGGAAACACCACGCTAACAATAGGCCTCCTCAACAAGCCCCAGGTCTACAACCTGCTTATTCTAAATCTGACGAAAAGTCGATAGGAGCCGTTGCTGATACGTAGTAGGTAAGGCTGTTTTTAGTCACCCTTCTGATTTTGCCTTCCCTCTCGAGGACGTAGAGATGCCACTGCACCTGTCCCCACGACATGTTTAGGGCCTTGACCATCTGGGCTTGGGTGATGGGGCCTTTCTCCTCAACGAGTTTGAGGATGAGGGCTCTTCTGGGGTCTGAGAGGGCGGTGGCGGTTTTTGCTCTCGCCATGTGTACGGCGTGTATCCAATTTAAAAAATGTTGCGTAGCGCCGTGGGTCAGCCTAGGCAAGACGCGGCGCGTCTAATGGCGCGTCTTATCTCCTCGCTTGTCGGCGCATCTACGCCGAAGAGCTCCGCCTCAAGCCTAGCAGCCAGCCAGTAGAGCCTCAGCTTTGCCAGCACCAAGGTCTTGTTCGCCATATCCACAGCCACGGCCTCGTCTGTCACCGCCGCGCCGTTGCGCTTCAGCGGTATGTCGAGCCGCTCCTCGCCCAGTATCTCCACGAAGATGCCGCCGCGGTTCATGGCTATTATCCCGCTGTGTTTATGCCCAGTCCCCCTGCCGATTTCCACCAGCCTGTAGGCGGTTTTGGCGTCTGCCGCCGCGAGGTGCAGGATGGCCCCCCTAACCATGAGCCAGGCGTTGTCCAGCTGGGCCACGGCTTCGGCCACCAGCTCCGACGGCACCGGGTGGTGCCACCTAGCCACCGGCCTGAACCCCCTCCCCTTGCTGTAGCTCGGCCTAACCGCCTCCGCCACCATTATCCTCCCGCTACAACTCGACGTGGTGTATATATCCGGGTGCTGGTTCAGGAGGCGGAGGAGGGGGAGGACATCGCCGTCTACCCGCTCCTGCAGTGCCTCCCTCTCAAGCCGATCCACAAAAGCCTTTTTCCTAGCCTCAAAAACCCTCCTGTCTACGACCCCCACGGGCTAAATGAGGCCCAGCTCCTTGAGGAGCTTCTCCAGCTCCTTCCTATCCTTGTCGTCGATGGGGGGCAGGGGCTCCCTCGGCGGGCCCATGTCTATGCCGTGGACCAGCTGGGCGGCGACCTTGTAGAGGGTGGGCCACTTGCCTCCCAGCTTCCCAACCAGCCCGCAACCGCCCATGAACCTCCACAGCGGCATGAGCTTGTTGTGGAGGGCCACAGCCTCCTGGACCCTGCCCTCCTTCACGAGGCGGTACTGCTCAAGCGTGATGCGGCCGAGGAAGTTGGGCCCCGCGAGGATCCCCCCATGTGCGCCCATGACGAGGGACGGCACGAAGAGCATGTCTAGCCCCTGGAGGACTGACAGCCTCTTGCCGAGGAGGTGTATGAGGTCTAGGTGGTAGCGGAAGTCGCCTGAGCTGTCCTTGACGCCTACCACCTGGCTGTATTCGTTAGCAACAAGCTCGAAAACCTCCACCGGTATGTTGTATCCGGTGGCCAGCGGGATGGTGTAGAGGATTGTAGGCATGTCCACCTTGTCCAGGACCTTCTTGTAGAAGGCGTAGAGAGCGGCCCAGTCGTACTGGATGTAGTAAGGCGGCGTGATGAGAAGCAGGTCCACTCCCACCTCTCTGTACTCCCTGGCTATCTCTATGGTGGATGGGTGGTCGCCCGTCCCCGTGCCCCCCACCACAAGCGCCTTGCCCCCCGCCGCCTCCTTAGCCACCTCCATAACCCTCACCCTCTCCTCGGGGGTGAGCTTTGTAACCTCGCCCGTCGAGGAGGTGGGGAAGACCCCGTGGTAGCCAGCCTCCACGACCTTAGAGAGGAGTGTTTTCAACCCCCCGTAGTTCACCCCATCTTTTGTAAACGGGGTAACCGTCGCAACTATTACACCCTCGATTTTCATGGCTCTACCCTCAACTTGTTTTAAAACAGTTTCCGACGGCAACCCCCGTTGCAGGTAATACTTTTAAAGAGAAATGAAGATTTCGGCATGAACCCCTATATAGTTTTGCTTAAGCCGAGAGTAATCTGGCTACTTATATTGGCAAGCGCCGCGGGCTATATATACGCGGCGCCGCAGATCCAGTGGAACAAGCTGGCCTCGCTACTGCTTGCCGCCGCGCTGTCCATCGGCGGATCCGCCGCCTTCAACCACTACTGGGAGAGGGACATAGACGCACTTATGGCAAGAACAGCCAAGAGGCCCCTCCCGGCTGGTCTGGTGCCTCCCAGCAACGCGTTGATGTACTCCCTGGCGCTGTCTGCGGCGGGTATCGCCGCCGGGTTCTACCTGCTGGGGCCGCTCCCCGGCCTCTTCGTGGCCCTGGGCTGGTTTTTCTACGCCGTAGTCTACACCATGTGGCTCAAGAGGAGGACTTGGCTCAACATACTGGGCGGCGGCTTCGCCGGCAACGCCACATTTCTCGGAGGCTACGCCCTAGCCAAGGGCACAGTTGACCTCCCGGCGTTGCTCATCTCCTTCGCGATATATCTCTGGATCCCGTCGCACATATGGGCCTTGGCCTACCGCTACCGACACGACTACAGAAAAGCCGGCATACCGATGTTGCCGGCGCTTATAGATGAAAGGAAGGCCGTCGTCATAATCTCCGTCCTCAACATCCTCAGCGCGGCCTATATACTCCTACTCTACTTCATATTCGGAAGCGGCGCGGCCGGCTTCGTCCTGGTGCTGGCCGGCGTGGCCGCCACTGTGGCCACCAGCCTCTACGCGCTGAGGAAGACAACAGACGAGGCCATGTGGAAGATGTACAAGACCTCAAGCCCCATACTCGCCCTGTTTCTCATCGCGTTGATGCTACACTAAGGCGGGGGCGGAGGCGGATAATACCGCTCCCTGAAGGAGCGCCACGCCACGTATAAAACAAGCCCAGCAACGAGGACCGCCGCTGGGGCCGCGAACCCGGCGTTTCTCAAGACGTAGGCAGTTGCCGCAACAGCCACGAGCTCGCTCCTGTAGCGAGGCACTTCTCTGTATAATATGGCGGGTATGAAGTAGGGCACGCAGAGGGCAGACATAATCACGCCAAACGCCATGTAGACGAGGTGAGTACCTAGAGGCGCCAGCGCCACGGCCCACCGGAAGAAAAACGCCGACGCCCCATATAGGTCGTTGAGCCGGGGCACGGCGAAAATAGTAAGTAATAGCGAGGGCGCCGCCACGGCCCACGGGTACCCGGCCTTCACCGCCAAGAAGGCGGCGACGTAAGCCGCGGCCACTGCGATTGCAGTGGCGGCGGTGAACCTCTTCTTCGCCCGGGAGAAGTCTATGCGGTACATCAAAGAGTAGACGGAGGCCAGCGGAAAGGAAAAGACGGCCTCCAGCGGAGCCGCCGAGAGGGGTAGGAGCAACAACCCAGCGGCGGTTATGAGGTTGGGGTAGTACGTCGGCTTTCCCCAAAGTCCTCTGCCGTACATGGCGGCATGGAGAAGGGCATACGGCAAATACGCCGAGAAGCCCGCCAAAGGCGAGGCCGCAGTGCCCAGGATGAGAAAGGCAAAGAGGAGCCACGTGGCGGCTCTGTTAGGAACCGCGTTTATAAAGCCGGGCAACTGGACGTACATCACGGCGTGGTAGAAAAGAAGAAGGCCGGCAACCATGAGGTGGGGATGTAGTTTCATCGCGGCTACGCCCGCCGCGAAGAAGGCGGCTACCAAGAAAAGAGCTACTCGCGTACTCCACACCAGGTCTAGCGTGGCCTTGTAAAAGGCCTGAGGCTCCGAGCTCCCTATGGGGTACCAGATCATTATTACTGGGCGGCGAGTCCTAGGTATATCCGCCCCAGCTCTTTTTCTTTCAACAACTCCTCCGGAGTCCCCCTCCAGTGGACTCTTCCGCTTACCAACAGGTAGACTTGGTCTGCGACCTCCAGCGCCTTTCTTACGTTTTGTTCCACAAGCACCACAGTGTAGCCGGCGTCTCTCAACTTCTTCACAACGGCCATCACCTCCTCAGCCATCTTCGGCGCAAGTTGTGCAGTGGGTTCGTCTAACATAAATACCGTGGCTCGCCTCACCAAAGCCATTCCAATCGCCACCAACTGCCTCCACCCCCCGCTGAGCTCGTTAGCCGGCCTCCTTAACGTCTCTCTAAGCGGAACAATGTACAGAACCTCGTCAAGTCTCTTTTCGAACTCCGCCTGGCTCAGCTGATAGGCAGCCATCCGCAGGTTCTCTAGTACTGTAAGAGAGGCGAAGACGTTTCTCACCTGCGACACGTATGCCACGCCTCTGCGGGCCCTTTCATGTGTAGGCAACCTGGTGATGTCTTCGCCGTGTATGTAGATGGAGCCTCTGTAGACTTTGGCGATGCCGAAGATGGCCTTGAGGAGAGTAGATTTCCCAGAGCCATTGGGGCCTAACACCGCCGTTATCTCCCCCGGCTTCGCCACGAAGTTTATGTCGAAGAGCACTTGAAGCTTGCCGTAGCCTGCGTCTACGCCCTCGACTCTTATCATGCCATAAACGCCTCGGTCACCTTTTTATCAGACAGCACCGCGTCTGGCCTTCCGTGGGAGAGGGCCCGGCCGTTGTAGAGCACGTACATGTAATCCGCGTAGTCCGCGGCCAAGTCGAGCCGGTGCTCAACCACGAGTAGCGTATAGCCGCGGCGGGCTAGGCCGCGCATAAACTCGAAGAGTTGTTTAGCCAGGGCGGGGTTCAGCCCGGCGCCGGGCTCGTCCATCAATATCAACTTCGCGTCGGCCATCAAGGCCCTCGCTATTTCGAGAAGCTTCAGCTGACCCCCGCTGAGATGAGCCGCCGGCCTATCCCACATGTGGTCTAGGTTGACCAGCTTGAGGATTTCGAGGGCACGTCTTACCAACTTATCCTCTCTACTCTTCCACCGGAGGTCCAGGGGGGACTCCGCGGCGACTGCGCCAAACACCACGTTGTCTAGAACAGAGAGTTTTGCGGCGACCCGCGGCGACTGAAACGTCCTCGCTATGCCGCGCCGCGCTCTTACATGCGGCGGCGCGTGGGTTATGTCGACGCCGTCGAAGACAACCCTGCCCCTCTCTGGTCTGTATATACCTGAAATCACGTTGAGGAGGGTGGTTTTGCCGGAGCCGTTGGGGCCCGCGAGGATAGAAAAAGTGCCGGGGTTTACCGCGAGGTCCACCCCATCGAGGGCGACCAGCCCGCCGAATTTTTTAACTACTCCGCTAACTTCCAACAAGGGCCCAGAGCTCATAGTCGGCGGTGTCTCTGTCGTGGTTTTGATTAAGCCGCGTGAGGCCAGAGGCGCCGAAGTAGTTAGCGGCCACCTCGGGGAACTTGGCGAAGAACTTGGCGGTGTCGGCGTCGCCGCCGTTTTCAAGTATGGTGTAGGCTATGAGCCACACAGCGTCGTAGGCGTTGTAGGCGTAGGCGTCTGGCTCCCTCCCAAATTTACTCAGTAGGTACTCCCTTACCCTCTGGTAGTAGGGGCTCCGGGCGGGGGCGAACTTAGTGCTGACGAAGCCGCCTACCTTAGTTGCGAATTGACAAACCTTGGGGTCTGTGAGCTCCTTGAGGCCGGTGGAGCCGTCGGTGCCGTACCACTTCACTTGGCTCAACACAGGGTAGTTGGCGGCGGTTAAGAATATGGACTGAAGCTCCGCGAAGCCGGGGGCCACCACCGCCACCTTGTCGGCACCGTATTTAGACACCGCGGCGGAGACTTTGTCCGCCAATGTGCTAACCTCGGCGGAGAACTCGCCCTTCTGGGGGTCGTACGCCGCGGCTACCGCAACCTCCATCTGCCCCTCTAGGAGAGACCTCAGCTGGTTAGCCAGGCCGCGTCCCCAGTCGTCGTTGCGGTGTATGATCACCACCGCCTTGACGCCCTGGGACTTGAGGACGGCGGCTAAGGCCTTGGCTTGTTTTGTGTCGTCTGGCGGGAGGCGGAAGACGTAGTCTGTGGATGTGACTAGGCCGGGAGCTGTGGAGGAGACCGAGATTAGGATGAGCTTGTTTTCATCTGCATACGGCTTCATTTGACGTACCTCGCCGGAGGTCCTCACGATGAAGTACTTAACGCCCTTGGCGTGCAACGACTTCAACTTGTCTAGAGCCACGGCGGGATCGGCCTGGGTGTCGTCAGCGAGGATCCTTACCCTAAACGGCGCGTCTCCCATTATACTCATGATGGCGTCTATGGCATACAACGTTATTCTCCTCGGCGTCCTCAACGCCGCCGCTGACTACTTCGGCAGGTCTTGGGCCGTCTTTACCAGAGGCTACACCTTGAAAAGCGCGGATTTCCACATAGCGTACATCCAAGGGCTCGCCGTGGCGGGGCCTTTGATCATGGTGGCTGTGGCCTTCTCTCTCTACCTCTTCCTCTACAGAACAAAACTAGGTGTCGCGTTGAGAGCCGCCGTTGAGAACGAAGAACTTGCAAGATCTCTCGGCATCGATGTGGACAAGGCCTTTTTAATAGCCTGGGTCGTAGCGGGTCTGCTGGCGGGCTACTCCGGTGCGCTGTTTACTCTTTACTTCTCAGTAGAGCCCGACACCGGCTGGATGATGCTGGCCAACATCTTCGCCGCCAGCATAGTAGGCGGCCTCACCAGCGTCTTCGGCGCAATACTCGGCGCCTATTTCATGGGCTTCGTAGAGGCGCCTCTCGCCACGTGGGTCGCCTCCGCGGCGACGGGCGAGCCCTACCTAGTACTTCAGTACAGGCCGCTGTTGCCTCTGATCGCTGTGGCTTTGTCTCTCCTCGTCCTACCACGCGGCTTGACTTCGCTCGCCAGGTGGAAATGAGGTGGATAAGTCTCGTAGGGCTTTACATATACCTACTGTCGGCGGCTTTGGTGGCCTTAACCGGCCAAGACCTCCTCTCCTACGTCTTGGGCTCCATAGTCGACGTGGCGATCTTTGCAATAATCGCGCTTTCGTTGAACCTAGAGGCGGGCATAGGCGGCATACCTAACTTCGGGAAGGTCCTCACGGTCACCGCCGGCGCCTTCGTAGTGGGCGGGCTTATCCCCAGAGTCGCCATGGCCATATACGGCGTGAAAGGCGACTTCGTCTACGACAACCCGGCCGTCGTCTCCGCCCTCTCGCAGGCTCTAGACCTCTGGACCTCCGCGGCGCTGGTCTCCGCGGCTTTGATCCTCTCCGCCGCGGTTGGCGCCGTTTTGGGCATGGCGATGGCGGCGCCGGCGGTGAGGCTTAGAGAGGACTACCTAGCCATAACCCTCTTGGCGCTTGGAGACTTCCTTTTCTACGTCGGGAGGTACTACGAGCCGCTCGTAGGCGGGACCCTAGGCGTCTCGCTTCCGCCGCTTCTTGAGAAGATCTTCGGCGGAGGCGCCGCGCGTTACCTCGGGGCAAGTCTGTTGACGGGCGCGGCGGCGCTTCTGCTGTACCTCCTAACCGAGAGGGTGACCAGCTCCCCCTACGGAAGGGCTTTAAGGGTCCACAGAGAAGATCCGGAGCTCGTGGAGGTTATGGGCCGCTCTGCGACTAGGCTGAGGCTTTGGGCGTTGGCCATAGGAGGTGCTCTTTCAGCCGTGGCAGGCGCTCTATACGCCCTGTACGTCGGCGCGGTTTTTGCAGGTTCCTTCACCAGAATTACCTACACCTTCTACCCCTGGCTAATGATGATACTAGGCGGCATGGGCAACAACCTAGGCGTAGTCAACGGCGTCTTCATATTCGTGACGCTCCGTAGGTTGATAGACATCTACAAATATGAACTTTCAGCAGTCTTAGGCTTCGACCCAGTCTGGCTGGCGTATATCCTCTTCGGGGCCATCGCCTTAGCCATAATAGCGCTGAGACCCGAGGGACTCGTGCCGGAAGAGCCCACTCCGCTGGCGAAAAAAGCCGGCGTTTTAAAAAGCAAATAATTAAAACCACTAAGCCGACGCACCTATGGAGGAATTGCTTATCGAGGCCCTGGACTACGGCTTATCTCTCGGCGCGTCTGGGCGTCAGGAGGACTGGCACTGCCGAGCCCAAGTTTAACGACTGCGTCGTCGGCGACGACAACTTGGTCAGCGAAGTGAACAGCGGGTGGAAAATAGTGATGCACACGCTTGACGTTGGCAGAGTGGCCATATCGGGCGTCGCCCTGGGAATAGCGCGGGGGCCTTCGAAGAGGCTTTGACCTGAGCCCGCCGGAGAGAGGTCTTCGGCAAAAGACTCGTGGAGATGCAGAACGCACACTTCGAGCTGGCCGATATGCTGGCTCCGTCGAGACCATAAGAGCCTTGGCTTACTACTCGGCGTATCTCTACGACACTAAGTCGCCGGAGTTTATGTTAATGTCCCCTGTGACTAAGCTTCACGCCGCCCGGCTCGCCGTTGACGTCACTAGACGCGCCGTGCAGATGGAGGGAGGCTTCGGCTACAGTAAAGAAAGCAAGGCGGAGATGTTTTATCTGGACGCCAAGATACTCAGCAACAGGCTACATCGTGGCTGTATGTGTAAATGTTGAGGAAGGAAGATTGAAATCCGCCAAGTGTCCACAGGGGCTGTTAGACGCTTGGAGAGACATCCAGTAGGGCAAATGACCGCCACGACGCGTTGCAACCAAGGAAAGACCAGACGACTACGCGGTGGTGAGTAGACGCAAAACAGAACAGCGGATGCCATAAGCCTAAAAATTTAAAAATTCCCAAAACTATCTACAAAGCGCAGGCGGCCGTAGCTCAGCGGGGGAGAGCGCCCGGCTGAAGACCGGGCGGTCCCGGGTTCAGGCTAGAAGCCGCCAAAAAGTCCCGGCGGCCGCACCACCTTTATCCTCAGCCCGTAAGTGTTGTAGATAGCCGTATGTTTCTGCCGAATTCTATGTCAGAAATCTCGTCGGCGGCCTTTCCCCAGCTGAGGGGCGCTGTTTTCGCGTTCTGTTTCTTATCCAAGATCCAAAGGGCGCATCCCCAGCTTGATCTAACGGCGAGGCTGTCTGTGGTGCCGCCTGATGTTTGGATCTAAGGCGAAACGTCTTTAATTTGGGGGGTTATGTGTCTATGTGAATCGGGTTTTGGTTTCTGTGGTTTTAAGTTCGTTTGTTGCTCCTTTCTCCACCAGCGCCTTGGGCGTGTCTCTGCCTCTTGTGGCTAGGGATTTAGGAGCCGCTTCTGTGGATTCGGTGGTGGCTCTTGTGGCTTTGACGCTTGCGGTGGCTATGTTTGTGCTTCCTCTGGGGAGGGCGGCGGATCTGTTGGGTCACGTTGTGGTGTTTAGGATGGGTCTGCTTCTTGCCGTGGCCGGCTTCGTCTTGGCGTCTCTGTCGCCTAGTTTCCTCATGCTCTGCGGAGCCCTCGCCGTGGGTGGGGTGGGGCTGGCGGCCGTTTTTGGAAGTAACAACGCCTTGCTTTTTCAAGCCGTAGCGCCGGATAGGAGGGCCTCCGCCGTGGGTATAAATTCTATGTCTGTGTATCTGGGGCTCCTCACGGGGCCGTTCCTGGGCGGTTTCTTGGCGCAGGTCAGCTGGAGGGCTGTGTTTCTTCCTGCCTTGGCGCTTCTTTTGGCGTCGGTTGTTCTGGCTGGAGGCCCTTCCCCGCGGCAGGTGCGGGGTGGGGAGTGTTTTGATTGGGTGGGCGCGGCGCTGTTTGCGCTTTCGCTGGCGTTGGTGGTGTTGGGCGTCTCGGCGGCTTCTCCGCTTTTCGCAAGTTTGGGACTTGCGGCGTTGGTGTTTACAGGTCTTTACGAGAGTAGGCAGAGGAGTCCGGTGGTTGACGTTGTGCTGTTCAGGAGCTTCGTGTTCTCTGCGTTGTTGATTGCGGCGTTTCTTAACTATCTCTCCACGGCGGCTTTGACGCCTGCGCTTAGTCTATTGTTTCAAGAGGAGTACGGAATGACGCCGCAAGACGCCGGGATGTTGCTTGCGCTTCAAGCTCTCGCCATGGCTATCTCTGCGCCTCTGGCGGGTCGGCTGAGCGACAAGACGTCCCCCTCTACGGTGTCGGCGGGTGGCGCCGCCCTCCTCGCCGCGTCGCTCTTCGCGTATTCACACGCGGCGCTCTCTAGCCCCTCTCCACATCTTCTCTTCCTCATGGGGGTTGGCTTCGCCTTTTTCATCGTGCCCAACACCACTCTCCTTTTGTCTGTCCCTCCTGCGAGGAGAGGCACCGCCTCCGCTCTGGTTGCCGAGGCGCGGGTGGCGGGCCAGTCGCTCAGCAACGCGGTGGCGGTCAACGTGTTGAAAAGCTACTCCAGCCTCCCCAGCGGCGTGTCTGCTCTTCTCCTCTCCGCCGTGGCCGTCGCCACCGCCGTGTTGTCTGCGGCTAGATACATAGCGATGCGGCTTTAATTTTCATGATATTTCATTTCTTACTTCTGAAGAGATGACTATCTGTTTATCGAGATGTAGTTAGGTTAATTTTTAAAGCGGGGTTGATGCGTTGACATGCTCTGGGCGGTGTCTGTCGTAGCTCTTTTACTCATCCTAGCCATAATCAGAACAAGGGATAACATCCTAGCCGCTGTCTCTCTCACATTTCTAGGGGTGGCCGTTGCTGGGGCAGTATGGGTTCTGCATCCTGAGTTCTCGGCGGCCTTCATACTGATTACGCTTGTGTACGTGGTGGCGGCCTTGACCTTGGTTATAGTGGCGGCGGCCGGCCTCTCCGAGGAGAACCGCACCGTCGAGATGAGGCCTGTGGCCTTGGCGGCGCTGGGGGCGTTGCCTCTCGTCTTGATGCCGGGAGCTGGGCAGAGAGCTGCAGCGGCCTCGGTGGACCCCCTCATCGTCCCGCTAGCCGCCGTCTTGCTCCTCTTCTCTTTCGTAGTTGCTACTAGGCTTTCCCATGACTGAGCTTATCTTCCTCGTGGTGTTGCTGGCGGGCGGCA
>Ga0209739_100303_pt1 | contig 20700 bp, 22 predicted proteins | sample JossMetagenome_2_FD_184729 | JGI IMG/M metagenome (GOLD analysis project Ga0209739, IMG submission 184729) | Hot spring sediment microbial communities from Joseph's Coat, Yellowstone National Park, USA - JC3_ASED (SPAdes) (version 3) | ecosystem: Environmental > Aquatic > Thermal springs > Hot...
AACCGTGGCGCCGGGGGTGGGATTTCTGGGCGGCTCGGCCTGAACCCACGCCCCCTTGCGGGGACGGGATACCCCGTCGGCAGATCTCAAGTCCCGCGCCTTGGGCCGCTCGGCCACCCCGGCTGTTGCCTCCAGCTCCGCGGTATTTAATTTTTGCCCCGGCGGGAAAAACTTTTATGCGCATGCGGTGTGGACTACCGGCGGGGGTGCCCGAGCCAGGTCAAAGGGGCAGGTAGGGGCACCAAGCCCCTGGCTAAGCTTAAGACCCTGTGGCGTAGGCCTGCGTGGGTTCAGGCGACGCCGCCCCCGAATCCCACCCCCCGCATCCACATGGGCATCTCCATCGCCGTCATCGCGGCCGAGACGGCGGGCTTAACCACGTCTGGCCCCGGCGGGATCGGCCCTCATGCACGCCCCTACCCTGCGGCGCGATCGCCGAGGCCGGCGTCCCCGACGCGCGGGCGCGATCCAGGCGGTCGGGCCTACTGCGCCGGCCGGCTCGGCCTCACTCGCCTGCGTGGGCCGGCGAGTCCCTCCTGGTGGGGACTTGGGATCGGTAGATGGAATCGTTTCCCGTGACTATGTAGGACACGGCCACGGCGATCACGGCCGCCGGGAGTAGTTGAAAGCTTCCCGTCATCTCGACAACCATCACGGTCACCGATAGGGGGGCCTTGGCGGCTCCGCCGAACAGAGCGGCCATCCCGACTATCACGAAGGGGGCTATCGACGGCGCCAGCTGGGGGAAGGCCAGGTGGAACAGCAGCCCGAGATCCCCTCCCACGAAGGCCCCTATGAACAGACCCGGGGCGAACACGCCGCCGCTTCCTCCGGAGCCCACGGTCAGCCCAGTGGCCGCTATCTTGAGGAAGGGCAGCAGGGCGAGCAGATAGACCGCGGGCAGAGCCGACGGGAGGGAGCCGAGTCTCCCATATTCGAGGAGGTTTATCCAGCCGTAGCCTATGCCCATAACCTCGGGGGCCAGTAGCGCTATCGCACCGGTCAGGAGCCCGCCCAACGCAGGCTTGAGGTAGGGAGACACGCGGAGCCTCTTGAAGGCGTTATGTATGCCGTAGAACGCCCTTATGTAGAGCAGGCCCACCAGCCCCGCCGCGGCTCCCAGCACGGCGTAGAGGGGGAGGGCCGCCGGGTTGAACGGCCCGGTGTAGCTGCCGAATATGGGGGCGAAGCCCACGACCGAGCCGAATATGGAGTAGCCGACCGCGGACGCCACGAGCGCGGGGTAGATCACCTCGACCTCCATGTCCCTCCTGTAGAGTATCTCGGCCGCCAGCAACGCTCCCCCTAGAGGGGCCTTGAATATGGCCCCTATCCCGACGCCTATGCCAACGGCTACGGCGATCCGCCTATCCTCGGGGGAGAGGCCCAGTAGGTCGGCCAACATGGACCCCAGGCTCGCCGACAGTTGCGCTGTCGGTCCCTCGCGCCCCGCGCTTCCGCCGCTCCCTATGGTGACGGCAGAGGCCAACAGCTTTATGGGCGCAACCCTCCACCTAATCTTTCCCTGCCTGTAGTGGTAGGCGGCGATAGCGGCGTCGGTGCCGTGCCCCTCGGCCTCAGGCGCCAGGTAGTACACCAGAAGCCCCGAGATGGCTCCGCCCGCCGCCGTGATTAGAGGGATCAGATAATATCTGGCCGCGCTGAATCGATACTCCAAGGTCCCTCCCTCGCCGAGAGGCCTGGGCATCGAGAGGCCCGCCAGCCTCTCCAGGAAGAGGTATTCGGCCCCCCTCAGGGCGAAGTAGAAGGCCAGCGCCGAGAGGCCGGCCACGACGCCCAGGATTACGCCGAGGAGGAGCCACTTCTCGAAATAGGGGAGCGACCAGAGCTTGAGGGCCCGCATGGGCCCGTTGCCGGCACCGGTCTTTAAGCCTTTCTGCGGCTCAGCCCTTGGCGAACCCCAGCACGTCGGCGAAGTTGGCCAGATCCAGCAGGCCGTGTCCGCTGAAGCTTATCAGCACCACCTTCCTCTCGCCGGTCCTCTTGGCCTCGTCCGCCACCTCCTTGACCGCGGGGAGGACGTGGGCGGTCTCTGGGGCCGGCACGTAGCCCTCGAGCTGGGCGAACAGCTGCGCCATCTTGAAGACCGTCTCCTGGTCGTAGTCCCTGCCCTCGACCCAGCCCTTATGCATGAGGTAGGAGAGGGTGGGAGCCACGCCGTGGTACCTCAAGCCGCCTGCGTATATGGGGGGCGGCACGAAGTCGGCGCCTATGGTGTACATCTTGAGCTGCGGCAACAGCCTGCCGGAGTCCGGGTCGTCGTATCTATAGACCCCCTTGGTGACCTTGGGCACCTCCAGGGCGCCGACGGCTATGTACCTGCGCCTGACCTTCCCCGACCTCAGCTCGTCGCCTATGAAGGGATAGAAGGCGCCTCCCCAGTTGGACCCGCCGCCGACAACCCCTATGAACACGTCGGGCTCCTCCCCTATGAGCTCCAGCTGCCTCTTCGCCTCGAGCCCGGCCACCGTCTTGAACATTATGTCTGCGTTTATCACGCTGCCCACCACGTACTTCCCGCCGTGCTTCAGGGCGTATTCGGCCGCCTCGGTGATGGCGACGCCGAGGGAGCCCGGGTGGTTCGGGCTCTCGGAGAGCAGCCTCCTGCCGAAGTCGGTCAGCTCGCTGGGGCTTGGGTGCACCTCCGCGCCGTACATCTGCATGAGGAAGCGGCGGAGGGGCTTGGCGTAGTAGGACGCCTTCACCATGAATACGTGGGCCTTGACCTTGAAGAGAGCCGCCGCGAGGGACACGGCCGATCCCCACTGCCCGGCCCCCGTCTCCGTCGTGACGAACCTGGCCCCGTCCCTCAGGGCGTAGTGGACCCAGGCCAGGGCCGAGTTCACCTTGTGGCTTCCCGTGTACGTGTAGCCCTCCATCTTGAGGTATATCCTCACCGGCGCGTCGAGATACTCCTCGAGCCTCTTGGCCCTTATTAGGGGCGTCGGCCTGCCGACCTGGACGTACCTCTCCCGCACCTCCTCGGGTATCTTGACGTACCTCTCGGTCGAGAACTCCAGCCTCAACGGCTCCGAGGGCACCACCTGCTTGAGGAGCTCCAGCCTCCTCCCGTTGTCGGGGTCCTGGGGCGGCGGAGGCGGCTCCGGCAGATCGGCCAATATGTTGTACCATCTGTCCGGCAGCTCCTCCGGGGGTAGGTCGACCCTCAGCCTATCCGGCATATATCCCCCGGATAAATTGTCTATATATCATTTCACGACCCCTATATTCTCCGCGATCGCGAAGGGCACGGTGGCGGGGACCGGCATATCCCACCAGAACACCTGCGCCGGCTCTCCCGACAGCGACGAGACGTTCCTGAGCACGTTCTCGAGGGTGTCGGCGATCCTCATGTGCCTCACCACGGCGACGGGCCTCCCGCCCCTCACGGCCAGAGCCACGTCCCTCCCCACGGTCGAGAACTGCCCCGTCTTCACGTTCTGATACCGCGTATACCAGTTGTTGTGCACGTAGTAGCCGTCGCCCAGCTCAGCCAGGAGGCCCTGGAGGTCCCTCGGCCCTCCGCCCGGCCTCACCGATATGTGGCCCGGCGCCGGCGTCGTCCAGCCCCTGAGGGCGTGGCCCGTCGTGGCGGCCCCCAGCTTCGCCGCGGTTCTGTTGTTGTGGAGGAACCCGGCGAGGACGCCCCGCCTTATGAGCTCCACGCGCCTGGTGGAGTTGCCCTCGTAGTCCATGGGCGTGAAGCCGTACGAGCCCTCGTCCGCCGTTATGTCCTCCATGCTCAACTCCTCGGAGGCCGCCGTCCGGCCGAGGTCGTCCGGGCCATATCTAGACGAGCCGGCCACCACGTTGCCTGCGGAGAGCCAGACCGACGCCACCTCGCCCATCAGATGCCCGAACACCAGAGGCGACAGGAGGAGCCTGCGCCCGCCGGGCTCGACATCCTCGACCGGGAGGCCTGCGGCGAGCCCCAGAAGCTCCGCGTTGAGGCCGCCGGCCTCCCTAGGCCTCAGCTCGGACAGCCTGCGCGCGGCCGTGGCGGCCGTGGCCGCCAGATCCCCCTTGAAGGACCGTATCGTGAGGTACGCCCTGTTGACCGCATATCCGCCGCGGGCGCCGTGGGTGTCCTCGTACTCGAACCTGACGTAGGTGAGGAGCGCCGCCCCGGCGTTCCTATCGACGCCGGAGGCCGCCGATATCGCCTCGACGACGGCGTCCGTAAGCCTCTCGAAGTCCTCCTGCCTCTCCTCCCTGGGCCGCGGCGGCTGGGCCCTGAGCGGAACGTAGAGCGGGTCCTCCGGCAGTTTGTCGAGCCTCCTCAAGGCCTCGTCCAGCGCCTTGGCGTCGGGCTCGCCGGAGAAGGACACGGCGGCGACCCTCCGTCCCTTGGCCAGATAGAGGCCGACCTCGCTCGTCGTCCAGGACTTGAAGGCGGTCGCCTCGTCGTTGGCGAACCTCACCATGTAGTTCTCGGACTCTATCCTCACCAGGGCGGCCTCGTCGACGTGCCTCTCGACCAGCTTGAGCATCATGGCAACACCAGGAGGTTTCTGCTCCTGAACGTCGGGCCCCCCATGGTGACGGGCACCCCCTGCGGCGGATTCCCCTTGCCGCAGGTCCCCACGTACATCTTGAAGTCGCGGCCCACGGCGTCCACATGGCCCCAGAGCTCCCTGGTCTCCGCCTCGAGGAAGCCGCGGACCGGCTCCTTCAGCTCGCCGTTCTCGATCATGTAGGCCTCGAAGAAGCCGTATCTGCCGGCCTGCCTCCTGTCGTCTATGTTCCACTCGGTGTAGGACACTACGTATATGCCCCGCCTGGTGTCCCTTATTATCTCCTCGGGCCTCCAGTCGCCCGGCACTAGGTACGTGTTGCTCATACGGGGTATCGGCTCCCTGTCGAAGGCGGATGCCCTCGCCGAGGCGTTGCTGTGCCCGCCGACCACGGCCGCGTACTGCCTGTTGGTTATGAACTCCTCGGCCCGCCCCCTCCTCACGAGCCACTTCGGCCTGGCCTGGACGCCCTCCTCGTCGACCAGATAGAAGCCGTACGTGCCGGGGATTGTCGGGTCGTCCACCACGTTCACGAGCTCGCTGCCCACCTCGACCCTCAGGTCGGAGGGCCTCACGTACGACTCCCCGGCCTCGGCGCCCTCCCTGCCGAAGATCCTATCCAGCTCGAAGGGATGCCCCACCGACTCGTGGACGAATATGCCCGCCATCTCGGGGGAGAACACGAGGTCGTATTTGCCCGGCGGCGCCGGCCGCGCCCTCTCCAGAAGCTCCACGACCTTCTTGGACTCCCCCTCCACGAACTCGCCGAAGCCCTCAAGCGATCTTGCCGACGTGCCTCCAGCCGAGACGTCCCTCTGGAGGCTCCCCCTCGACGGCTCGTGGCCTATCAGGACGCCGAACACGAAGACCCGAGGCACCTTGCTGTGCACGTCGGCGCCGTCGCTCGTCACTATCCGCTTCTCCGTGGTCCAGACGCCCCCGAAGAACCGCCTCACGGCGACCCTCCTGTCGACCCGGGAATCGAGATCGGCCAGATAGCGCTCCAGGTCCAGCTCTATCGGGGGGAGCTCGTACCGCACGACCGCCGGCCTCTCCTCCGAAAGCTCCACGGGCCTCCTCCTCAGCCTCCCGGCGGCTCTGGCGAGCTTGACCGCCCTCTCGACTGCCGCGAGGAGGTCCTGCAGGCCCTGCCTGGCGGTGGCCGCGAAGCCGAGGCCCCCCTCCGCCACGGCCCTCACCGCGAAGCCCGAAGACAGCGCCGAGCCCGAGAACTCGAACTGGCCGTTGCGGAAGCCGGCCCACCGGCCCGCGTCGGACTGGAACCTGACCTCCACGTACTTAGCCCCGAGGGACAGGCCGTAGTCCACGGCCCTGTACATCAGCTCCTCCATACCTCCGCGCCAATACGCCTTTTTATCGATTGCACGCAGCCGCGGCGCCTCGACGCACAGGCCGTGGGGGCCGTCCGGCGGCATGAGGAAGAGCCGGCGTTGCCGCGGTGCGGCCGACGGAGCTCGACCGCTCCGATCGGGCGTCCTTCGAGATTCGGCGCCGTCGGCCGTCCGCGTCAACCTTTTTAGGGGGGATTCCAGGTGCCTCCATGTCCGTCATAGACCAGCGGGATAAACACAGGTTCGGGGAGGACTCCACGCCCAACGTGGCGGAAAACGCCAGGCGTAAGGCGGCTTCTCTGGGCGTCGAGCTGTCCGTGGGCGAGGACCGGGTCAAGATGGGCGACTTCGAGGTGGAGGCGCGGGGCGGCGAGCTGAGGACGCCCTTCGGCGCCTACCCCATAGGGCAGGACGAGTGGGAGATCCTCAAGGGGCTTCTCCTGAACTTCTTCGCGTCCAACGGAAGGCCCCCGGACAGGAGGGAGCTGGCCGATATGTACTTCGCGGCGTCCGGGAGGCCCGGACGGATATGAGGGCGCTCGCCGCGCTCCTCCTGCTGGCGGCCCCCGGCCTCGCCGCCTTCTGGTCGGGGCCCGTGGCGGTCGGGCTCCCCCAGGGCTACGGCATGTCCATAGCGGCCCTTGGGGGCTCCGCCTATCTGTACTACACGGCGCTGGGCAACGGGCCGGCGCTCTCCGGCCTGGTCCTCTCGGGGCCCAGCTACGCCGTGGCGCCGGCTCCGCGGACCGGCGGGCCTGCGGCCTCGCCCTACGTCTTTCACCTGTCCAACGGCTCCCTCGCCATGCTGTGGATCGGGCTGGGGCCCGCCGGATCCTCCTCGCTGGAGATGTCGATCCTCTCGGCGGCCGGCTGGAGCGCCCCCGTCGGCTTGATCTCGGGAGGGGTCGTCCTGGCCTACGCCAGCGACGGGAGGCTGGTCTACGCCGTCTGGCAGCCGGCCCCAGACCCCACCTACGCGTCGTCCCGCCTGGTCGTGATATACCCCAACGGCAGCCGTCTGTCGCTCCGCGAGCCCGGGCTCGTCGGCCTCAACGGCGCATACAGCGGCGGCGCGATGGCGGTCTTCGCCAACGGGACCTACGCCGTGGTGGGCCCCGACGGCTCGGCCAGGCGGATCGAGGCCCAGTACGCGGGGCTGTCCCCGGGCGGGCTCTACGTCCTCTCGGGCGGCGTCCTTAGGTACGGCAACGCCTCGCTGGAGGTCCCCTGGGCCTCGGCCGCGGCGCCCGTCGAGGGGTGCGGAGGGCCCTTCGCCGTGGCTTGGAGCGCCTCGGGCAGAGTGGCCGTCTACGCCCCGGGCGGGCTCAGCCTGAGGAACTTCGCCGTGCCCGGCGCCGTGCGGTCGGTCGGCGCCGTCTGCGCGGGCGGCTTCCTCTATGTCGCCGTCGAGTCGGTGGCCAACCACAGCGGGTCCATATGGGTTGCGGTGGTCCCGACGACGCCGGCCAAGCCGTCCATATCGGCCTCTGCCTCGGGCCCGATCGCGAGCGTCGCCTGGTCGGTCCCGTACCCCGATGAGTACAACGTTACTTCGACGACGCTCCTGGTCTACATCAACGGGGCCCTCGCCGCGGAGAGGCCCGTGGCGCCCCGAGGGACGGCCGCCTACGAGATGTCGAAGCCGGGCAACTACACCTTCGTCCTCCTGGTGTCCACACCCTTCGGCAACGCGACGGCCAGCGCCACGCTGATCAGCAACGCCACGGCGACTACGGCGGCTCCGCAGACGGCCGCCACGCAGACCTCCACCGCGACGACCTCCGCCGCCACCGCGGCAGCCGAGGCGGCCACGTCCACCCAGCCCCAGACCTCAAAGGCGGCTGGCGGACACGGCCTGGCGTACGCCCTGGCCGGGACCGCGGCGATCGCAGCAGCCCTCATCGCCTGGCTGGCCGTCGGCAGACGTCGAGGGGCCGGCCCCCGCCGCGGATCCGCCGACGCGCCCGACGGAGCGCGGCATCCCCGGCGTAGCCGCAGGCGGCCGTGACGCCTCGACTCATGTCGCGGGGTAGAGGCCGAGCGGCGGCTACGCCCGTCTTTGCGGCATTGAATTTTCCATAATTCAAAGCTGGGCTTGTCCTGGAGATCTACTCTGAATACATCGGGTTTATATGGCGGCTGGGACGTCGCTGCCATGAGTCGACTGAAAGTCCTCGGGATAGCGCTGGCGTTGGCCGTTGCGGCGGTCCTCGCGCTCGGCGGCCTCCAAGGCCTCGGAGCCCCGGCCCACCAGCAGACGGGCGCCAGAAGCTCGGGAGGATCCGCCCAGCGGGCCATGGGCCTCGTCGTGGTGAACCTCACGGAGGCCGCCTCGGCCCTCGCCGGCGTCCAGCCCGCGGCTGCGGTAGCTGCGGCCGGACAGGCGACGCCCATCCCGACGCCCATCCAGGGCCCGGCGACGACGGCGGCTGTCGAGTCGCCGCCTGCGCAGACGGCCTCGGCCCAGTACTCCTCCACTAACGTGCAGGTCGAGGGGATAGACGAGGGGGATTTCGTGAAGACCGACGGGCGCTGGATTTATCTATGCTACGGCGGGGTTCTGTATCTGATCACGCCTGGGCTTAAGATCGAGGGGTGGTACGCCGTGGGCGGCGGCCAGTGCCAGCTGCTGGCCGCGGAGGGCCGCGTCTTGGCCATCTGGTCCAACGGAGCCGCCACGGGCCTGGTCCTGCTGTCGGCCGACGGCGGCCTGAGGCCCGTCGCCAGGTTCCAGATAGAGGGGAGGCCCCTCGGCGCCAGGCTAGAGGGCAGCTACGCCTACGTGGTGGTCTCGTCTCCTCTGACCCCGCTCTATCTGGTCAACGGGACCGCGCTGGGCGAGCTCCCCGGCGTCTCGCCGACCCCCGCCGGCGTAGTGGCTGTGGTGGCCGTGGATATGTCGTCGGGCAGGTTCAACTACACCGCGCTGGCCGCCGGCGATATCTACAGGGTCTTCATGTACGGCGACCGCCTCTATCTGTTCCAAAGGCCCGACGGGCTCCAGATGCTGGCCGACATCGTTGAGGCGGGGAGGTCGCGCCTGCCGGAGGGCCTGTGGGAGGAGCTGAGGGGCTACATCGAGAACGGCGACTACCTCGGGCTCTACAACGCGCTGTCGAGGAGCCGCGCCGCCTCCGCCCTCATCGGCCTCTCCGCGCCCGTGAACACCACGGTGTACGAGATAGCCGTGGACGGACTGTCGCTTGGGGTGGCCGCGGTGGGCGAGGTGCCCGGCCTCTTGACCGATCAGTTCGCCGTGGCTCAACGCGGCGGATATCTGATCTTGGCGGCCACGGAGGCCTCGGCGAAGGCGGTCCCGTCCCTCTGCTTCTGCCCCGCGATATTCATCAGGCCGCCGAACTCCACCATATACGTCGACGGGAGGCCGTGGGGCTCCGTTCCCTCTATCGGCGGCTGTCGGTGCCCCTACTTGTACGTGGCCGTGGAGGAGGGCAACGTATCGCTCTACGTCGTCAACGCGGACTCGCTCTCCGTCGTGGCCGAGGTCGCCGGCCTGGCCCCCGGCGAGGAGGTCCACGCGGGGAGGCTCGTCGGCGGGATCTACTACCTGGTCACGTACCGCGCCGTAGATCCCCTCTACGCGATAAACGTGACTGACCCCGCGAGGCCGCAGGTGCTCGGCTTCCTGAAGGCGCCCGTCTTCACGGACTATCTGCACCCCGTCGGGCCCGGCCTCCTCCTAGGCGTGGCGGCGGGGGCGGGCCCGCCGTTCTTCTGGGGCGGCGAGGTCCAGGTCCTGCTGTACAACGTGTCGAACCCGGCGGCGCCTGCCGTGGTCTCCAACGTCACGGTTACCAACGCCCGCAGCCCCGTGATGTCGGACTACCACGCGTTTCTCTACAGATCCGACGCCGGCGTGGCGATTCTGCCCGTCTACGCGCCGAGGCCCTTCGTGCTGGTGCTGTCGGTCGAGGGCGGGAGGCTGGGCGTGGAGGCGGTGGTGGAGGGCGTCTACGCGTCGAGGGCCCTATACATAGGGGACGTCTACTACCTGGTTGGGCCTGGGTGGATAGGCGCCTACAACTCGACCTTCGCCGAAATAGGGCAGTTAAGCCTAAATAGCTAGGCCGCCGGCTCTCCATGAAGCTTTTCTACCTCGTCTTCGCCTTCGCGGCCGTCGCGTTGCTGGCGGCCGCTCTGGAGCTGGCCGCGCAGCTCCACGGCGCCGCGCCCTTCCGGCCGATGGTCGCCTACATCCCCGCAAGGCCGCAGACGGCGCCCCAGATGGTGGTGCTCCTGAACTCCACGGCGAGGGTCAACTCCACGTGGTTCGTCTACAGGGTCTACATCAACGGAACCTCGGGATATCTCTACCTGCCCCTCGACCTGCGCCGGCTGTACGGCGCCCCGGCTGTGGAGGCCCCGGCGGCCGGCATCGGCGGGGCGGCCGGCCTGCCTGAGGAGATCCCCATCGCCGCGGTCGCGGCGCCCGCGCAACCCCCCGCTCCGGCGCCTCGGACGGTCGCCGCCGAGGTACTGGGCGCGGCGTCGGGCCTCCTGCTGGCTCTCTCCGCCTATTCGGCCCTCTGTAGGGGCAGGGCCTGCAAGGCGGGGAGGCTGAGGGCTCTGCTCTACGCCTCGACGTCCCTTCTCGCCGGCTCGGCCGCGGCGGCTCTGGCGGCCGGCCCGCCGATGCTGGCCCTCGGCACGCCAGGCGCCATAGGCGTCTATAGATATCTGGCGGCGAGGAGGAGGCTCGAGGCATGGCTAAATACGATATTGACGTAATAGCCAGAATACTCCTGGCGCTTCTGGAGGGGCCGGCCAAGAGGACGTCGCTGTACTACAGAAGCCGCCTCTCCTACCCGCGGTTTCTCCAGTACCTCTCCTTTCTGGAGGAAAGGGGGCTGGTGGCCGAGAGGGACGGCGTCGTCATGCTGACCGACAGGGGCATGAAGGCCGCTACGGAGCTCGACAGAATGTTTGACGAATACCTAGATTTCTAGCCGGTCCAGCGGCCGTGGCGGCGACCCGGTCAGCGGATCCGGCGGCCTGCCGCGAGGTCGGCGTCTTCGCGGCCTCGGCCTAGGCGGCCTATGTCATCGAAAAATCGCCGATTGACAGCCATAAGACTCTCGAAAACTATGATGATATCTAAATATTACGTTTATTCCTTATAAAGACTGAGACATTAGAAATACAGCCACGACCTCGACCGCCTCCGGCCTAAGCCTTCGCGGCCCAGCCGCGGAGGCGAGGGGGGATAAACCGGCGGCGTCGGACGGGGCAACCCGCCCGGTGTCGCCGGCTAAACCGGCGCCGGCGGCCGGGGCCGTGGCTCCTCCTGATCCATACGCCAGCTACACCTATATGTTGCCGGCCTGCCTAGGATTCGGCCGTTTGACGGCCTCGTCGCGTCGACCCCCGCCGCTTAGTCGAGCCGCGGGGGAGCAAGTTTAAATCGCGTCGCGTTTCCCCGGCTATGGATCTGCCGATCTTGATAATAAACTTCAAGGCGTACGGCGAGGCGGCCGGGCGCAGGTCGCTCGATATAGCCAAGGCCGCGGAGCGCGTGGCGAGGGAGCTGGGGGTGAACATAGCGGTGGCGCCGGGCCATCTGGAGCTGGCCCTCGTGGCCCAGTCCGTGGAGATACCCGTCTACGCCCAGGGCGCCGACGCGGAGTCGCCGGGCGCCCGCACGGCCCATGTGGCGGTCGACAACGTGAAGGAGGCCGGGGCCTCGGGCCTCATCTTGAACCACAGCGAGGCGCCGCTGCGCCTGAACGACCTCGCGGGGCTTATAGCCAGGGCGAGGGGCGTGGGGCTCGACGTGGTGGCGTGCGCGCCCGACCCGAGGACCAGCCTGGCCGCGGCGGCTCTGGGGCCTCACGCCGTCGCGGTCGAGCCGCCCGAGCTCATCGGGACGGGGAGGGCGGTCTCCAGGTATAGGCCCGAGGCGATCGTGGAGACCGTGGAGCTTGTCAGGAGGCACTTCCCCGAGGTCGCCGTGATCACGGGCGCCGGGATAGAGTCGGGGGAGGACGTGGAGGCCGCATTGAGGCTCGGCACCAAGGGCGTCCTTCTGGCGAGCGCCGCCGTGAAGGCCAAGGACCACTACGCCAAGATCCTCGAGCTGGCGAAGCCCTTGGCCGGGCGCTAGCGCCTCCCCGGCCGTCGCGATCCCGTCGGCCGGAGGCCTGACCGCCGCAGGTCCCGTCGGGGCTGTCCGGACCGGCGAGGGAGGAGTGCGGCGTCAGCCGAAGAGGGAGAGGAAGTCGCGGTCGGAGGATATGGCGGCCTGCTCCTCGGCTATCTTCTCCAGGTAGTGCCCGCCCCTCTCCTTGAGTATAGCCGCGACGGCCTCGGCGATGTCCCTATCCACATGCGGCCTGGGGTACTGTAGCCCTATTCTGCCGACGGTGGCCTTGGCCATTATCCACATGGCCGCGCGCTCCGCGTCCACGTTGGAGGGGCTTACGCCGAGCCAGTAGAGCTCTCTGACGAGGCCGTAGGCCAGGGCCCGGAGCATCTTCTCCCTATTTTCGGAGAACAGCTGGGCGTCGCGCCTCGAGATCTCCCGGGCCGCGGCCTCAGCGGCCTCCGGCGCCCCGTGGAAACGCGCCCTGGTGAGGACCTCCGCGATCTCCCTATCGGCCAGTATGGGCCTGAAGGATTTGTGGAGGAGGGCGAGCGAGAGGAGGGCCTGGTTGTACACCACGCCGGTAACGAAGTTCTGTACGGCCTCGTCCACCGGCAGATCTCGCCCGGCGGAGCCCCTCAGCAGGGCCTCTAGGTCGTCCGCCGTCACCGGGTCGTACAGCACCAGCCGCCCGTCTGCGAACACGGCGGGTATCCCCAGGACGGCCCGCCGGAGGTCCGCCAGGGACGCGGGGACGAACCTCGCCTGGAGCCCCCTCGCCTTCGCGTCTCTGTACAGCTTCCAGCTGGAGGAACAGGTGTGGTGCACCACAACCTCGACGGCCATGGCAGAATATACGCCCTAATTATCGTTTTCCCTCCTCCCCTTCCCTCCTGTACCTCTCCTCGGCCATCCGCTTTATCGTCTCGGCGAGGTGCGGCGCCCTCCCCGAGAGGACCTGGATGGCCTCGTGGACCGTCATGTCGGGCGTCACGCCGTAGGCCCGCAGGGACAGCATCACGTCCCTCAGCACGTCCTCGACCTTGATTATCTTAAGCGCGTCGGCGGCGGGGCTTATCGCGGCGTAGCGCCTGTTGCCGCTCCTATAGGTGCTGACAAGCCCCTCCCGCTCCAGGTAGAAGACGTGCCACTGGGCGGCGCCGTAGCTCAAGCCCAGCTCCTTGGCGATTCTGTAGATGGGCAGAGGCCCCCTCCTTCGGAGGAGCTCCAGTATGCCGACCTTGACTTCATCCACGCAAAGGATATAAAGTGGATTTAAGGCTGACGCGCTAGCCGAAGCTGAGCCTTATGGGCTTCCGGTAGGAGTCCACCAGCTCTGCGCGGAGCCCCCTCTCGGCCAGATACCGGCCGGCGTCCTCGGGCCCCACGTCGGGCAGAGCCGCCACGTAGGCCAGCCGCGTATCCACGTCGAAGGTCGCCGCCACGACGTAGGGGGGCAGATCGCCCTCGACCAGCTCCTTGATCCTCCACGGGTCGCCGCGCCCCACCGAGAAGACGTAGTGGGGCAGGACGACCTCGTAGCCCAGATCCATCACCCTTCTGACGGCCTCGGCTGGCTGTATGGCCGCCTCGTCGATCTCGAGGACGACGCGGCCGCCGTCTATATATGCGTTATATATGCCGGGGATCGCCATCAGCATCTGCACCATGCCCTCGTCGGCGTAGGATCTGGACGCCAGCGCCACCGAGACCGTCCTCATGCCCCTGGGGGCCGGCCGCGCGCCTGGGGGATCGCGGCGCAGGCCGGCTTGGAGGTCGCTTGCGTCATGGCGAGTCGCCGTACGATACATAAAACATTTTGCCTACCGGCCGGCCGCGGACTCCGCCGGCCTCTCGGCCCTGCTCAAGAGATAGGCGAGCAGCAGAGGCATGAGGAAGTTCGTGGCGACGCCGACGACCGCCAGAGCCGACGCAGGGGGACGCCCTACGGCCAGACTGAGCAAGACGAGGGCGATGCCGAATATGGCGCCCTTGGAGTACCAGGGAAGCCTCAGCCTGTCCCAGACGGCGGCCATTATGAGGCCTATGATGACCAGCCACACCAAGCTCCCAACGACCGCAGCCACGTAGGCCACCGATACCGAGAGCTGGGCTATTTGTTGCAGTTGCTGTTGGGTCAGCGCGGCGCCGCTCGACTGGGCGACGGATGCCGCAGCCTCGTATGTAGCTCTATAGAGCTCATCTCGATATATATACAGCTCTAGGGCCGAGACAGCCCCGCCGATGAGCCCAACTACGGCGCCCCACCTAGCGCCTTGGCTCAACTTCATGCCGCCATGACGCCCCATAAATATATTCTTGTCGAGGCGCGGCGGGTCATGCGGACCTAGGCGGACGTCCAGCGCGCCCCGTCGCCGCGGCGCCCCCCGTCCTCCGACGCCCCTCAGGCCGCGGATCGGGCGGCGCGTTGCCCTAGAAGGAGGTCCGGCGGCCCCTCATCTGGGGCCTCCCGAAGTCGAACCTCTCCTCGAGCCAGGGGTCCGCGTTGAGCGAATAGCCCTGCATCTCCCAGTAGCCGGGGGCGGGCTCCTCGAGGACCTCCAACGCGCCGAAGTACTTGACGCTCTTCCACCCGTAGCGGGTGGGCACGACCAGCCTGGCGGGGGCGCCGTGTTTCCTGGGCAGAGGCTCGCCGTCCATGGCCCAGGCGATTATCGACGTCTCCTCCATGAGGGCCTCCATCGGCAGAGATGCGTTGTAGCCGTCGGCGCCCCACGCGAGGGCGTAGGGGCCGTACGGCCTAGCCTCCTCGAGGAGGGCCTTGGTCTGGACGCCTCTCCACGTCACCCTCTCCACGGACCACCCCGTCACGCAGTGGAAGGGGGCGACGAGGTCCACGCAGCCGTAGCGATCGGCGAGTTCTCTGAGTGGTATCTCCAGAGGCCTCTCCACAAGCCCTGCCACGCGTATCACGTGCCTCTCGAAGGATATGTCCGGCGGGTCGAACACGTCGTAGACGACGAAACGGCGCGCGCGGACCTGGTTGGGCGGCCACGGCCTATCCATCTTTATCACCCTGCAGTCCATGTAGGCCTCGATTTCCCGTCTTAAATTTGGGCCGGCCTCGGCGGCCGATCGGGACGCGACGCCGGGCCTCGGCCGCGCGGGGATGCGGCGTAGGCAGGGCCGGGGCTCCGAGGGGGCGTCGGGCGGCGTCCGGGAGGCGCGGGCGGATCCGCCCGCTCGGCGGCGTGGTCCGGGCCGCCCGCACGTAGGCGCCTGTCGGAGAAGGTTTTTAAGCGGGTGGGAGAGGCGCCTTATGAAGCTGTTGACGTTCAGGCTCGGCGAGGTGAGGAAGGTGGGGCTTTTCCTCGACGGCTCGGTGCTGGACCTGCCCAAGGCGTATAGGCTGGCGTACGATGCCTACGAGGCGCCGGACTTCCTCTACGACATGAGGAAGCTCATAGCGGTCGGGAGGCCGGCGCTGGAGGTCGTCGAGCGCCTCTCGAGGGAGGCGCCTGAGGAGGCTAAGCTCGACGTGGGGGAGATCGCCTGGGAGCCCCCCGTCCCGAACCCCGAGAAGATCCTCGCTGTGGCCGTCAACTACAGGTCGCACGGCAAGGAGATGGGCCACGAGCCGCCGCCGAGGCCCTACCTCTTCCCCAAGCTCCCCAACGCCCTGGTGGGGCACGAGCAGCCCGTGGTTAAGCACAGGGTCGTGGAGAAGATGGACTGGGAGGTGGAGCTGGTGGTGGTGATGGGGCGCCCCGGCAAGTACATACAGCCGGAGAAGGCCCTCGACCACGTCTTCGGCTACGCCGTGGGCAACGACATATCGCTCAGAGACTGGCAGTACCCGGCGACCCAGTACGGCCTCAACTGGATATGGGGCAAGTCCATGGACACGGCGGCGCCGGTGGGGCCCTACGTGGTGACCAGGGACGAGGTGCCGGATCCCAACAGGCTGGGGCTCAGGCTGTGGGTCAACGGACAGCTGGAGCAGGAGGGCAACACCTCCGAGCTGATCTTCAACGTCCAGCAGTTGATCCACTGGGCCTCCCAGGGGATAACCCTGAAGCCCGGCGACCTGATATTCACCGGCACTCCGCCCGGCGTGGGGTTCCCCAAGGGCAAATTCCTAAAGGGGGGCGACGTGGTGGAAGCCGAAGTGGAAAGGATCGGACGGCTCAGGAACTACGTGGTCGAGGAGAAATAGGGCCGTCCCGCCGGATCCGGCCCCCAACTGCTGGCCGCCTCCGCGGCCCTCCGGCCAGCTCGACAAGGTCTATGATATCTGCCAGTAGCCTGCGCCGGGGCCTGCGGGCTGGCTTTTGGGCTGGATTTACGGAGCGAATTATGGGGTACATCGGATTCGCCTTCGTCGCGGAGCCCCTCCGGCGGGACGTCGCGACGACGAAACCCTGCAGATGGTCATCGAGAAGATGCTCGCCTACGATGTCATGACTGTGCCGTTTTCCTACCTCTGCAGCATAACTAGCTTCTACTGTCCTCATGATGGGCGCCTTCAAGCTAGCCGGAGCGGATCAGCGCGCCGCTTGAGCACCTGAAGAAGTACGGGATAAACTTCGTGAAGGCCGGTGACCAAGATCGACCCAGCAAACAAGGGCGTCCACCACCGCCGGCGATTTAACGTGCGACGATCTGGTGGTGTCTCTCGGCGCCGAGACGGTGGAGACGGGCTTCCCCCACACCTGGGAGCTGGAGCCCTCGCTCAAGGTGGCGGAGACGCTTTCGCAGGTGCGGCAGGGCCACGTGGTCGTCGGTGTTCACTCTCTGCCGTACCGCTGCCCGCCTGCGCCCATCGAGCTGGCCATGTTGACCCACTTTTACTACCTAACCAGAGGCTTAGAGACAAGGTGAAGATCACCGTAGTACATCAGCTGAAGAGGCCGTTTGAGAACTTCGGCCCCATGGCGGCCAAGTGGATGTCCGGCTTCCTCCAGCAGCTGGGCGTAGAGTACATCGGCATCGGCCAGGGGCAGGCCATCAAGTCGCTGAGGAATAACGAGCTTACCAACGGCGAGCGGGTGAAGTTCGACGCCGCGTTCATAGTTCCTCCGCACAAGGCCCCTGACCCGGTGCTCAACAGCGACCTCGCCAAGAACGGGTGGGCCGCGCCGCGGAGCCCCGCCAACGGCGACTTCAGAAGCGAGAGGTACGACGACGTCTACGTGGTGGGCGACGTGGCGGCTCCCAACGTGCCTGTCGGCATGGCGGGGACTATACTCCACAGCTATGCGCCGTGGGTCGTCAGCAATATTCTGGCCGACCTCGCGGGGGTGTCCATGGCAAGCCGCCGTTTAGAATAGTCGGCACCTGCGCCCTGGACGTGGGCGCATACGGCATGGCTGCCGCCTGCGACTTCACGCCGTTTGTGAAGGAGCAGAAGCCGTATCCCGGCTGCATGTTTCTGCCGCCTTCGCCGGTCTCTCGTATGTTCAAGGATGTTCGAGAAGGTATACTTCAACTGGCTGTTGAACGTGGTGCCATGACCGAGGTGGTAACGATTCCCAAGGCTGAGTACGAGAGGCTTCTGGCGGACGTCGCCGCGCTTAGAAAGGAGGTGGAGGAGCCGAGCTCCCTGCTGTTGCCGCTCAAGGTAGTGCTGGAGAGGCTGCCGCACCTCTGGCTGAGGTCGTGCGGATGTTGGTGAAAATCCCACCATCACGGGGCAGGTCGTCGTGGTGGACTCGGGGCAGTTGTTGCTAGGATGGCTTTAGTCCGACATCCAGAGAAGTCCATAGCTAGCTTTTTTCACAAGCGCCGACTCCACGTCTCTTTTCAAAAGCTCCACGTTGACGTATATCTTACTCATGGCGTCTGCCCACTCCTCTTGTGTAGACTCTGCCCACTCCCTATATAGAGCGGCCGCGGCTAAGGTACCCATCTGGGTCAGTAGCCTCTTGGCGTGGAGCTCCACGCCGTCTCTCAACGCCGCGGCCGCCCCCTCCCTAGCCTCCTCCAAGGCGGCTACCAGCTTACGTCTAACCTCGTCGTCGCGGATTCTAGAGATCCGGCTGGCCAGCTCCTCAAAGAGAGTCTTTCCCGCCTCTTTTCTATAAAACGCCTCGGCCATGTCCAACGCCTGGATGTTGCTAGTGCCTTCCCATATGGCGGTCACCAGGGCGTCTCTATGTAGCTTAGCCATGGGGTACTCCTCTAAGAAGCCGATGCCGCCCATAAGCTCCATGGAGTACCTCGTCACATCTATGGAGACCCAGGCCGCCATGTTCTTAACGATATGCGTAAGGAGTCGGGCGTAGTGATAGGCTTGGCCATATGGCGGCCTCTCACCCGGCGCCACGTCGCTGAAGGATTTAGCCGCGGCGAGAGTTAAGAGGAGGACGGCCTGGAGTCTGGCCTCCATCTCCACAAGATCCCGTAGATAAAGGGGATGTTCCACAAGTCTTCTGCCGAATGTCTTTCTCTCGTTTCCGTATAGATACGCCTCCCACAACGTCTTCCTCGCTAAGCCCAACCCCGCGGTGGAGTTGTCGATCCTCGCGATTGTGAGTATCTCAAGGGCGATGTATATCCCGGTCTCAGCGGCGCCTAGAAGGTAGGCCTCTGTGTCTACCAGCTCCACCTCGCCTGTGGGCACGGTGATTGTGCCTAATTTGTCCTTGAGCCTGAGTATCCTCCAGTTGGGCCTCCCCCCGGCGCGGTGGGCTGGCGCAAAAAAGGCGGCTATGCCCTTGGCCCCCGGCCGCGGCGGCGTAGGCTTCGCCGTTATGATAGCCGCGTCTGCCAGCCCCACGTTACTTGTGAAGTACTTAACGCCGCGGAGTCTCCACAGCCTCTCGGTGACTCTTTCGGCGGCTGTCTCCAACCCGCCGAGGTCGCTGCCGGCCTGGACCTCCGTGTAGAAGGTGGCGCCCATCCAAGGCCGGTCTCTCTTTAGGAAGTTGGGGAGGTAGAGGGCTTTCGCCTCGTCGTCTCCATACTTGGCGAGGCCGTAGGCGGTTTGCTCCGTGAGAGTAATGGTGCAGAAGAAGCCGGCGTCTGAGATGAGATACCCCGAGACGAAGTGGTATATCAAATCTCTCTCCCCAGTCAAGGTTTTAGAGACCACGCCGAACTTCAAGAGGTCGTAAAGTGTCTGGATGTGGCTGGGCGAAGCTTGTACATAGTTTATCTCTTGGCCTAGGGCGCTCCACCGCCTGAGAACTGGTCTTGCGTAGTGATCTACGTAGTAGGCCTCCTCCATCATTTTAGTAGAGACGTAGGCCCCCAGTGAGGACAAGTCTTCATCTCTTTGGAATTTAAGAGCGTCTAGAAAAAATTGAAGCGGCTTATCGTTGACGTAATAGTTTTTGCCGTAGCTTAACCACAAGTCCCTAAACATGCAATATACCGAGGTGTATTTAATATGTATCATCTACATCGCTTGTCTATCGATTTTTCGCTTTTAGTGGAATTTAACATATAAGTTCGCGTGTGTCTCGCATATATCCTCTCTCTGAGAGGACGTGAATTGAGGCTAACTCCGGCGCTTTGCGTCGCCTGCGGCGTATGTGTAGATAAGCGTCCAGAGGGAGCCATGGCGGTTGAGTTGGCGCCGGTTCCCAAGCCCTACGAGACTAAGATGCTGTTCCGCGACCAGCCGGCGCGGTGCTGCCTCTGCGGCAGAGAGCTCCCATACGCCGAGTCCATGGCTCGTAGAGTAGCCCAGCGACTAAGGGAAAGCGGCCTCCTCTCTGACCACGTCTATCTCTGTGAGGATTGCCGCCTCAAGTCTTTCCCCACCTAGCCCTCATTACGTGTTTCTCACGGGTGACGTGGTGAGGGCCCGCATCACCGGCGAGAGTACAGAGACAATGTGTGCAATAGACCCAAGGTAGCGCCTCGACCCCCTCCTCCTAAACTCTTCCTCAAGCTTCTCCCGGAGAAACTGAGTGTTTATCCCCAGCTCCCGCCTCTCCACCATCTCCCTCTTCACCCGTGTAGACACCGTAACGTAGTCGCCCACATGTCTACCAAACTTCACTATCTATGCCCATCAGGCCGCAATTGTTATATGGCTTGAATCCCCCATTGCCGTGGATTCGGAGAGACTGTCAAGAGCCTTGAGGGATCTTGAACGTTCGGTGAATTTCATGGGGCAGATCCTGAACCGTCCACTTGATGAGTTTTTAAACGACGACGAGGCTGTGTACGCCTTGAGATACGCCGTGATTGAGGCAGTAGAGGCCGCCGTCCAGATCGGTTTAATCCTCCTCCGGGGGACGGGAGCCCGCCCGGCCAGCTTCGGCGAGGTGTTTGAGCTGCTTGGGGAGAGGGGAATCATCCCGCGGGATCTCGCCGCGGCGATGCGGAGGTTCGCGGGCCTTAGGAACCTGTTGGTGCACCGCTACTGGGAGGTCGACGACGCCAGGCTGTATAGAGAGCTGAAGGAGGGCGGCCTCGAGACGTTGAGGCGGTTCCTCCGGCATGTCCATTAGGTGGTACGAGCTGGGGCCTGGGGAGCGGGAGGAGGTCGCAAGGAGGCTGGCCGAGGCGTTGTGGAAGGAGGAAAGGGTGGCGTTGGCCTTCCTCTTCGGCAGCTTCTTGGATGGGGCCTTTAGGGATGTGGACGTCGCGGTTTACCTCTCAGGCGAGGTGGATCTCCTAGACGCCGCGGCATATGCCGAGGAGCTCTCCGGCCGCCTCACCCCCCTCGTGGGTCTGCCGGTCGACGTCGTCGCGCTGAACTTCGCGCCGGCCTGGCTGTTGAGGAGGGCCATGGCCGGCA
>Ga0209739_100305_pt1 | contig 20665 bp, 25 predicted proteins | sample JossMetagenome_2_FD_184729 | JGI IMG/M metagenome (GOLD analysis project Ga0209739, IMG submission 184729) | Hot spring sediment microbial communities from Joseph's Coat, Yellowstone National Park, USA - JC3_ASED (SPAdes) (version 3) | ecosystem: Environmental > Aquatic > Thermal springs > Hot...
TATGTTTCTAGCCTTCTCATGATAAGATTTTATTCTTCTCAATATACCTTTCTCCTCCAAACAAGATATCTTGATGAAGAATATTTTCTCTGAAGCTCTTCTGCAAGCCTGATAGGTATGACTGTCCCGGCAAGGATCAGAGACAATCTCTCGCTTCTTATTGACCTTTTCAAGGATTCAGCAGAGTCTAAATATGACTCTCTAACTTGAAGCCTGAGATCCGCTTATAGGGAGAGCTTTGTGCAATTTTCACCTCTAATCTTATCCAGCTTCAACGATCAATTAAATACTCTTTCTGAACCTAACAGAACTTGCTAACCTTATGATCACGTTTAAAAGCTCTTTATCCTGTTTGTCTGAGAGTATGTTCTGATAATTCTTGAGATCCATAAATTTATGGATTGACGTTGAAAGTCTTGTTCATAGCCTTAGGATTGATAATCTATCCAAGGCTATATGTTGATGTGAATGGTGTTGAAATCTCTAATAATCCGAAGAGTATTTTTGCTTTTATCTCACCTTTTATCTCTATCTGAAGTTTTCCCATGAGTATCGCGTTTATCAATGCCTTGGATATTTTAGAGTATTCCACTTTTATCGTCAGATCTTGATATATTGATGATTTAGCAACCACTCTGGTGGGAGGCATACTGCCTGTGCCGACCAGCTCGCCATTTATATATATAGAGTAGTTGTTTATCCAAAATGTTGGAGTATGACCCCTCCCCGCCCCTAAAGGGCGAGGTTTCGAACCTCTGGGTCTCGGGTGTTAGCCCTCTGGAGGGGGATTAATTTTTTTCATTTTAATAATCATCGGGCTGGAGGCAGACATCGGGGCCTCCCCCCTAGGGTCATCGAGGCGCTCTAATGAAGCGCCCATCCGAGATATTAGCCTCCAAACCCTCAAAATATTATACATCTCATCACAACCATAAACATTTTCATTAAAAAACTTATAAATATACCTCGCTCTGAAGGGCTAGGCTTGTTCTCATCATGTCATTTCTGAGTTTCTTAAGTTCTTCTGCTTGTTTTGATGTTTTATTCTCTAACTCTTGTAGACGTCCTAAAAACTCTTTAATTACTCTAATTTCTATGCCTCCGCTTGTTAAGATTATTCCAAGACTGTAAATCTCTTTCTCTAACTCCTCTTTACGTTTCTCAACATCTTTAATAGCTGACATCATCTCATTTATTTTATTATCAAGATCTTTAATAATTTTCTCGGCCCTCTCTTTATACTCATTAATCTTTTCATTATACACATCTTCTATTATTGTCGCATATCTCATGATGTTTCTCATAGATCTTTCAATTCTAGAGACAACTTCTATAACAGGTTTTGTCACTATCCTCTCATTACTAAGGGTTCTTTCAAAAAGATTTTCTGCAACATCTAATGAAACGCCCAGCTTCAAAACAAGATCATTAGGATTCTTAATTTCACCAGATCTTAACAACTCAACAGCTTCAGCCTAGATCGTGTAGAAGGGATATTAATAATATTTTTATATTTTATAAAGGGAATAAAATTACGGATCAGATTAGAAATTGTTTATCTTATGAAGATTTCATAGATATAATCGATAGTGGTAGAATCATTGCTAAGAAACAATTTATAAATAAAATGATTCAAGCAAATTCTCAGACAAGATCAAAGTATTATATTTTTGTTGGGAAGATATTAAATAAAATTCTTCGTAAGCTGGTTAGACTAGAATTAAGAAGAGTTATGGATCCAGAATATTCAAATTATGTTGTAAATGATGATGAAAAAGCTTGGGCATTAGATTTTCTATCTTATATACTTCGAGTAAGACCTGAGTTTTGTATAGATCTTTTTGATAATCATGATGTGAAAGAGATAAAGAAATTTATAAGAAATAAAATTTATTCTGCATTACTATCTGAGATCCCAAGATCAATGCTATTTGATGAAGAAGATTTAAAGTTGCAGAAAAAATATGAAGAATTTAGAAGAAATATAAGAAAAATAAAGGACTATTACGTTCTAAAATTCTCCGGCAGAGAATATAAACTTCCAATTAATCATTTTGAGATCCCTGTTTTCTTTCATAAGCTGGGAATCGAATATCTCCCTCAGAAAGCTGTTGATAAATTGAAAGAAAAAGATTTTATAGATGGAGGAGCTTACATAGGTGATAGTGCAATAGTGCTTCAAGAGTATGATCCGCGGAGAATATATGCTTTCGAACCATTGTCAGAAAACTATGATCTGCTTTTAGAGACTATCAAATTAAACAATTTATCACAAACAGTGGTGCCAATTAAAAAAGCTCTAGGTCTGAGAAAAGAGAGTAAACATATCGTGCCTCTTGGTGGTTCGTCTTTTATCTCAGATATATTTAACCAAGAGACGGGTCAGATAAGTGAGGTGATATCAATAGATGAATTTGTTGATGAAAAAGATCTTGAGGTAGGGCTCATAAAATTAGATGTAGAAGGTTACGAGCTTGATACAATATTAGGTGCAGAGAAAACTATAAAAAGATTTAAACCTGTCATGATCGTGTCTATATATCATAGAGGCCAGGACTTCTTTGAGACGCCTAAGATGATTAAAAATTTTGTTTCTGAGTATAGATTTCGTTTTCTAAATCTTAATGCAGAAACAGCTTTTACTGAGAGAGTGTTATTAGCTTATACAGAGGGATCTTCATGAACTTTCAGCCGAAGATTAGTATTGGAGTTCCTGTTTATAATGCTGAGAAATATATTAAAGAAGCGATCATCTCAATAATTGCTTAAGATTATCCAGGTGATATAGAGATTATTATAGCTTATGATAAAGGAAGCAACGACAAAACTCTAGATATACTTAATAATTTGAAAAAGATCTTGCCCACAAATAGAGAATTGATTATGATCTCTCACGAACACACGACACCCTTCAGAGCACGAATGGTTATATTAGAAAATTTCAGCGGAGATCATATACATTTTTGATTAAGATAAAATATGCCAATAATCTCATATTTTGATCCATTCATTTAATATTTTGGCTAGCTCTTTCACATCGTTTTGAAAGATGTATGGTTCATGTAAAATATGATTCTTGAAACTATAAAATTTTTTGATATAATATTTATAGTTTTCAATGTAATATTCTATATTTCTGAGATATTGATTGTAATTAAGCATGCAATCGAGATAACAATTCAGCTTGAACTCTTCTGGAATCATACAATCATCTTGATAGTAATAGCCTCCATGATTATTTACAATAGCCATATTATTCATAACAATTGCCTCACGTAATGGACGATCTCTCCCTGGATGAATACCTATGTCGACAAATAACTTGGTTTTTGATAAGATCTTGAGCATAAGTTTTTTGCCAACATTTTTAAGCTCAAAAACTGTAAAACCACGCCTTTTAAGAAGATTTATTAGTTTAAATGATACTGGATAGGCTTTTCTAGCGTTCCACGCAATAAGATCATCTTTTATATTATGCCCGGCCCTGGCGTTATTTATAAACTCCTCTTCTAAAGGCTCACGTATCATTATAATCTTGTCATGTTCAATATTATGATCAAGAAGAAATTCTTTGGCATATTTAGATTGTGCTAGATGTAGATCTGCATTAGGTATATAGATCTTCTTCTCATTAATAAGCTTATTAACATATTCAGCTTTAAATGCATTAAAATATACATATATGTATCCTTGGATATATGCGTAAATGAGATAAGGATCTAACATATATTTACGATAAATATATAAGATCTTTTCCCATATAGATGGCTTATAAATAGTGAGAACATAATTATCAACAGCAAGCCAATAAATCACTTTTTTAGCCTTTATAAAACGTTTCATAAGATGTGTTGCCGTCTCTGGCACTATTATGACTACGTTCTTATCATCTTTTATATTATCAATATAAATCCATGAACATCCATATTTTTTATAATTAGGATGCACAGGATCTTCCTTAGTTCTGCCATAAAAAGCTATAGAAGCATCTATATCAAACATTTTCAGCTCACGACATAATTGAAATAATGCCGTAGGACCCCCAGTATAAACTCCAGCAGGAGCTGCTATAAAAATCTTCATATCAGCACCTTCTAACTATTCTTTATTCTTTTGAAAATTTAACAGTTAATATATGCTACATAAGGTTTTTATAGTGATTTTACAAACTTTCATCATACGAATAGATAAAGCTTACACTTATTTTATTATTATTAATAGTTTTTAAAAGGATCCTATTATGATAAAGACCCTGAATCGTATTAATATAAGATCTTTATCTTTTTAGCAATCTCTCTAGAGATAACAATCGAGCAAGCCTCGGCCTCAGAAATAGATGAAGATAATTATCTTTCTAATCAAAACTTCTCATCCTATGATCTTTATTAATAAAGTTTTGAAGAAGAACTACCTATCTAAAAATCTCTCGATAAAAAGTGAAGATGTGAGAATAAGAGAAAAATAAAAATGTATAAACGGTTATTGATCGAAGGTATATTTTGTTTGTTAAGAAAACATCGTCTCGAACCTTTTTATGTCTGTAAAGATCTTTTGTATGTTATTGTTGTGTATAGGTTTTGGAGGGTTTTAATAGGTTTTTCTTTTTATTCTGTTTAATATTATTGTTCCGATGTCCTCTCTTTTCATGAGGTATTTTAAAATGTTTAATATTGTTGATCTGAACAGTGGGTCTCTAAAGATCTTGTCTATATATACGTCTAACAATGTTGTCATATCGATTCTGTATGGCGTCTCTGCCAATCCTCTTCTCACTAAGCTGCATATCTCTATTGTCTTCTCAACTGACTTCTCTATATCAAGCTCATATGCTATGTCCCACACTTTTTTGCTCATCCATCTCCATATTGTTAAACAATCTATCAAAAGAACCATATGTTCCTTATATATTGCGTGGGCTGCTGAAACAGCTGTCTCAGCCTCTATGGTCAACGCTCTTGCCATAGCATTGTCTATCATGATCTCCTCAGAATATTCTTTGAGCAACTTCTCACCATCTGAATATATGATCCATGCAAATGAAGGCTGTGTATACAGGTCTATTATGAAGCTTTTTCTAGCTAGAGTTATTGTGTAAGGCTCATAAACTATCACCTCGAATCCTTTCTCACGTAAAAGTCTCGTTGCTTTATAAATATCTTTTGAACTTATTATTATATCAAGATCCACTGAGACATGATCCACAGGCTTTCTAAACTTATAAAAAGCATATTCAAAACCTCTCAAAACATTAGCAACCTCATAGACGTTATTCATAAACCATCTATATCTAGCCTCCTCACGTGAAAGCTCTTCGCCAAGAACATCTTTTATACTCCTGAGATATGATAGATAAAGTTTGTTAAATCTTGCAACATCTGCAAGCCTTGTAGCCTCGTAATGATCTGGTCTGTAAGATCCTTCTAAAACCTTAAGTAGCCTAAGAGACAGACTATCCTCGAGAGTATTCATCTTTTTAGACATTTCAAAACCTCTATAGCAACCTCATGAGGATTTTTAGCTCCAGTATCAATACTGCATAGCGACAGATTTTTAGCCAGAGAATTATATATAGAAAGCTCTTTAAAAACAAAACTTTTCGGGGTATCAGATCTTTTGAAAAGAATGTTGAGGTCAGCATATAGATAAACAGGCTTCTCGATATAGGCTAGTCTGAGAAGAAAAGATCCGTAGATGCTTCGAAGAAAAGATGGTCTATCAAGAGTCGCTATGACCCATATTATGAAGTCTAGAAAACCTCTGTCACAAACAAGATAATCACAGAAAATCCTTAGAAAAAACCTTATGAAGACATGAGGAAGAAGAGACCAGAACTCAATATGAACCCAGAGACTTTTAAGTCTCTCAGGAACACAGATCATATAATAAGGATTACAGTTGCCACGAAAAGATTTTACACGAGAAAAAATTCTTGCCAAAATAGATGCGAGAATATGAGAACCTCTAAACCAATGAAAACAAACAGAACCGTGATTAGATAATAGAGAGACTAAAAACCTGGCAACAGTAGTTTTTCCAGAACCATCAGCACCTGATAGTATAATATAACTAATTCTTTTCAATATGTTATAGCCTTCTATAATATATTGATCTATGTTAAAAGCTAATTTGCAATTTTAAAGTCTTCAACCTAATAATTTTTCTTAACTAATATGCAAAGCCTAATAATCGGGCCGTGCTTAAGACCTGATTGCAGAATCTTTCTCTTTATTGTTCTTAAAGGGAGAGGATCATGTGTTATCTCTCATTTATTATCACGTCGCTGAAAACTTGCTACATCTTTAAGAATCAACTTATATCTAAGTCTTTTATACTTTTCAAGATCAGTTATCTTATGTCTCTTTTAGCTATTAAATATCCTTGCTTCTCAATAGATTGAGGAAAACTTCTTATAGGCTTGATCTTTGTGTTAAAACCTGAATCTTCTAAAAATCTTTTTAATTCATGATATCCATTATGATATTCGATAATAATTTCTTTAAAGATCTTAAGATCCTGAGGATCTGTATGTAATATCGTGTCGTATTCACAGCCTTCACAATCCATTTTAAGAACAGCATCATCTAAATTGATGTTCTTCGCAACATCTCTTAGTGAAATAGTATCTACAACAAAATTACCACTTGGACACTCAATATTTATTCTGTCATGAACACTTGCAACAGCCTTATTAATAGGAGAAACCTTATCCATTATATTGTTAAGTCTTAAATTCTCAAGCAATTCATTAAAAACATCAGGACAAGGCTCTATAGCAATAACATGTTCAGCTCCTCTCAATATAAAATATACTGCAGTCTCACCATATCCTGCACCTACGTCAATAACAAATTTTTTCTCTACATCAATATTTCTATGCTCTTCATAATCATATATCTCTAGGATATAACCTCTCATATGCTTAAATTTTACGTTATCTTTAAACCAGTAGCCGTAGTTTCTTATATAGCTCCATCCATTTTTAAGGGCTTCAAATATCATATCGCTGGCTAAAAGCTCTTTAAATGGAATAAGAGATCTCTCTGTGACAACTAAATGATCTTGACATTTTAAATCCTTGAATAGTCTATTAAACAATCCGTTAAGTAATAACGAATATAGTTTAGAAGATATTGTAAGTGATGTGCCATCCCTACGTTTTATATTAAGAGTATTGTCTTTCAATAGGCCTTTGCTACATAAAAGGTATCTTAAAGCCGCTGAAAACCAGTTCTCAAAATAATTCTTACTAATTATTAATAATTTTGACCATCTTAGGTATTTCTGAAGAGTATTTGACATAGCTACCGAAGATATTTTAAGCGGATTAATATATTTTATTTAAATATAAGTTTAGATTTTAAAAACTTTGTTGATTACAGTTAAAGCGGGATATATGATGTCTTCGAGCAGATCGGGAAAACGAGTATTAATAACAGGTATTACAGGATTTGTAGGTCCTTTATTAGCTAAAAAACTTTTAGAATATGAATACGAGATCTATGGATTAGTAAGACGTAGAGCTGAAGGACATAATTATAAGAGGCTTGTTGAAACAGGAATACTTAAAGAGATTAAGCTTATAGAGGGTGATCTAACGAATCTTACAAGTCTATTATTTGCTTTAGACAAAAGCGAGCCTGATATTATTTTTTCATCTTGCTTCTCAAAGTTTTGTCCCCCGTTCATTTGTTAATCCTCTTGAGACTTTCTATGTGAATAGTCTCGGGACTCAAAATCTTCTTGAGGCTGTGAGACTTAAAGATCTTGACAGCATTATTCTTTTCGCAGGCTCTTCTGAGGAGTATGGTCTTCAGATCGCCTCTGAGAATCATTATAAGAAGTCTCTTGAGAGGTTCAAATTTATAAGTCCTGAGCCTGTCAGGATCCCTGAGCTTCCTGTTGATGAGAACAATCCTCTGAGACCTTTATCTCCATATGCTGTGAGCAAGGTTCATGGGGATCTTCTTATGAGAGTTTATCATCAGGCTTACGGTCTGAAGACTGTCGTCTCCAGAGCTTTTAATCATGAGGGTGCTGGAAGAGGTCATCATTTTGTCACATCATCTATCGTCAGACAATGTGTCTCTTTAAAATTTGGCGAGACAGATAAAATTGTTGTTGGAAATATAAATGCCTTTAGAGACTGGAGTCATGTTGATGACATCATTGAGGGGTATATAACTCTTGTTGAAAAAGGATCCTTCGGAGAAGTTTATGTCTTAGGCTCTGAGAGAACGAACTCCGTCCTCACATATCTGCTTTTAACTCTTGAGGAGCTTGGCTACAAGATTTTTGAGATAGAGACTTTTAGAAACAATAAGAGAATTAAAGATCCTACCGAGAGAGATCATAAGATCTTTTTTGAGAAGAGATTTGAGAAGACAAAAATTGATGTGATGATGCTTAATGAAGAGATAGAGTTTTCATTAGAAGACGAAGGGATCTTTATTAAAACTGACAAAGGATCTATAAGAGCTATTTTTGATCCAAAGCTTTTCAGACCTGTTGATGTGCCAATATTGTTGTCAGACATTAAAAAAGCCTCTGAGAAGATAGGGTTCAGACCACAGAGGAAGTTAACAGATATAATAAGAGACCAAATAAATTACTACCTTGACCCAGATAATAGAGAGATTATTATTGAGAAATAGAGAAAAGGTTATGTCGCAAATCACAACGTTTCATAGCTTAACTTTACATTTTAAAATTTTAAACGAAAATCATGCTTTTCATTAGGTAGCTCATCCAATATCTCTGCAAATATTTGTCTGACTCTTTCAGAAAATTTATTTGTAGAGAAGTCCTTGCTTCTCTCGATAGATGCTTCGCTCATTCTTTTCCACAACTCTTCGTTATTTACTAAAATTAGTGTATATTTTTTAAGTTCCTCAAGAGTATTCCAGAGAAAGCCGTCAATGTCGTTGCGAACTATTTCTGGTTGACCCCCCTTATTTATCACTACTGGAACAACCCCTGCCGCCATTGCTTCAACTGTTACTATGCCGAAGTGCTCCATACGTTCCGGATGAATTCTCTCATCTTCGTGTAAACCAGTGGCATGCCAAAATATCTTGGCCTTGCTATATAATGTTTTAAGTGTTTCAAAAGGAGCGTTTATATGAAAATATATCGGATAACCTTGTGCCTCTTTTATACATTTCTTTAAGTATTCTAGATCCCCAATATTAGTGCTTACCCCACCAACCAAGTGAAACTCCCACTTCTTTAAGGCGTTGTTTTCATCATATAGCTCCTTAAAAGTCTTAATCATCTCAAGTTGCTTCTTAGAATGACCACCTACAAAAAATCTTCCAACACTTAAGATGATGTTCTCTTTTTTAGAGCTTGGATGAAAATATTCTATATCTACCGGTGGATATAGCACCTTTATATTCTTCCGTGGATAGAACATTCGAACATATTTTTCTACAAAATGAGAATAAACTATTATCATAGAGTAGGTCCTAAGATAAGGATCAAGAAAAATCTCACTATCAGCCTTTCTAAAACGATTATGGTATTTAAATTTTTTTAAGGGTGATGGAGGAACCTGAATTATACGAATATTTTTAGGTGAATGAGCCGGGATGTCAAGTTCGTTATCCATGTTTATAAATATGTCATAATCTTTGGTCAACTCTGATACCATCTTTGTTTTGATTAGCCATTTAAATCTTGGGATCTTAGGAATACGTAATTCTCTTATGCTTACTCCGTTTAAATTAACATTCAACCTACGCTTTAGTTCAGGTATGTTAGGTTCCTCTGGAACAATGAATTCCACATCGAAAGTTTCCCTTAACACTTCCGCCATTCTACAAATAAATTTCTCCCCACCTCCGAAGGTATTTAGATACGGAGTATATATGCCGATCTTCATCCTAATCCAGCCTGATAAGATATTCTATTACTATATATAACTACCACTATTATAATCTCTTCAAAGATTTTATCCTATTAATATTATTTAATAATCAATTGATAATACGTTCTTAATTTACAAATATATAATGTTGAATCCGTAAATCCATAAGATTAACTATATATCTAAATAATCACTATTTTTACAAGAGTCTTTAACAGGATTAGACGCCTCTTTCAAATACTCTTCGGTCTAAATAACCAAATTTATTAAGTAAAGCGTGTATTAAGCCAAGTCCAAATGATTTAATAAATGCTTTAATTCCATCTGCAAATATTATTCTAATTCCCCAGCACCTTAGTTGATCTATATAGGTTTTAAAGTCTAACCTGTTCTCCAATAGTAATTTTGTTGAGCATCTAACGATATAATAATATCTCCACGGAGGTTCATAGTTTAACGGCTTACGAGATATATTTGAGAGTATTTTAATCCAACGTTTTTGCCCGAGCTTGTGATCAACAAGTTTGCAATTAATATATATTGTTAGATATCCTTGTTCTCTAATTCTAGAATACATATCAAAATCCGCCTGATCTAAGAAGAATTCCTCTCTACAACAACTTTTTAATGCTATTTCAGCTTTAATTAATGTCCCTGAAAAGATACCATAAGTAATCTCTTTAATATCACAATTGCCATCCGTAGATCCTAATAATATTGCACCAATTTTTTTACGTAAGACAGGCTTTAAACTATTGATCATGTTAAAAACTTTATCTAATGCTTCATCAAGCAATATAGTGTCGTCATCTAGAAATAGAAGCCATGTCGCTTTATACTTTTCAGCTCTCTCAATACCCTGTCTTAAGGCGTGGGCAGTACCTGAGTTAAACCCTATCTCGTTGAATTCACAGTTATTTAACCTTCTACATAGATCTTCAATTAAACTTTTGTTGCTTGATCCGTTGTCGATCACTATCACATGACTAGCCTGTTTAGTAGCAGATTCTAGAACCTGCTTAAACCCAACTAGGTCAGGATTATAAGCAACTATTATCGCAACGACTTTCTCAAAAAATGTCATCGGCAAATTTAATATTTATTAAGTATTAAAACTGGCAAATGATGAAAGATTATATGTATCAACTCGGGCTTCTCAAAGATCGTCGAGTCTTAAGATAAGTCTTGAATAAATCATTAATCTCATCATAATTAAAATAGGTTTTATAAAATTTAACGATTCACTCGGCTGAGCTCCACGGATTCTTCAGCTGATATCAGATGATTTGAAATAAATACGAATTAATGTAATGCTATCCATCAAAAGCCGATGCTACCAAGATAGACATTTAAATACTTGTATATATATTAGCATAAGGATACTTCGGGGTACGACATGGTCAGAGCCTCGGTTATATGGCTTAATTATAATAGTCTAAATTTTATTGATATAGCCTTAAAATCTATTGATTCAGTTCTTAACCTAGATTTTGATGATTACGAGGTAATTATAGTAGATAATGCGTCTAGCGATGGTAGCTTCCAGAGAATTAAGAGATACGTTGATGAGCATAAACCAGGCAATGTCAAAGTGAAATATGTAGTTAGCGATGTAAATAGAGGTTATGCTGGTGGTATGAACCTAGGTTGGGAGGCTAAGGATCCGGAGTCAAAGTATGTTGCATTTCTAAATAACGACTTAATAGTGGAACAACAATCGCTAAGAAGAATAATTGATTTCATGGAAAGAGACAAAACACTTGCTGCAACAAATGGCTTAATATATTCTAGGGATGGCAAGAGAGTATATTCTGCAGGAGGTTTTGGGGCCGAACACTGGGTCTTTGGCGATATCTGCTATGGCGCTTTTGAGCATGAATGTCCTGGTATAGATAAGGCACACTATGTGACCTATGCTGATGGGGCCTATGCGGTGGTTAAGGTGAACGTCATAAGTAAGGTTTGTCCTAACGGAAGACCTTTTATAAACGAAACGTTTCTCTACTTAGATGATGATCTGCTAGGTTTGTTATTATGGAATAAAGGTTATAAGATAGCCTATGTGCCGGTGAGAGCTGGGATCCACTTTGAAGGATTATCTACATCAAAACCCGGCGTAGGCCTCTACTATGGCTACCGTGCCTCAACAGCCCGCATCAATATGCTGAAGACGAAGTTCTATGTCTTTAGATTTTTATATATAGCTAGACGATTAATAGGTTATTCTATTCTTAGCATAATTGATTATAGAAATAAAGAGAGGTATTCAGAGATACTTAGGGGAGTTAAAGAAGGATTAAAGCTTGCTAAGAATATTAAAAGAAATGTTGGGACATTAGACCTCTACAAGGCTCCTTACGTACCTGTCAATATAATGGATGCTATTATAGAGTATATATACCCTTGGAAGAAGCATAAAACAGTAGACTTCGATATGTTAAGACAGCCAGATTCTGTCAATCTCTAGCTCCTTTTGAGACAATGTATCAAGCCAAAGCCTTTGCCTCTCTTTATAACATTACAGTCGTAGTCTTTAGCTAATTTTTTGAGAAGCTTCAACACAGGTATACCTATAACATAAGCATGATACTCAAATAACAACTCTTTAAATATACTTATGTGCTCGTAATCGTTGAGTATAACATCATATTCGCAACCTTCACAATCCATTTTTAAGATAGCACTATGATTGATTGCGTATCCCTCTATCACGTCAGCTAAAGTTATTGCCGGTACCAGCGTACCACGCCCGCCAGGCTTATGATAGATAACCGCTGTCTTCTTAACATCAACATTCTTAATACATATTTCCCCAGGTCTACTGGCAAGACCAGCATTGACTGGTATTATGATTCCTTCAAGGTTGCTGAGCCTAATATTCTCAGTTATCTCCCTGAAAGCTTCTGGATGAGGCTCTATGGCGATAACCCTCTTAGCACCTCTTAAAGCGAAATATATGGCTGAGTCACCAATGTACGCACCTACATCAATGACTATCTTATTTCTAACATTGAGCAAGCCGTAAATATTAGTTATGAAAGTATATAATATTGGATGACGTAGCTTTTTAAACTTCGCTATACCCATATCTACGATTTCTTGTGACTTATAGACATTTATTCTTAGATCATCGGCTATTATGAAGTTCTCGGAGCAGGTGATGCTTTGAATAAAACCGTAATAATAACCACGTATTACTTGCCCCCATATTTCTAAAGCTATTGTCGCATTCCCCCCTTTTCTACACATAACTCTCACTTTACATTCTAGCAGATCTCGTTTTAATGCTTTGCAGAATATGTAGAGCAATGGAATTATGTACCAGTTTCTAAATAAAGCTCTGCTCTTTAATACCGCGAATATATCCTCTCTATTTACTCTTAAAAGCTTCATCAAAGAGATCAATTTCATAGATGGCCGGTTATATTACATTACGAACTTATTATACAATTTCTCGTATTTTAACAATATAATATTCCAAAGGAAGTTTCTGACATATTTAATGGAGTTCTGACTTAGCTTTTTCCATATGTCTTTATTTGTTAATAATGTTATTACAGTCTCAGCATATTCTTTAGGCGTAGATTTTGCCCAGAGGCTAGTAATGTTTGGCAACGCCACATATTGTTGTCCTCCAAAGCCTGTTATAATAGATGGTAGCCCGTGTTGTGCCGCTTCTAATAATGTTATTCCAAAAGGCTCGTATAGAGAAGGTAGAACATAAACATAGCTTTGAAGATATAATTTATGTTTCTCATCTTCTGATACAACACCTAGATATTTTATCTTAAGATTCTTCTTCTTCGCGTAAACAATAAGATCTTTGATCAAGCCTTCATCAGGGCCTGCCAAAATCAGTTCAGAATCTTTCACTTCTTTATTTACATACTCCATAGATTTTATTAAAAGTTTAAGATTCTTAGATCTACTTATTCTACCTAAGTAAAGTATTTGATACTCATTTCTGATACTCATTTCTTACAGCATTATTAATATTACATTTGTCCTCTTCTACGCCATTAGGTATTACAACAACTTTATCTTTATCAAAACCTAAGTAGCTGATTTTCTCAGCCTCATAAGGCGTCAATGCAATATATATATCATAGAGATTAAGAAATTTCACACCAGATAAGTCAACAAGATGATGATAAAACCATGAGATAACATCTAGCTGATTGAATCTATGAAAAGGAGCGTGACCATGTAAAAAAGCTTTAAATTTTAAGCGGCTCTTCAATCTAGCAATTTGAAAAACATGAGGATGTCTCCAGACATGAACATGAACAACATCAGGTTTTAATTCTCTGATAACAACTGGCAATTCTGCACTATACGATCCATGAGACCATATAAAATCTGGTCTTAGCCTAATTACATGAACACCATTAATAACTTCATATCTCGGAAGAGAACCTACATCACCATGTCTAAGTCTATTATAGGTGACAACATAAACATCATAACCTCTTTTCACCATATGCTCTGCAACTCTCTTAACAACCTCTTCGACACCACCAATAACAGGAGCATAAAAAGGTGCTGCATGGACTATCTTCATGTTTTCTGAGCCAATATAATCAATCTTCGAGTTAATGAGAATAGCTTAGAGTAGAAATATTCTAGCCTCTCTCAGCTCTCCAGTCGCAGAATCTATTTCAAAACCTAAGATCTCGAGGGCTACTGTGCCTATCAACATAACATCTATCTCATCTGAGACAAGCATATGTGAAAAAGCTTTTCTACCCATGATCTCTATGACACCTAGACACTCATCAAATTCTGCAACATCTTTTGCAGTAGCGACAACTCTTTTTCCCTATCAATGAAGGTTTAAGCTTTTCAACAATTTTTCTAGGAACTACAGTAAGAGTAGCATCAGTATTAACAAGAGCTTTTAAAGACACACTCCTTCCCATGTCACGACTTTTAATCACAACATCAATCTACACACGACTCATGTGAGATCATCGAGACACAAAGGCACGTGCATTAACTATGTTTATATATGTTGAAAAGGTTATGGCGGTTTCACATCTTTAAATTTTTCGTCTGCTGATTCTCCTCCTACTCCCCAGTTTTCTTTTGAAACCTCAATTATTATTATCTCAACTGCTTGTGAAGGTATTCCAAGATCCTCAAATATTTTTGTTATTCCTCTAATGATTTTATTTTTAGCCTCTTTTGATACTCCGCTCCACATATATACATGTACAACTGGCATATAAAATCCCATGTATCAATATATATTGTCTCTAATATTTTTTATTTTTAACAAGTTTTCTCCATATGATCTCTCTGCTGAAGATGTTTCTTATCATGCTCACAATAAGATATACCTGAGTAGCAATCCATGTTCTAAAAGGCTTATATATTAACAACGTTAATCCTACTACCAGTATTATTGATGCTTTCAAAGATCCTTCTAATGCTCTGTAGAGTAATAGAGATGTTGCAGCCAACAGCAGCCACGGGTTTATCAGATGTAGCCATGTCTCTATAAAAAGGATAGATCTGAACTTCTTCGGAGCACTCCATATATATCTTATTGTCTTGATGAAGTGTTGCACAAGATGTTGTGCTCTTCTAATTCTCCACATCTCATATTCTTTCTCAGGCACGATCTCTATACATTCAACATCTTCAGCCACTACAGATCTTTTTTCTCTCAATGTTATCAATGTCGCGCTGTGGCTGTCATCAGCGCCAATGTCTAATGGGAATCCTCCTATCTCTATCAGAAGATCTTTCTTGTATGCAGCAAGCTCTCCATGAAATATAGGTGTAGACCATTTCTTGCTCTCACCGATCCTCACAATATTATAGAAGTCTCTGTACCCCGCCTCAATATCTAGAGGACCTTTCTTCTCAGGCCTTTTGACACATGTGACGGCGCCTACATTAGGATCTGAGAGCCATGAAACTGTTTTTGACAAGACGTCTTTAGAAGCCCATCTAGAGTCTGCATCAGTGATAACAATGATCTCTCCGTCAACATGTTTAAGAGCATTATTAAGTGCATAAGCTTTTCCTCTTCTAACATTCTCTCTAACAATCATGAGCCTGACATCAGGATGTTTATTTCTCCATCTCTCAACAATATCGACAGTTCCGTCACTACTTGCAGAATCAACAACAATTATGCTCATAAGATCCTTAGGATAATCTTGTTCAAAAATATTATCAAGCTTAGACTCTATGAGACCAGCCTCATTATAAGTTGGAACAATAATAGTCACCCTAGGTCTGTAGGAAGGATCCTTTTTAATATCCCAGGGCTTGTTACATCTGCTCCTAAGATACAGGTAGTACAGTAGTGGGATGCTGAAGTGGGTTAGTGCAAGAGCTAGTGCTAGGAGCGTTAATACATCTGCTACGCTCATCGCTGATGTGTCGAGTAGAGGAACAACTTGTTTCACTTTATATGTGTTATGAGGTTCTGCTAAGCTGTGAAGAGGTTTGGCATTTATGCTGTAGATGCTTCTTGTAGAGCTTTTCTAACTGCTTCTCTGTGTAGAGGTGTTTGCCAAGCTATATGTTTGCCTATGCCTAGCTCAAGGTCTTTCTGTGGTGGCGGCTGGTCTATCCATAGCTCTAGATCTCGATAGATTGTGGAGCTTATGATTAGGTTAAGCTCTATAAGCTTCTGCATCAGTGGTAGCTTCTCTTTAGCTGGCAGGGTATCGGGGTTCTCAAATGCTTCCAGTAACCACTTCCTCTCCTCAGCACTAAGCGAAAGGATGAATGTGTCTAGATCTTTAGAGGTTGTGATGCTCTTGATCACCTCATCCACACTCCACTTTGCCTTGTATAGCTTTGCGAGCATTCCTGGGTTTCCACCTGTAATCCTCCAAACCTTCTCGAAGCTAGGCTTCGGCCCAGGTATCTGTCTATATAGCTGTTCGAAGCCCTCTCTACTCATGTTCCACATGGGCATTAGATCTGCCCATCTATGCCTCCCGATCTCAGCCTTTGAGACCTCCTCGCTTGTTGCCACGATTACCACCATGCGTTCGTAGCTGTACTGAGGATACTCAATCATGTTGAGAAGCCCCTTAACGTATGTAGCTGCATATCTCAACCCAATTGCTTGAAACACGTCATCAGCTATGATCGCTACTCTCGCCTTCCTCACCTTAAGCAAATCTCTCACGAAGTCGAATAGCGCCCACGCAATACGGCTCAGAGCATCCTCGGCAAGAGCTTTCTGAACAAATTCTAAGAAAGCCTCCTTAACGCTCGGTATAGAGACATTCGCATAGACAAGCCTATCCAGAGGGTGGATATAGAACACCTCGTAACCTCTCTCACTCAAAACCTCAGCAGCCTGCCTGAGCCAAGCAGACTTACCACAACCCTCAGGACCATAAACAACTATGGGGAACCATGTGCCCCTCTCACTCCACTCAAGAACCTGCTGAATAGCCCTATCCCTATCAACAAACTCAACCTCTAAACCAGCAAAGCTTAGCTTAACCCTCTTCACCATAGGCATCCCCAACCTGAAGCAGATATGTCTTAGCCTCTTTCAGCTTCCCTACAACTGGATCCACTTCAAAGCCTAGTGTCTCGAGGGCTACTGCACCTATGAGCACGATATCATTACTCCAATATTTTGTTCAAAAGCTGTTTTACGCATATGTTTATATTCTTGTTTTACAATAATATATTATGGAGATCATATGTCTAATATTGTGTGTATCAGAGTTTCTCAAGATCTTAGAGAGAAAATGAAGAAATTTCATAATATTAACTGGAGTGATTTAATAAGAAAATTTATTGAAGAAACCATCTCTAGACTTGAGGCTGAGGAGCTTCTCAAAAAGATTGAGAATGATCTTAGGGATGTGCCTATTCTTCCAGCGGGTACTGTCTCTAGGTGGATCAGAGCTGACAGAGATAGTCATTGACTCTTCAGCTTTAGCAAAATTTCTGTTAAAAGAAGAAGGCTGGGAGAAGATTCGAGAGATCATTATTAAAAGACCTTATACTCTTGAGTTGGCTGTGAAAGAAGTGGCAAATGCTATTTGGAGAAGAGTCTCTTTGCTTAAAGATATAAATATTGAAAAAGCCATCATATTATTAAACGATCTTTTAGAACTTAAAAAGAAACTACTTGTAATAGAGCCTCAAGACATTTATATAAAACACGCATTTGAAATCGCTGTTAAAGAAAAAATAACTATATATGATGCACTATTTATAGCGCAAGCAGCCATGAAACAAGCTGCTCTAGCATCTTCAGATAAAGAACAATGTAAAATAGCTGAAAAATTTGATATAAAAACATTCTGTATATAAATATTTCCCAACCAACCCCTAGACACAATATATCTTTGTCTCATAGCTCTTTGATCGTTTTCTTAACAGCTTCTCGGTGTAGTGGTGTCTGCCAGGCGACATATTTTCCTATGCCCAGCTCAAGGTCTTTCTCTGGTGGAGGAGTGTCGATCCATCGATATTCAAATCTTCTGTGCATATGATATATAATGAGATTTTTCTCTATAAGCTCTTTTATAAGTTCTTGCGGAGCATCTGGGGCCCAGAGAGCGTCAGGATCTCTCACAGACTCTTCAAGCCAGTTTCTCCATTTGTTGATGAAGCCAGATGTTATACCTTTATTTTCTATCAATGCATGCATAACTGTGTCTGTATTCCATTTGACTTGATATAGTTGTGAGAATAGCGACGGGTTTCCGCCAGTCGACAGCCATATCTCGTCGAAATCAGGCATGTCGTCTGAGACTCTTTTTCTCAGCTCTTTGTAAAGTTCTTCAAAACCTTCTCTACTCATATTCCACATAGCTCTAATATCAGCCCATCTATGTCTTCCTATTTCGGTTCTTGACAAGCCTTCGCTCGTAGCAGCAACAGCAACTATCTTCTCATACTTCTCCTCGGGATGTTCAATAAGCTCTAACAAACCCTTGATCAATACTGCAGCCTCTTTAACTCCTATAAGCTGAAAAGCATCATCAATTATTATCGCAAGCCTCTTCTCTCCATGTCTAAGAGTCTCGAGAGCAACATCAATAACAAGCCATATCAGATTTGCAAACTCATGTTCCGTAGAGACTTGTCTCAGACGCTCCAAAATTCGTTGTTTAACGCTTTCAACACCAACCTCAGTCTCAAATCTTCTCCTCAAAGGATTAAAATATATGACGCTATAACCCCGTTCTCTAAGAATCTCAACTGCTTGTAGAAGTAAAGATGTTTTTCCACAGCCTTCAGGACCAAAAACAACAATCGGTCTCCAAGTACCTGTATCAGCCCATTCAAAAATCTGTTCAATACCTTTAACTCTATCACTAAACTCAACCTCAAGACCAGATGCAAAAGGTAGTTTTATCTTTTTCAACACAGATTCACGCTTCTATGTCTAGAGCCTAACACTACATAAATACATTGCCAGCTTTAAGACTTTATAAGAGCTTTTTTCACAGCCTCTCTATATAGAGGGGTCTGCCACGCCACGTATCTTCCTATCCCAAGCTCAAGATCTCTCTCTGGCGGCGGCTCATCTATCCAAAGCTCAGAGTCTCTAGAGTATAGGTCGTAGACAATAAGATTTTTCTCTATGAGGGCATGTTTAAGTTCTTCTGGAGCATCTTTCTCCATCAGCGTATCAGGATCTTCAATAGCATCAGCTAGATGTTGTCTCCATCTTATGACAAAATCTTTTGACACACCTCTAGACCTAACAATATCCTCAATAATGCTGTCAACACTCCATTTAGCCTGATAAAACATTGATAACATCCTCGGATTTCCACCTGTAAGTCTCCAGACCTCATTGAAATCTGGCTTAGGTTTAGGTATCTTCTCATAAAGCTCCTCGAAACCTTTTCTAGACATGTTCCACATAGGCATTATCCAAGCCCATAGATGTCTTCCGATCCTCCATCTAGACAGCCCCTCGCTTGTGGCTGCTATAACAACAATATTCTCATAACTCTCTGGAGGATACTCAATAATATTCAACAGCTCTTTAACATATGTCTCAGACTTTTCTATCCCAATAACCTGAAAAACATCATCAACTAACAAAGCAATTCTTTTTCTCCTCCATTTCTTCAACAATAGATGTCCTAGAGAAATAACAAGATCTGCAAGCTTAAGAGACGCATGACCAGTTGCATCAGCCACAGCCTCAGAAATATTCTCAGCAACCTCTCTAACATCTGTATAGACAGCATACTCTCTATGAAGAGGATCAATATAAATGACATCATAACCGCTCTCTCTCAAAATCTCTGAAGCCTGTCTAAGCCAAGCGCTTTTCCCACAACCTTCTGAGCCGAAAACAACAATAGGAAGCCTAGTCCCTCTATCAGCAAACTCATAAACCTGTTTAACAGCCCTGTCTCTATCAGTAAACTCAATCTTGAGGCCAGGCGCAAACAAAAGTTCTAATCTCTTCACCATAGATCTTCACATATGATCCTGATCACTATTATTCTCCACGGATCTCATTTACGACATCGACAGCATTAAAACCTTTTGGAGCTTTAGCTCTGAAGCCTCCTCTATTGAGAATCTCAACAAGAAAATTCACAAGCTCTCTCTCAGACACATTATTCACACCAGTCCATCTAACCACTATAGGGATCCCTGGAAACATCTCTTGAAGCCTGAGATTAATCTCTAAAGCCTCTCTAGCATCAACATCCACAGTAATCAAATAGACATAGCCGTTTCTCAGCAGATGGTGGTTCATAGTCTTTCATGTTTGATTATTTTAAGGCTCTCCACCATCTGCCTCTCAACGGTCTCCCCGAGCCCCCTCACCGCAGAAGC
>Ga0209739_100307_pt1 | contig 20652 bp, 25 predicted proteins | sample JossMetagenome_2_FD_184729 | JGI IMG/M metagenome (GOLD analysis project Ga0209739, IMG submission 184729) | Hot spring sediment microbial communities from Joseph's Coat, Yellowstone National Park, USA - JC3_ASED (SPAdes) (version 3) | ecosystem: Environmental > Aquatic > Thermal springs > Hot...
TCCTTCAGCAGATTCTTAAGGCTATTCAAGACGATGTACAGGAGGAAGGCATAGAAGAACCCGATATACTAGTACGAGAAATAAGAGGCGACATTATACATGCAAGAATAAAGTTCAGGTTGCTAAACCCACAGCGACTAGAAGACGCCAGGAACCGGGTTTTGAGAGAAGTATTAAAGGTCTTGTCAACCCAAGGGAAGACTTAAAAGTTTTTCCCGATAATTTGCCAATATTTCCTTCAAGAACATTCACTTAGCAAAGCTAGGCATAAGAAACTCTTAAAGGAATAAATATAGCTATACCAGGAGAGGGATCTTTATCCCGAAAAGTTCTTCTGCAAACTTTGCACTATCCTCCCAGGACACAAGTTTGAAGAATCCAGGGTCCAAGTCGTTGCATGTACGGATTACCTCGGCGGGTCCCAAATCTCTTATAGCATAAAATCCCTCGATTCCGTCTCTACTTGGGAGTGGTCTCCACATTGTGAAGTATTTTTCTTCTTCTCCTACCAGCCGAAGCAAGGTAAGAGTTGCCCCTTCATAGTTTCCGGCCAGAAAATACCAAACATCCACACCCTCAGGGGCCTCAATTTTATAGAAGGTTTCCTTTCCTGGAAGCTCCCTTAGTGTGACCCATATAAACTTTTGTCCTCTGGCCTCGACATTTATCTCGGGCATGTGGCCCGCAAACAGATACCATGCACCCCCATGATTAAGTTTCGCGTAGCTAGTGAACTTGCCCACATCAAAGCTCTTGGGCCAAATATCCTTAGGGTTAATCGTTTTAGAAAATTTTAGCATAGCTACTGAACCTCCCCAGAGACCAAGCCTGAATAATTCCCTGTTTGCCTCCGTAGGGCTGGGGTGCTCCTTTACGACGGTTGAAACCATGTAGGAGAAAAGCATTTGTGGAACCAAAACGTGGACGGTAGGCTGGAACATTTTTTGTAGCCTTAAAAACATGCCAGCTATTTCAGTTGCCATCAAAATAATTGATCAGTGGTCTAATATAAAAATTCCACCTAAATTTAGAGATAAAGCTTAGACTGTTTTCGTTTTTAAGGTCTCTATAAAACCTTTAACCATTAAACTGTCGATTATCTTCTTAACGTCTCCATAGCTTTTTCCGGTTTTAAAGGCAATCTCGCTTATGCTTCTCTTGCCGTCACACAGCTCCAAAACTTCGAGCTCTTCCTGTGTAAGCCTGCTTTTGTCTGGAGTCTTTTTGGCAACGACTGGGACAAGGTCTATAGGCAGAGGAGGCTTCGGGACAGGCGGGGGAACAGGTTTTGGCATCGTTTTCCCAATCTTTTCTCCGGTAATTATCCACTTCTTTAGCTCCTCTATCCCCACGCCTGTCTTCGTTGATACCCCGAAAAATTCTAGACCTTTTTCAAGCGCAAACTTTTCGAGCTCTGCAACTTGGCTTCCCTGCTCGTCGACCTTATTAGCTACGAGCGCTTTTTTCTCTGCCCGCTCTATGACCGCAAGAAAACGTGGCTCGGCAACACCTTCAAGCGGTCGAGAAGAATCTACAACCAGCAGTCCAACATTAATATTCCACTTAGCTATAGCTGCCATAATTACCTCTATCGCATCCCTTCGACCAGCAACCTCCCTGACGGCGAGGCCTCCAGTCAACATGTAGTCACGGTAGTAAGAGGGTTCTTCAAACCTAACATCTAGCTCGGGGAAAAGGCTCTTTATAAGCGAAGATTTCCCCGCACCCTTCGGACCCGTAAACACGATTAGCTTGTAGAGAGACATTAAAATCAATAAATAAAAACACGAAGGCAATTTATACTTTATCAGGGTTCAAGAACCATATGAAAATAGCAGTTATAGGCTGTGGCCTGGTAGGAAGCCTTATAGCCCGCCTAGCTACATCTGAAAAAATAGTAGAAGAAGTCGCATGCTTCGACAAGGATCCCGACAGGGCAAAAAAATACCTTTCTTATCCAGACCTCCTCGACATACCCATAATCGAGGCTGACGCATTAAATCTAGAAGCATTCTCCGGTACCCTCTCAAACTACGATTACCTCGTAAATGCCCTGCCGACCTTCATCAAGAAAGACAAGAAAGAGATCCTACTCAACCCATTGCTAATGTCGGTAGCTCTAAAAGCAAACATAAACTATGTCGACCTTGCATGCTACGGTGGAAAAAGGAAGAGAGCAGAACAGCTCTCAATGGCGAAACAGTTCTTAAGCCAGGGCCTTCTCGCCCTCATAAACATGGGGGTTTCCCCGGGTCTGGCAAACATACTTGCACGTGAAGCCTACGAGGACCTAGAAGAAGTCGACGAGCTCAGCATAATGACTCTTGAGGATCAAAAAGGAAGCACTTTTGTCATACCATGGTCAAGGGAAGAGATGCTAAACGTGGCTTCGATAGACCTTGCATACAAAAACAAGCAGTTCTTTTTCCGGGAGCCATTCGCAGAGGCACGTGTATGCAACTTCCCAGAACCAATAGGTAGCATTAGGTGTTATAGTGTCTCAAACGACGAGGCATACACGATACCCAGCCTCCTAAAGATCAATAGCTTTGCTTACCTCGCAGGCGGAAGCGACATAGAGATGCTCCGCGCCCTCTACAGGCTAGGATTCTTCGAAGACACACCCATAAAAATAAGGAAAACTTATGTCTCTCCACGCGAGTTCCTCTACTATGTTCTCCAGACACCAATCTCGCCGGACTACGTTTTGAAAGTTATGCAAGAAGGAGACCTAGAAGACGCGCAGTTCGCCCTACAAGTACAAGCCGTCGGGAACATTTCGGGCGAAAAAGCAGTATCAACCCGATACATACTATTCCCCGGACAGAGAACAATAAACAAGGTGCTTCCCGGAGCCACATACATAACCTATCCCACAGCACTAAGCCTGGTCGCCGTCCTAAGGGCAGTAAAGGGCAAGAGACTCAGAGGGGTTCTACCAGGCGAACTACTTCCAAGGCCAATCAGGCGGCTAGTCCTAGACTACATAAGGGGCAAGAAGATCCACATAGGAGAAGAATTCAAAACAATAATAGAGTAAAGCCTTTAAGGATAAGGTTGCATTAGGGGTATCTGCAAGTATATTAGGATCACACCTAAAGATATTGTTATAAGGGCCACAGGAAGACCAGACCTAATCCACTCCACAAAACTAATCGGTCTTTTATATCTTTTTTCGAGGATACTTGTTGCAACAATGTTGGCGGTACTCCCTATGGGAGTCAGGGTAGCAGCATAAACCGAGATAATCAATGCCAGCCACCAAAAAGGCGCAGAATTTATCCCAGAAGCCTCCAAGCCGTGAACAACCTGGGACAAGACAGAGACTGCTACAACATTGTCCATGAAGGCGCTCATAGGTACACTTATAGCTACAAAGAGCACCATTAATGCCTCTATGCCTAGATTATTAAAAGAGGCGAGGGTTTTCGATAGCAAATCTATTAAACCAGATTTGCCCAAGGCGCCAACGGCTGAGAACAATAATAGGAAAAACACTAGCGTAGGCCATTCTACCTTGTGCTCAAACGCGTGGAAACCTTTCTGTGGATCAGTAATCAGTATAATTCCTGCAATTAGGAACGGGATTCCTAATAGAAGTATGTTTCTTTCCAGACCCATAACTTCTTCAAAGGTATGATGCAACGCAAGCATGACTAGTGTAGCCAGGAAAATCAGTGCGTCCTTAAAGAGTATTTTTCTTGAAACACTGATTCCCTCCAATCCTTTCTGTTCGAGAGTTTTTTCTCTTAGTTTGGTATCTGCCTCTTCAATGTAGGATTTGTACTTTCTCAATAGGAAAAAATTAGTCACTAGTAGGGAAAGAAGAGAAATAGGGGCAGACCACCTCAAAAAGTCAATAAAGGAAAAACCAGACTCAAAAGCAATAAGGACGCCGACAGGGTTTCCCAGAGGGGTCATCGTTCCACCGATCACTATTGCAAATACGGTAGCAAGAAGCAGTGGAAACGGGTTTATCCCAAGCCTGTCTGACAATGAAAAAACTAATGAAGAAATTATAAGTACAGCCGTCACTTCGTCGACAAGTGGGGCCAAGAATCCAGAAAGAAAAAAGAGAATCATAAAAACAATTTTGAAGCTGATCCCGACCCGCCTTATAATTTCATTTGCGATAAATTCAAAGAACTTGTCTTCCTCCAGGTATCCTATAACAGTCATCATGGCTATTAGAAACATTATTACATCTAGGTGAGAATGTTCAACGAAATATTTCGTGTCTAAGAGGCCTAAAAAGAATAGAAGAAAAATGCCGAGGAATGCGAACGGCAACCTTTGGCTCCAGAGCAACAATGTTGCATAGATCATTACAAGGAAAACTGTTAGTGCTAGGGATTGTTGAAGGTTCAGGCCTATCAGGTGGCTTATGAGAGCTGTAACTATTCCAAGAAGTACAACGACTGAGGCCTTGCCATACATTGTGGCGGCAAAACGACTGCCACTCGACATTGTCTCCGATGTGTAAAGGTAGAAAGGTATATAAGTGTTCCCACTAGAAAAACATGTAAGGGTACGCTATGTCTAGCGAGACACAGTCGTGGCTACAAGTTGCAACAACAATGGCGAGGCTCGGAGAAATCTCTATAAGGATAGGCATACTTATAGGAATAGTCTACGGGATCTTCTGGGCACTAAAATTATTCACAGAATACCTACACGGCTTACCATTCTTCAGTAGACAATTCCTTGAATTATCTCTTTTCTCGATACTCTCTTTTGCGGGAGCCGCACTCTGCTCAGTCCTTAATGAGCACTATTCAAACGAAGGAAACTATAGAATGGCCGGACTTTTCGCGCTAATAACTGCTTCGATACTTCTTATCCCTGCACCTGTCGCCGGCCTCCTCATGCTGCTTGGAGGTATAGCCCTCTACATAAGTGCCGAGATAAAAAATGTTCTTAAGATGCGTGTACAGTCATAATTCTGATAACCCATTCTCATGTTCTTAGTCAAGAAATCCTTAAATAAGTTTAGTATACGTTACTCTATGACAATGTCATGGAGAACACGGGACTTAAAATAGAAAAATTAACAGTATCTGTAGCTTCAAGAAAAGTCCTTAAAGATGTTTCCCTCGATGTATCCAAAGGAGAAGTATTGGCACTCATTGGTCCAAACGGTAGCGGCAAAACGTCTCTGGCATTCACCGTGATGGGGCATCCAAACTACAAAGTTGAGAATGGGAGGATTCTTCTACACGGAGAGGACATAACGAGCCTAAAGCCGCATGAAAGAGCCTATAAGGGTATTTTCCTTGTTTTCCAGTCTCCTCCTGATATAGGCGGTCTCCCTGTTGGAATGTTCCTGCAGGAAATGACAGCAAAGAGAGGAATAGAGGCAAGCGTCAATGATATAAACAATGCTCTGCTAGAGGTTGGGCTAAGTGACCACTACCTTTCCAGGAACCTTTATGAAGGCTTCTCAGGAGGCGAAAAGAAACGCCTAGAGTTTGCACAAGCCTTGCTTTTCAAGCCACAAATCCTCATACTGGACGAGCTTGATTCGGGCCTAGACATAGAGGGTGTCAGGCTTCTAACTGGCAAGACGAGGGAGCTTGCAGGCAGTGGAGTAGGGGTTCTCTACATTTCTCATAACATTGCGGCACTCAGGCTTCTCAGACCCAACAGGGTTGTAGTCATGATGAACGGCGGCGTTGTAGCCGTGGACGGGCTGGAGATTCTAGATGTTATTGAGGAGAAGGGATACCAGGGGTTGGTATGAGCAAGACAGAGCTCCTCGAGTCTTTAACCCTTACAGACATAAGCCTAGACTCACTAAAGGTTAGGCCGAAGCTCTATTTGAGGGGCAGGATTTCTAGAAGTCTGGTAGAAGAATTATCAAGAGCCAAAAAGGAGCCCCCATGGATGCTTAAGCTGAGGCTTCGAAGTCTCGAGCTATTTGAGAAACTTCCCACACCGAATTGGCTTGTCGGCGTAGAGGAGCTAGACCTAGAAGAGCTCACACACTATATACAGCTCGGCTACGAGAGGGCTTCAAGTTGGGACGAGTTGCCGGAAGACATAAGGAAGGTTTACGAGAGGCTCGGGCTTCCAGAGATAGAGAAGAGGGCTCTGGCAGGACTATCGGCACAGCTCGAAAGCGAAAATATCTATCTGGCCTTCAAGAAGTTCCTCGAGGAACAAGGAGTAATCCTAATGGACATGAGTGAAGCCGTTGCAAAGTATCCAGACCTCATACAAAAGTATTTTATGCGGGTTTTCCCGCCCAGCGACCACAAGTTTGCAGCACTACACGGAGCCCTCTGGAGCGGAGGCGTATTCCTTTATGTGCCGCCAAATGTCAGGGTAGAGGCCCCAATAGAAGCATTCTTCTTCATAGCAAGCGAGCTAGAAAGCCAAATGGAGCATACAATAGTCGTTGCAGACGAGGGAAGCTTTGTCCACTTCATCGAGGGTTGCTCTGCGCCTTTATTCAAGAGATACAGCTTCCACAACGGAATGGTCGAGATATACGCCCACAGGAACAGCCACGTCAAATTCACGACGGTACAAAACTGGAGCAAGAACCTAGTTAACTTCAACAACAAGAGGGCCCTCGTCGAAGAAGGTGCAGTCGTCGAGTGGGCTGAGGGGAGCATCGGGAGCAAGATAAGCTACGTCTATCCATCAGCCATCCTCAAGGGCAGAAACGCACGAGTCTCAATAGCCAACATCACAGTTGCAAAGGGGCCCGTCTGGAAGGATGGTGGAGCAAAAGTCTACCACCTAGCCCCTAACACACAAAGCGAAGTCATAAGCAAAAGCATAAGCTCAAACGGAGGCGTCTCTGTCTACAGGGGCCTAATAAAGGTAGCCAGGGGGGCAAAAAACTCTACTGCGAGCGTCAAGTGCGACAGCCTAATAATGGACAAAGAGTCAAAAGCATTCACATACCCCAAGAACGAGGTCGAAGAAGAAGAGGCCTACGTTGTACACGAGGCAACAACCGGGAGGATAAGCGAAGACATACTCTACTACCTCGAGACCAGGGGCTTCAAGGAACAAGAAGCGAGGAGGCTAATAGTCCTGGGCTACGTCGGCGACATCCTCGGCAAGCTCCCATTCGAGTACCAGATGGTCTTCAGAAAAGTCCTAGAGCTAGAATTCGAGGAAATAGGTGGCTACGCATGAATCAGTCATACCTAACTCTCCCCTACCAATACATAGCCGACTCGCCAACGACAAAGTCGTATGCAAAGTGGCAAATCTTCGAAGAATACTTACAAAACCCTAGGAGAGCCGCTAGGCTCGGTGTAAACGAGAAGCTCTTGTTCGTAAAACCTCACCTAAAAATACCCACTGACGTGGCCCACTCCCAGCAGGAAGCAGATTGGCCCCTATACATAGACACGAGGCTACCAGCCTTCCACTTCCAAAACCTTTCAACATCAATGACTATTGAAATTAGAGGAGAAGAAAAAGTCCTCCTCATAGAAAAACCACTGTCAGACACCTACTCCGCACACCTAAACATATACCTCGAAGGAAAAGCCTCTGCAACACTGCTACTACTCTCCCCCGAAGACTCTGAAGGCCTCTCAACACTATCACTAAACATTCAAACGAGAAAAGAGGCAGAAGCAAAAATCTCGATAATACTCATAGACTCACCAAAATCTGCAACAGCACTATTCAAGGCAACAAGACTAGAACCCCACTCGACCCTAAAAGAGACACACATACTTGTCCCAGGAAGAACCCTCCACCTCGAATCAGAAACATTCCTCGACCAAGAAAACGCCACGTACATCTCATCATATGCAGTGGCAACACCACAAAACAGGTCCGCAAGCATACAGACAAGCGCCTACATAAAAGCACCACGCACAGCGGCAGAGATAAGGCTCGCAGGAATCTCACACAACGGCGAACTAGCACACAAGGGAACAATACGGATACACAAAGGCTCGCAAGAAGCCAGAGGCAAACTATCATCCAGACTCATACCCCTAACCCCCCAATCCAAAGTTTACGCGGCCCCTACACTAGAAATAGAGTCAGACGACGCCGCAGAAGCACAACACTCAGCATCACAGAGCCCACTAGACCCCGCCAAGCTCTTCTACCTCCAGAGCAGGGCCCTTACAGAACTAGAAGCAAAAAGACTCCTCCTCATGGCCGAGCTCAACAAAGTGCTCCCAGAGGATGCAAAAAGAGAACCAATAGTCCAAAAATATTTAGAAATACTTCTGGCAAGCCTTGAGATTAATATTGACAAATAATTGGTTTCAATTTTTAAATTTTTTTGGCTACCTTAATAAAGGGTTATATTTTAAAAATGTAAACGATAAACATGTCACAACAAAAAACAAGCCCAACGACCAAGACCCTCGTTCTCGCCATCATCGCACTAATAATCGGCGCCATAATCGGCTACGGATTCGCAGCAACAACAATGGTTCCGTATTCCAAGTACGCCGAGCTAGAAGAAAAACTAGAACAGGCGGGAGGAGGAGCCCCATCCGCGCCAGAATACACATTCTACTATGTATCCCATGGTGGACCCGCAGACCCATGGTGGGCACCTGTCATAAAAGGGTCCCAGGACGCAGCCAAACTCTTAAACGTTAAAGTTGTCTACTCTGGCCCCGAAAAATTCAGCGTCCAGGCACTCGTAGACCTCCTGAACAGTGCTATTGCCGCTAGACCAAACGGGATAATATTAACCATCACAGACTACAACGCCCTAGACCAGCCTGCACGCTCAGCAATCTCACAAGGCATACCCATAATAGCTGTAAACGTCCCTGACCCAAGACCCGCTAACCAGAGGATACCCTACCTAAGCTACGTTGGACAAAACGAGTACGACGCAGGCTACTACTTGGCAAAATATTTAGTCGACAAGGGCTACAAGCCTAAACGCGTGGTTATAGGTATACACGAGGTTGGACACATAGGTCTAGAGACGAGAGCAAAAGGAATAACTGATGCAATTACACAGGCATATCCAGGAACACCAGTTGAAAAGCTAGACATCACAACAGACCCGACCAAAGCTGCAGAGGTCTTCAAGAGCTATCTAACAGCACACCCAGACACTGACGTAATTTTCACGCTGGGGCCGCTTGGCGCACACCCAGCCCTACAAGTTTTAAGGGAAATGAAGCTAACAGGAAAAGTACACCTCCTAACAATAGACATTGACGACACAATTTTGAAGGCAATCGATGCCGGCGAGCTTGACGCTGCAGTCAGCCAACAGCCATACGCACAGGGCTTCCTACCCGTAGTTTTCATGTATCTCTACGTCAAGTACGGCATCATCCCGCCTCCACAAGTCCCAACAGGTCCAACAGTCATTGACAAGGCTAGACTAGAAACTGTGAGGAAACAGATTGCTACCACTGGTGGAGCGTAAAACTCATCAAAAATAATATTTTTTTCTAGGTGTAAACCATGAGTATTAGTAAAAATGTTAAACCCCACGGATTCATTGCTAGACATCCAGAAATAGGTGTCCTTGCCAGCTTTTTCTCAATAGCACTAATCTTTATAGTGAGGGTTCCAGACAAGTTCCTCACGGTTCCCACCCTTTACAGCATACTCACGCTTGCAGGAGAACTTGGAGTGGCAAGCATAGGTATAGCTTTCCTGATGATAACAGGAGAATTTAACCTATCTATTAGCTCGGTCTATGCATTGGTACCAATGGGTGTAGTCCTCATGGTAAACCTGTGGGGCGTAGACATGCTGGCTGCATCTATTATCATGCTTCTCGTCGCTTACGGTATAGGTGTCACCGTCGGGTATATCACTATAAAGACTGGGATCCCAAGCTTCATAAGTTCACTCGGCATGATGATGTTTCTCAGGGGCATACTCTTGGCCGTAACAGGAGGCTTCCCAGTGAGGCTCGAGAGAGATCACTGGCTGACATATGTCCTAAACGGGCCCATTGGAGAATTGGGTCTAAGGACAAGCGCCGTCTGGCTACTAGTTCTAACAGCCATATTCGCCTTTATCTTGGACTGGACACCCTACGGGAACTGGACATATGCAGTTGGCGCAAGTAGCAACACGGCCCGTGAACTTGGCGTGTCCGTTTCCAAGGTTAAACTGACGAATTTTGGCATATCATCTCTGCTAGCCGGCCTCGCCGGGCTAATGGCCCTCAGCCGCTTCAGAGTCGTTGACCCAACCCTGGGCCAGGGACTAGAGTTAGAGACCATTACTTCTGCTGTTCTCGGAGGCTGTCTCCTCACGGGAGGATATGGAAGCATCTCCGGAACTTTTCTGGGGGCCTTCCTTATAGCTATGACAAGGGTCGGGCTCGTGCTGGCACAGGCGCCTGCCTACTGGTACAGCGCCTTCATTGGAATCATACTCATTATTGCCACCGTAATAAACCTCTTCATAGTCAAGAAATACGTGACAAGCGGGTGAAGAAAATGGCGGGCAACATGCTCCTCGAAATGAAGGGCATAGTGAAAAGGTTTGGGCACGTAGAGGCGTTGCGTGGAGTCGACTTCCACGTGGAAAAAGCTGAAATTGTTGGACTCGTTGGCGACAACGGCGCCGGCAAGTCCACATTAGTAAAGATAATTGCAGGGGTATACCAGCCCGACGCTGGACAAATGTTTTTCGAGGGGGAACCAGTCGTCTTCAGGCACCCCAGCGAGGCCAGGGCTAGGGGAATAGAAATAGTCTACCAGCACCTAGCGCTCATAGATCTCCTGGGCATAGATAGGAACATATTCCTGGGACGGGAGCCAATAAAAAAGATTGGGCCCTTCAAGGTTCTAGACAAAGAGAAGATGGAGAAGGAAGCAGGCAGAATACTCCAAGAGATAGGGCTCAAACGTATAAGGTCACCGCAAGAAAAGGTCGCAAAGCTAAGTGGAGGCGAGAGGCAAAGCGTAGCCATAGCTAGAGCGATGCACTTCAAAGCAAAACTACTTATACTAGACGAGCCTACGGCCGCCCTCTCGGTACGCGAAACAAGGAAAGTCCTGGACCACGTACTAGACGTCAAGAAGCAGGGAGTAAGCGTCATACTCATCTCTCACAATATCTACCACGTCTACGAAGTCTCAGACAGGATAGTCGTTCTAGACCACGGGAGAAAAATACTCGACACGCCAAAAGAGGCAGTTACACCAGAAGAAGTAATAGAAGTAATAAGGACAGGAGGCACAGTCCTAGCTACCCAAAACCAATCGCCCTAGTTACATTTCTTCTTTTTCTACTTGTAAAGTATGCTGTACAAGAGGTAGGCTACCAAGCTCTTATGGTCTGGAAACGTAATTTTGAGATACTTTGGAGCAGTTTCTCCCTCAAAATGAAGCTCAGCTAAACGGCCCATTACTGTCTCTTTTTCCTCTTCTTTTATCATCTCTAGATGGAAGATTTCAAGGACGAGTTTTCCTGTCTCCTTGTCATAAGAAATAGTGTAGCCTACAGGGGTCTGTATGGGCATGAAAATATTATGAGTCAGCATTATTTATTTTTTTCTGACGTATTTATTTTTAGATGTATTGAGCGATTTCTCTCATAGTCTCATTTATTGTTTCGAGCCACTCTTTCCGCGGAGCTATTTTCTTGGCGTCGTAAAGCTCCCAGAAAGGCTTCCCTGGATCTGGGCCCACGATCCTGGCTTCATACCTCTTGTAGAGCTCCAGAGCCAAGCCCCACGCCCTGTTAAAGCCTACATTTTCTTCGACGATTCTATCAGCTAGGCCAGCCATAAACATAGCATCCACTCCGCCACCATTAGGCTGTGTACCGTTTGCCGGGACAGGTCCCAGAAGGTTTAACCCAGAAACAACCGCTACGAGCGTGTTAGCAGCTACTTCATAGAGATACTCCTTTGTACCCCCTCCATTAGCCGGCCACACATCGCCGACAAGCGGGAGCCTCATATACCTGTTAGCCAGCCCCACGACCGACTCGACCCATATACACTCAATCGTAGAGGTAGACTTCTTAACGATGTGGACGGGGTGGACGAGGAAATAGCTCGCACCATAGGCGACCAATGCAAGCAGAATCTCTGCCACTGAGACAATTGCCGAGCCAGCCGGCCCCCTCGCAAACCCGCCGACAACTGGATCCACGAGCGCAGCGCCCAGCACCCCTTTTAGACTGCCTACATAGGCCTTCACGAGCTGGTGATAGTCAGTCTTCAACTCGTTCAAGACCGGTAGGAGCTGTGCGTCGCCCCGGCGGAGCAAGCCCAAAGACATGGATCCCAGGCTACCTACAGAACCCACACTACTTTCAGCCCCGAGTACATGCATACCCGGCCTCCCAGCCATCCTGAGCGCGCTCCTCAGCGACTCCATCTCCCTCAAGCCTGCCAGCACCTCGCTTGGCGCACCACTACGAACCATCTCACCTATCACGACCTGCACACTACCATGGTCGATACCGTCAACCCTCGGGACAAGAGCATATGAAGCGGCAGACTCTACAAAAAACTCCAGTGGGGTAGGGGTCCCAGCGAGGCCCCCAAACACGAATACCCTGTCACCAGGCTCCCTATAGCCAAGTGTCCTCGCGTCGCGGCCCCTTCCGACTACAATCCTATTCTTTGCACTTTTCAGGGACTCCCGCAACTCCTCCTCGCTGAACTTTGCGACCCGCGACTCGTCCACGAGGTAAAGCCCGGCCTCAACCGCAAGCGTGAAGCCAGCCTCGAAGACGGCCTTGCCGAGAGACTCGTCGGGCACAGGGCTAGAAGGGTCAAAATGTACACTATACTCCTTCTCTAGCTCTGCAACCCTCCTAGAGACACGCTCGAGGTCAAACCGCTTCTGTTCAACGTATTCCCCAGCCCTAGCCCTAAACTCTGCTACGAGCTGTCTAGCCACAGAAACAAAATATCACGATGTACTTAAATTATGTTTGTTTCTCCAAGAGCCTTATACACTTCTCCACGGCGTCGACAGCGTCCCGTCCATATGCGTCCGCGCCGATCTCCCTGGCAAACTCTTCCGTTACAGGCGCACCACCAACAATGACCTTCACCTTGTCCCTTAGGCCAGCAGACTTCAAGGCATCTATCACGTTCCGCATTTCAAGCATAGTAGTAGTCAAGAGCGCGCTCATACCCACAATGTCCGGCCTATACTTCTTCACGGCCTCCACAAACCTATCAGGAGACACGTCCACACCTAAGTCTACAACCTCGAACCCATTCACCCTGAGCATCAAAGCCACTAGGTTCTTCCCAATGTCATGGATATCCCCACGAACCGTCCCAATAACGACGAGGCCACGCCTGCCACCAACACGCGTCGAAAGCCTCGGCAAAACATACCTCTCCATCAAAGAGTTAAAAAGCTCCCCAGCCTCAACAAGCTCAGGCAAAAAGTACTCCCCACGCTCAAACCTAGCCCCAACCTCGACCATCCCCCTGCGCAGACCCTCCTCCACAAGCCTATAGACATCACAGCCCAGCCCCAGCGCCTCGACAACCCCAGCCTCCGCACCCGCATGGTCAAGCTCAGCGACAGCCCTCCCGACCCTTTCAAAAACCCTGGAACAAGCGTCCTCACTCATATATCAACACGACCCTCTCAGGAACAAACCTCTGCCCCTCCCCCTCTTTCAAGAACCGGTAAAAAACACGCGCACCCCCCTCAAACTCGTCCACACTAACAATCCCTACCCTTACACCCCTCTTAGCCAGCATCAACGCGAAGTCCTCGAAGTAGTCATAGAAGCCACAAGTCACACAAAAGCTCCCAACAAACTCCGCCACAAACCCGTCGTCAAGCCACTCCACAACTTTGACCTGTGCCTCACTGCCATGCATCCTATTAAACTCTTCACATACAGATTCAACAATATTCCAAGCCACGAGAAAAAGAAAACAAAAAAGAAAAATATACTTTACGCGAAGCTATATGCCTTAAGTCCTGTATGTAAATGTATAGGTAGCCTCAGTACCCTTTTGTGTTACAGCTTTGACAGTGTATGTCTCTCCAGAAGTTAAAGTTGCTGAAACCGTGTCAGTTTTAACTTGTCCAGGGCCAAGAGTAAGACTTACACTTGTGTTACTGCCAATTATAGTACCTGTTTTATCAATGACATATAATGCATTAATTGTTACGTTTACGTCTCCGATGTTTCTGACGTAGACTGTTAGTGTTCCATTGCTAAATTGTACTGCCTCTATTTTTATTCTTTCTTGTAGTTGTGCAGTGCTTGCTTGCTGTGTTAGAGTTCCTTGGTATCCTATTATCCATATGTATGCTAGGACTGCCGCTGCTACTGCTATAACTATTAGTAGGAGTGTGGCTATTACGGGGCTGACCCCGGTTCTCTTCATGTTTTTTCACCGGTAATACGAATATAATACCTTATCCCTTAAATTTTTATCGCTTAAAAACGAGCTTTAAAAAATGAAAATCAAGGGATGCGTCTCAGAAATTATTGAAGAATTTTTGCCTTTATATTCCCCCGGAGTAGTAGTCTGGCTTTGTTAGCTTTAGGAAGATCTTCTTGAGCTCTTCTACTTCCCTTTTGACCCTCTCGTCTTGTAGCTCTTTTCTGCGTTGCTCGTTTGACTCTAGGACGAACTCGAAGAGTTTCGAGGGGAACGTAGAGTTGAGTATGACGGTGTTTGGTATGAGGCAGTGTCCCCCAATATAGTCTGGGAAGTATACTGGCCTGTCTTTTAGGACCTCGTGGACCTCTGCGATGAACTCTGCTATTACTGGGAGGCTTGCCTCAAACTTGGTTGAAGCCCTGTGGAGCTCTTGCCAGGAGGCTATCATTATTGCCCTGTATACTGTTTCCCATAGCTTTGCCAGCTCTAGGGACTCGGGCCTGTCTGCACGCTTTACTTTTAGGCCTATTCCTTCTAGGTGTCTTCCAGCCTCCTCGGCGAAGGACTCTGGCAGGCTTGCGACCCACTTGGGCCAGAAGTAGAGGTGTTGCTTTAGGTTTGGGTGCTTGCCCCTGACGGGAGTATAGACTGTGGGTATGCCTAGCTTCTCGTATACACGTCTAGTTGTGCCCGGGGCGACAGTGGAGTGAATGAAGACTGCCCTTGGCTTTAGCTTCTCGACGTAAGACGAAACGATGTCTATGAATCTCTGGGAGTAGGGGACGGCTACGTGTAGAAAGTCTATTGGGACGGGCACCTCGCCGAGCTGGTTAACTGTCTTCGAGGGGTCTATATCGTATCCATAAACTTCAAACCTGCCGGACTCCCTAGCGACCTGGTAGACGGCCGAGCCTACTTCTCCTAGGCCTGCTACGAGTATCTTTTTCTTGGCTTGCATAATTCTGGCTTTGTCTTGGTCGCTAAAAAATATTTGCCTAGCTTTTCTCCAGCCACCAGGTAAACGTCTCTATTGCTTCGAGGAGTGTCGGCACAAGGACGAATAGGAACAAGAGTAGGTAGAATATGGGGGACAAGTCTAGATAGATGCTTGTTCCTTGAAAATTTATGGATACGCTTGTTCCCGTGCTGGCAATTAGGAGGAAGCCTAGGATCCTAGGGATCATTGAGACTAGGGGTTTGAATGCCGTGGGCTTGAGGATCGAGGCTATAGCTCCTGTAACTGCAGATACACATGTAAAGAATAGGACAAGGGAGGGGCTTGGCATGGATATGTATCTGGGGGCAATCGTCTGGAGAATTATTGGGAAGGCTAGCCATAAAAGCATGGAGATGGCTGTTTTCACTGCGCCCCAGAGGGCTAGTAGGACTTCTCGTGGCAAGCTGTAGTCTTTAACCGGGAAAGCCGTAGCCAGGCACCCCTGTCTCTGTTACTGTCTTAAGCGTGTAGAGTCCCGCGATTTTTGATTCGAAGCTTATCCTTACGCTAGAGGCGTTAAAGGGTACGAAAAATTGTATGTCTAGGCTTTCGCCTCTCGTTAGAACTTTGGTCGAGGCTTCCTGGCTCTGGCACGTTTTTCCACCGCAGAACGTCTCTATTCTTAGGTTTACGTCTGTAAGGGGGATCGTTCCCTTATACGTCAAGGTGAGGCCTACCTTGACGCCCTGGGTTCCCGTCTCTAGGGGTTTCCAGGCAATGTCCACTATGTTTCTGCTGGAAAGATCTCCCGCGAACTCGATGAAAGGTGTTAGTGCAAGGACGACAAGCAAAAGAGAGGCCAGAGACAATAGGAGCCCGCTACTGTTCATCCTGTTTTCCCTTGGCTAGTTCGATCCCGTACTTGAGGAGCTGGGCGGCCGCAACGATTCCAACGGAGAGAAAGACCGCCTTTGCTAAGAGGTACAGGGCCTCAGAGATCAGTGCGCCAATGGTGGCCGAGAGGTCTCCCGAGACAGTTGGTCTCTGGTATACAAGTGCGAATTGGACTGCAAGGACAAAGACAGTTATTATTAGGAGGACGCCGGAGAAAATAAGTATGAGGGCTATGTTTTTGCTCTTGTATGGTTCTCCATTCATATGTAAATGTTTTTTGAAACTTCAATATTAATATTTTGCTTTCTTTTAATTTAGCGCGCGCAAAGGATGTTAACTATTTTTAAGGTATTTTTCCATGAATGTCTGTGCGTCTTGGAGCATGTATACATTGTTAAACATGACGTAAACTGCGCTTTTCTCTGCATATCTTTGGACTATGTTCCGGAGCTTTTCTAGGTCTTCATCAGTATATTTGTACCTGTAGTTTACCTCGCCCTTGCCTATACCGTGTAACCTGAAATAGGTTGTTTCCCGCTCGACGACGGGTAGCGCCTTAAATGGGTCTACTACGTGGATGACGTGTTCGAATTTTTCTAGTAATCTTCTTAGCTTTTGGGGGTTCTGGCTCCAGTCTCCCCTCACTTCCCAGCCTACGACGAAGTCCTTTGTCTCGATAGCTGAGAAAAAGTCTTCGGCATTCCTGATGTTTTCTTCTGAGGCGTTAAAGCTAGGCGGCATCTGCAGGACGACGACTTTTGCTTTGAGTGTTTTCGCCGCCTCAGCGGTTAGTTCCCAGGCTTCGAACACTTCCTTTGTGGGCTTTAGGTAGCCGTATTTGTCTTTATGGTCTTCCCGGGGCTTGAATTTTGATTTTTTCCACGTAGGGCTGTCTGGTGGATGGGTTATTGCCTGCCAAGCCTTCAACGTGAAGATGAACCCTTCTGGAGCCTCCTGTCTTAGCTTTGCCAGCTTCTCTATGTCGGGAGGGTTGTAGAATGTTTCCTGAAGCTCGACAACGTTGAACAAGGTGTAGTACTTTTTCCTGCCAGTCGGGAATCCGCAGCATCCCACAAAAGTTCTTGTCACGAGTAGATTCTGTTTTGTGGGGCTAAAAATTGTTATGCTTGTGGCGGTGAGAGGAGGATACGTCCATAAAGTTTAAATCATTAGGGAAAATATTTTATTCGGTACATATGAAGGAGAAAATACTGCTAATTTTGAGCCTAGCCTCCCTTGCACTAGTCTTCGCAGTGCTGATCTACGCGTTCGCTCCCGGCCTTTTCCCAGCCTACTATGCACCCGTGGGTGCATGGTGGCTTCTAGACCTCTTTGGCTACATGCTCTCCATGGCTGTCCTAGTCACAGCTCCAGTATTCTTTGGTAAATACTTGTCCCCCACGCCGAGCGGGCTAAGTGTACTTAGGTCGTCCATGATCGCGACGATGGCGGGAGTTATCGGGGGCTTTGGGCTAGTCGTTATGGGCCTCTCGGAGCTTATTGGCTGGGAGGTAACGTCTCAGCTGGTCATGCTCGCAGTTGTCTTTGCGCTTCTTCCTTCCCTTTTCTCGTGGCTCTTCTCTCCGCTCCTAATAAACTTGATCTATGGGTGTAAGCCCGACCCAGAACTCCAGGGGATAGTTAACAATGTTGCTGCTAGGGCCGGAATGAAGCCTCCAAAGGCAGTTATAGCTACACGCATGAAGGAGCCTAACGCCTTCGCATATTCCTCGCCACTATTCGGTAGCTATGTTGCAGTATCGGAGGGCATGCTCAGCATCGCTAGGGGGCAGGCGCTCGAAGCAGTCATCGGACACGAGCTTGGACACCACAAGCACAAGGACAACACCATTATGCTCATCTTTGGCTTGATACCCTCGGTCATATACTTTCTTGGAAGGTTCCTAATGTATATGGGAATGTTTTCTTCTAGCTATCGCTATGACGGTGACCGTGACAGGAGGGAAAACGGCATCCTGTTCCTCCTGGCGGGCATAGCACTAATAGTAATCAGCGTGATTATACAGCTTGCTGTACTGGCTCTCTCAAGGCTACGTGAACACTATGCAGACGCCCACGGGGCAAAGGTCACCTCGCCAGACGCAATGATATCTGCACTTGCCTCGCTCGACGCCTTCTACAATAGGTACAGGGTAGCCAAAGCAAGGATAGACGACAGCAAGCTAAAAATGTTCTTCATCTATGCACTGGCCGAGCCTTTCATAAGCCTAGAGGAGCTCCTAGCAACCCACCCACCCATTGAGAAAAGGATAGCATTCCTAGAATCCCTGAAACAAGGACCAATTGAAGCTTAGATATTTTCTTTTAAACAAATTTTTTCACCCTTTTGATAACTTAGCTCTGAATCCTTTTCCTATAACATCCTTTATCTAGCCAAAAAACATAATTATGGTAAATAATATTTACCATAAGAAAGCCTCATGGAAATCGTAGAGATCGACGGATCAGGCCGTGTCTATATCCCAGCCAATGTAAGACGAAGGGTACCCTGGAGACGCTTTAAGATCGAGGTAGAAGCAGATCGTATAGTCTTGATTCCGGTTAAGCCGGCCGTGGACAAGTACTACGGGTTAGTTGCCCCTGCAAAGTTCATGAGTCCAGAGGAGATTGATGATGCAGCTAAGGCCGAGACGGAGAAGCTCTTCCGAAAAGATATACGTTGATATTAATGTTCTCTACTATTACTTGACGGCACACCCAGAGTTTGGCGAACGCACAAAGACTTATATTGCGAGGTGGAGCGGTAACCTGGTAACTTCATCGCTTAGTGCATGGATACTCTACGTTCTTACGGGGCTCGAGAATATAGCATCAATTCTGGACGAGGTGGGTATAGAGCTGGTTCCACTCACGGCAAGTGTCCTTAGCATAGCTGAGAAGCTTGAGAAACCAAGGGATTACGAGGACAGGATACACTTAGCAACAATGCTTGAGCTAGGCATAGACACGATAATCTCGAACGACAGGGACTTTGACGGATTGCGGGGATCAAAAGGGTGTTTTAATATCGTTGTGCGTTCTCGTAGAATTTCTAGATGCTAGTGAGGGACGTAGAGATAAAAGAGATGTTTCTGTGGCATTTTACGGGGAATGTTTTTGGTGTATAGAAACTCTGGACATATAGTGGTCTCCATTTAGATAAAAATTAAAATAAAAGTTCTTAATAGCAAAAATTTAGTGATTTACATTGCTGGAGGTAAAACTTTACCTATCCAAAGACTTTCTGTCGTGGGCCATGCATTCTTCTTTCGTTCTCGCATTGCTCAACATGAAGCCCCAGAAGAGGCCACGGCTTAGCATTTGCTATGTCAACGTGGCTTCTCCTAGACAATATCAAACATATGCGTCGATTCTACGCGAAGAGGGGCTTGAAAGCATTGAGGAAGCCGTATCAAGAGGTATTAGAAGCCTTCCAAGTGTCGCGATAGATGACTTAACGGTCATAAAGGGGCGATATCTCTTTGTTAGAGGTGCCGAGAAGGTTTTGAGGCTCTATCCCTTTTTAGACGTGGTCTCATTTATATTCACTATTGGAATACTTGTTGGTGCGATTTTTTCTGCATTGTTGTTTAGCCTTTATTTCCTGGGTCAAGCAATTCAGGTCTTCTATGGTTACCTCATATTTATTCTAACATCAATTGTGCTTGCACTGCTCTTCACAAATATCTACATGCTCATCCAGAAAGTGCTGTTGAAGCTGATAACTTCTGGTAGCTCCTTCGCATCAAAAGAATATTCAATTAATATAGATGTTGCAACCACGCCTCTTTGTAAAGAGGCTTTAGCCGTGGAGCCTCTAGCATTTGGATTTATTCCGGAAAACGTTGAATCCATAGACAAGGTGAGGGTTGAAATCCTTGTCAAGAGACATGACTGGCTTAGATGTGTTGTAGATTCGCTGAAAAATTCTATTGAGAAGCTCGAAAAGGAGAGGAGCAAGTACAAGAAGCTTCTCCGGGAACTGGGCTATACTATCGAAACAGCCAGCTCTTTAAAGTCATCTACAGAGAAAAGAGCCACGGCAAGAGGTGCTTGGCTTTGTCCAAGGTGTGGCGCATTAAATCACTCCAACGCATACAAGTGCAGAGTGTGTGGGTCTCCAAGGCTACTTCAGGTGGCCCGTGAGGAATTGTCTCCTATACAACTACGCATATTAAGCCTAATAGCTAGCCATGGCGGCGAAGTAGCGCACATAGTTTTGGTTTCCGAGCTCAAAGAGGAAAAACAGCGAATAGTTGAGGCACTGAAATCTCTCTATTCAAGAAAGCTTCTTAGCCCAGTACTTTTAACATTTGAGGGAAAGCCGTCTATCGGATACAAGCTCAGCGAAGATGCCAGGAAGCTGTTGGAGTCCATATCTTCCCAAAAATATTGAAATGCCTTTTTCGCTCTTTAGAAATTTCTGAAGACATCTTATTAACAAAAACCTAATATTTTGATAGAGCATTATGTTGTATGAAATCATTATGGGAAACGTAGCCGTGAAGATAAAAGATTTCGTGAAAAC
>Ga0209739_100310_pt1 | contig 20598 bp, 20 predicted proteins | sample JossMetagenome_2_FD_184729 | JGI IMG/M metagenome (GOLD analysis project Ga0209739, IMG submission 184729) | Hot spring sediment microbial communities from Joseph's Coat, Yellowstone National Park, USA - JC3_ASED (SPAdes) (version 3) | ecosystem: Environmental > Aquatic > Thermal springs > Hot...
CCTTAAACATAAGAAATTATGAAGAGCTTCTAGAAAGTTATAGAAGAATGTTAGATAAATTAGGTAAATACAGGATCGAGGGAGTATTAATTGAAGAGATGATTGAAGAATCTTTAGATGTTTTTGTCGCAGGCATGAGAGACAAGATCCTGGGTCCTGTGATATCATTCGGCTCAGGAGGAGTATTGGTAGAGTTTATAAAAGATGTGGCATTTGGTCTACACGATTATTCCGAGAAAGAATTTGAATACATGATCCGAAGCACCAAGATCTCAGAGATATTATTAAAAGGATACAGAAAATATAGGCCAATAGATATATCTAAGATCATAAGTGTCTTAGCTAAAATCTCAAAAATACTAGAAGATTATCCAGAGATCAAAGAAATAGAGATTAATCCTCTCAGGATCTTAGATGAAAAAATGATTGCTTTGGATGCCAGAGCAATACTGAATTAGATCAGCTATAAATAATTATATTTTTGATTCTTTCAAAATATTTTTCCCATATAAAGGTCTGATGAAAATAGGCCTGACATATGCTCCCTTAAGATCTTTTAGTTCATCTTTGATCTTATGAAGATCTATGAAGGATACTCCAAATATTTTAATTTTAATTTAAATGGAATATATGTTCCTCTTCCCTCACTAATTTTAGTTCCTTCAAAATAGACTGTAGTGGAATATATGAATGTATTATCAGAACTAGGTATAGCTGAAGATGGATAGATCCATGATGAAATCCATCCAAGATCTATTGTAGCAAGATCTTTCTCCAGCCTATTGTCTCTATCACTTTGATGTCTAGACCTAGACTTCTTTCCTGACCTCCTCCCCGCCCTAAAGGGCGAGGCTTTCGGTTGTAAAGATCCTTCGACGACTCCTCCAATAGATTAGGTTTATGACTCCTCCCCCGCTGGCCATTCTAAATTTTTTGTCTACCAAAGATTCGACCCTCGGAAGATTATAAAAACTTATAAAATACCCTGCTCTAAAGGAAGAGTCTTGTCTTTATGTTGCCAACATTATGTTTTTATCATTAACATATCTCTTCGAGAGACCTTCTCTGATAAATATGTCTATGTGAGGCGTAAATGGGGGCATGACGATCACTTGGGTGTATTATTCGGAGTCTTGTTCATAATATTTATATGTTTTTAAAGCCTCATATGCTCTAGCGATCTCAAAACCTAAGTAAAAAGCGTGCTCTGGATCATCTATTTCTGCAAGTTGAAGAGCTTTCCTCCCTAGACTTCTAGGATCTCTCCCTTTCAAAAGATATTTTGCCTTCATATCATCTTTAATAAATATGTACACCTCGATCAGGTCTTCATCATAATTAGGTTGTACAACGAAAAATTTCTCTCTATCAATTCTCTTCGGAGGGATCTTTTGAAAGATCTCTTGAATATTCTCATAAGGGATGTTAATATAAGCAGATCCTCTCTTACTTTTAGCAACAAAAACATCTACACCAACATCTATTGGAGGAGATCTTTTTTTAACAGCTCTATGAACAAGCTCGACAGATCTAGATGCATAATCAAAAGATCCTTTGCTCTTCCAGCTCTCCTCAGTCAAGAGCATTAGAGAAGCGCCTGTCTCGACGGCCATCGCAGTTAGAAAAGTTATTATCCCCACAGGGTCAGCATCAATCAACTCGTAAATGTTTGAGGCTCCCAATAATGTTGGTACATTCTCTAATCTCCTCTTGATTAATGATATAGAATATAAAGCTTCTATACTTCCAAACAAAGGCGGCGGAATAACAGGGTCTAAAATAATTTTTCTCAGTCCTTTACCATAGAAATAATCATACTCTTTAACACAGGCCTCGGCTCTCTCTATAGCAGTCCCTCCTCCAACGTTCTCAGGCACAACTATATAAGTAAGATCACTATTGATCATGTTTAATCTATCTATCCAATTCTCAAAGCTTCTGCTTAGATTCATAACTAGAGAGGCTTCTTCAGATACTGCAGCCTCGATCTCTTTAATATTAAGAGAATCTATGGCCAAAGGCTTATCAGTCATCTTGATTATCTCTCTAAAAATTTTTCTTATATACTCAGGTCTGTCGCTACCTACTTCTGTGCCTACAACAATTATATCTATATATCTCTTATCATATAACTTGTTAAACATCTTAAGATCTTTATCAAGATCTCCTTTAATCACAATCTCATGAGCAAGAAGAAGAGGAGGAGATCTTTTAGGTATCTTAAGGTTCTTTATATAAAAAGCCTCTAAAGATCTTTCTTCAAAAAATCTTCTTGAAACATCCTCTTCGTCTCGTAACAAAATGTTATCAGCAGGCTCACGAGTCGAGAGCTCAACGCCATTTAACAATGCCTCAATAACTTTATGAAGATCACCTGCATATTTACTTCCTTTATAACATCTCCTTAGATCATATTTTTTACATACGATCTCAATGTCGCCTATTAAAAGTCCCGGGACCAGAACCGCGTCATAAAGTTTTAATCTATCTCTGAGACCGTCCATAAGATCATCAAGATCTTTCGTGGTCATAAGAGCTGCCACAGGAACTTTGGAGGCCACAACATCAATCATCAGATCTTTATTATGAAAACTTTCTTTAATCTCTTTAACAACTTCATTTATAAGAGGCTCAGCCATTCTAGAGGTGACTATCAGTATTCTCATTTTTCTACATTATAAACTAGTTATACAAGAGATATATATGAGGTTTTTCATTAAAGCTTTAAATCATTGAATCATAAAAAGATCATGTTAAAAACAAATTAAAACGTCCTTTGGATATTATAGCTGGTTTTCTCGAAAATATTCTGGGTAATATTGTCTTAACACTCTGTTTATATCAGCGTCTTTCGAGAAAGTTTTTAGAGTATTGATCATTATCTCTAGATAGTAATCAAAATTATTCTCATATACATCAATAATCTTTTTAAAGCTATCATATAGAGAGACATAATCTCTCTGATCAATTTCAGAGGCCGTGTTTGAATAAAGATCTATAGGATATCTTATGTCTGAGCCGAAGAGCCATCCGTTAAATCCGTCAGAGATCATTTCAACAGCAGCTCCGTCTCTAGAGGCGAGAGTAGGCACACCATTTACGCCAGCTTTCATAAAACTTGTTCCAGAGGCCTCCCACCCTGGGAAAGGCGTGAACAACAATAGGTCTGATCCTGCTAAGATAGTCTTAGCTTTTTCCACATCATAATCATATATGTAGACAACGTTTGGATATTCTCTATGAAGTTCATAAAAGATCTTCATGTAGCCAACTCCTTCTTCATCTCTAGGATGAGCTTTTCCTCCTAAGATGAACAAGATATTCATTTTATCAGCAAGATCTTCTATTAATCTTATCATGAAATAAGGTCTTTTATATCTTGTGACCCTTCTAGCCCATGAGGCTATAAAAACATGATCTTTTATATCAAGATCTTTTTTATAAGATCTTGCCAGCTCGAGAAGTCTCTTCTTAATTTTGTTATGAGCCTCTAAATATTCAGAAGGATCTATTCTTTCATCTCTATATATATTTTTAATCTCTTCATTCATCCATCTTCTGAGGCTGACCCCATTAGTCACATAAGATAGTTTTATATCAAACTCTGGAAAAGTTGCTCTTGTGATCTCATAATGTTTCTCAGATACTGCAAAGATCTTGTCTACACGTGATGAAGATATTTTTGTGATAATCTCTTCTCCACCTGTATATCCAAGCTCTCTAGCCAGAACTTCTCTAGAGATCTTCGGATGACCCCACGGTCCTGGGGTGTGTATCACAAGTCTTTTTCTGAATGTATGTGGCAACAATATTGAGATTAATGATGCTAAAGATTCTTGCATATCTATAGTAGATATATTTTCAAAACCTATTCTCTTGTCTATATATTCATATGATGCTTTTGCAAGTATAATATATTTAGCCTCAAACCAGTATTTATCATCCTCCATATATAATCTGCTTAACTTCTCCTCAAAATCTTCTGGGGCAGAGATCTTTAGATAAACTATTTTAGCTTTATTTCTTATGAAGACGAGAGGTGTTATAATGATCTCTTTGTTATCAAAATATATTTTAAAAGGATCTTCTCTAGACAGCTTCTCCTCATATTCGCTGAAGTCTCTCGCCTCTTCAACAAGACCTTTCTCAGGATCAAAATTATAATATACGTATCCTTTTCTATAAAATAACGTGATTACAACATATTCAAGACCTTTCTCAGAAGCTTCTATAAACTTGTCTCCTTCTAAGACTCCTAATCCTCCTGCGTATATAGGTATCTCATCAATTCCTATCTCAGGCGTTATGCTAACGATCAATTTATTATCTACCTAAGTTATTTGCTTTTAAAAATATTTAAGATAAAAAATTTTTTTATCAAGATTTTATAGGTACTCCCAGACGCCTGCTCCTTTATAGTTATATACTATAGATTTGTAGGCGGTGACATACTCTAGTGAATAGCCGATGCCCTCTCTACCAATCCCAGAATCTTTTCTACCACCGAATGGATAGTAGCCTATTCCATGTCTAGGATAATCGTTTATATATACGGCGCCCACCTCTAAAAATCTGATCAATTTTCTTATCTTATTAATATCTTTTCCAAAGATCGCTGCGTCGAGCCCGTATCTTCTTCCATTGCTAAGCTCAATAGCCTCGTCAACATTATCTATAGATGTTATCACAGCTATTGATGCAAAAATCTCTTTCTGATAAGCCTTCAGACTCTTTACTATAGATTTGTCGGCTTCTATAAGTGTAGGCTCAATATATGTTCTTCCAATTCTTCTTCCTCCAAAAAGAATCTTTCCTCCTTTAGACTCTGCATCTCTCACAGCATCTATAACTTCATCAGCTACATCCGCGCTTATCACAGGACCCATGTCTACGCTGGGGTCTCTAGGATCTCCTATTTTAACTTTTTTCAGCTCATTGATCAAAAGCTCTTTAAATCTCTCATAAACAGATCTCTCGACAAGAATTAATTTTATAGCATCACATCTCTGACCGCTGTAGCTGTATATTCCTCTGGCAACTCTCTGAGCAGTCCACTCAAGATCTGCATCTGATAAAATGATCGCAGGATCTCCTCCGCCAAGCTCCATAATAAACTGTTTAACACCAGCCGTCTTAAGAACTTTCTCTCCAGTCTCAGTGCTGCCTGTCAGAGATATGGCGGCAATTCTTTTGTCAGATACTATCTTATCCATCTCTCTTCCAGATACTGTTATGATTGCGAAAGAGTCTTTAGGCATCCCAGCCTGCTCAAGGATCTTAGCTAACAATATCACTGGGACAGGATCTGCTGATGCAGGTTTAACAATGAATGCGTTGCCTACTATAAATGAATAAACTATCTTGTTCACAGTGTCGAAGAGAGGATAGTTAAATGGTGTTATTATGAGGACGATCCCTACAGGCTCTCTTCTCACAATGCTCTCAGTCTCTAAAGTCTCGTCGCTCCAGTCTCCAGGTATGTAGTCTCCTAAGACTTTCCTCAGATCCATATCAGCTCTCTCCAAACGATCTATTGAAGCTTTCACTTCTCCTCTGGCAGCTGATATAGTTTTTCCAGCGTTTATAATCAGAGAGTCTACAAGAACATCTTCATATTCTCTCAAAAGTTCGGCGGCTCTGAATAATATTCTCAGTCTCTTATGTCCAGGTGTGTTTCTGGCACTCCATCTACCACTACTATAGATCTTATCAATAGTCCGATTGATATCTTCATAACTTAGTCTAGGCATTTTTGCTATAACACTTTCATCAATAGGACTATACACATCTGAATACTCTTTTGTTGATACCCATTCACCGGCTAAATAAGTCTTGAACCAGTATATACCTTCAGAATCTCTTTTAACAATATCTTTAAATAACATCTCTAATTTATCAGTTAGCCTGACCATTGTCTCACCTTTATACTACTGCTGATAATACTTATAAAAATTTCTCTCCACAAGTTTTTACTGATTATGTTTCAAGATCTTTTGATAAATATTATTATAATTGAGAGAGATCTTATAGAATCTTTTGATTTTTTAATAGTCTTAAAGAGCATAGTCTCTGTTAAAAATAATTTTATGTCTATTTAGTAATAACAGTAGGAGGCTGTTTATATGAGCGGTAGAAGGCCTAAGGTGTTTATATCTAGAGAACTTTTTGATGAAGCTATAAACAGAATTAAACAATATTATGATGTCGAGATCTGGGACAAATACTATGAGCCTCCCAGAGAGGTCATAATTGAGAAAGCCAGTAAATATGATGCTCTTGTGACTTTGCTTGCTGATAAAATTGATTGTCAAGTAATTGAGAATGCGAAAAGCCTGAGAATAATAGCTCAATATGCTGTAGGCTTTGACAATATAGACATAGAATGTGCAACTAGACATGGCATCTATATAACTAATACTCCTGGGGTGTTGACAGAGGCCACTGCAGAACTTACGTGGGCACTGATCCTTGCTGCTGCCAGAAGAATTGTCGAGGCAGATAAATTCGTTAGATCAGGCGGCTGGAGAGATACTAAGACTGCTTGGCATCCGAAGATGATGCTAGGGATCGAGCTTAAAGACAAGATCCTTGGAGTGATAGGATTGGGCAGAATAGGATCTAGAGTTGCTGAGATAGGAAAAGCCTTTGGAATGAAGATCGTTTATTATGATATTGTGAGAAATGAAGAGTTTGAACGTAAATATCAGGCTGAATATATGGATCTATATAAATTAGCAGAGGTCTCAGATGTGGTCTCCATACATACTCCACTCACTAAAGAGACTTATCATTTGATTGATGAGAGATTTCTTAATAAAATGAAGAAGACAGCTATATTGGTAAATACAGCCAGAGGAGCTGTAGTTGATACAGAGGCTCTATTAAAAGCTCTTAGAGAGAAAAGAATTTTTGCGGCAGGCTTAGACGTTTTTGAGGAAGAGCCTCTTCCACCAGATCATCCTTTGACAAGTCTTGATAATGTTGTTTTGGCTCCACATATTGGAAGCGCCACTTATGAGGCTAGACTTGGAATGGCTAATCTAGTCGCTGATAATCTTATAGCATTTTATAATAAACAGATCCCGCCTACACTAGTTAATAAAGAGGTTGTGAAAATAAGACCTCCAGGTTTTGATTAAAAATATGATCCGAAACACGAGCCTTCATCACATCTCAGAGTTCACGGCATTCTTCATCACATTATAATATTTTTTTAAAACAATATATTTTTGAGACATATGGAGAACATCGATCCCAGCAAGATCATATATAGAAGAGCTTCTACTAAAGACGTTGAAGGGATCTTTAGATTATATGAATCTCTCTCAACAGAAGATCTTTACATGAGATTTCTATATATAAAGAGACCTAGCATAGAAGAGATAGAGAGATATATAAAAGATCCTAACATGATAGTCTATGTTGCAGAATATGATGGCAAGATAATTGCTGAAGGAGTTCTGCATAGATCAGGTGAAGTAGCTGTTGTTGTACATCCTAGTTATCGTAGAAAAGGTATTGGAAAGACTATAGCGAGGATCTTGTATGAAGAGGCTAAGAAGATGAAGATCAGATCAATATTTTTCTATACTTCTCCCGATAATTACCCCATAATAAAAATATCAAGATCCTTAGGATGTAGACTTAGAATGGTCGAGGGACTTTATATGGGAATAATAGATATATGTATAGATGAGAATAGAGATGCTTAATAGCTTATGCAAGTATTGCTACAGATGTCTATATAGATAGTGTTAGGAGGCCTCTCTTCAACTTAGATAACATTATCAGCGCATTGATAGATTTAGGAGAGAGTCCTAGGTTTATTGATCTGGGCTTATGCTTCCCTGAGAAGCTAATACTTAATGTTAGCAAGACAACAATTATTAATTACTATGGGCATGGAATCTATCAGAGGATTCGTAATGACATACTAAGATAAATTTATATACTCTACTTATCTATTTTAAATTTATGAACCTCTATTATAATAAATAAATATATAGAGAGTAACCTTATGACACAGAAAAATTATATAGAGTGATGGACTGTTTCCTCAAGAGCTTGTAAAAAGCGTGTAATGATATGAGTGAGGATTCTTGGATTATCAGGAACTTTATAATATTACATCTCTGTGGATTTATTAAAGGTATTATTAATGGTTTCCTGATCTGGTTTCTCCCTATCATGACAATGGAGTATGGTATCACTGTCTTTACCTTAAGCTTTATAATAGCTACGCTGTTGAACGTTATAGCCTCTGTTGCCGGAGGTTTCTTAGCTGAAAAAAGCGGTAAGTATACGCTTCTAGTATCAGATCTTACATTTCTTTTTCAATCTTACTTCTCTACTTAGCACTGCTACAACATGATGTGGCGTACACCTTCTCAATCATATTTATAGCCTCTTCAGTGATACTGAATAGTGTAGCTGATGCTTTGCCTACAGTAGCATCATTAGTAATGCGTATTGAAAGTGTACCTAAGGTATGGAGAGGAAAAATCCTGTCTCTAGGATCTCTCTTATCTCCTGCATCATATGCATTAGGCTCAGCGCTTTTAGGCTACATGTATGGTCATCTAGAGAAGAACATTTTCATCATCACATCAATAGTGATGTTTATAACAGCATTGCTTAGGCTGTTGTTAATTGAGACTTCCTCTATGAAAAATCATCTGGTCTCTGGTAGCAAGATGAGTAGAAACCTTATTGAGGGACTTAGGATCCTTATAAAGAATCGCTATCTAGTCATGCTTGCAACAGCATTTCTACTAGGTGTCTCAGGAATCTTTTCAAGATTTCTTTCACCTTTTCTAAGAGACATTGTAGGTTTAAGCATAGCTGAAATATCCATTCTATACTCAATGTTTAATATAGTACAGCTAGTCTCTTCAATACCACTTGGACACCTAATAGATGTCTACACCAAGAGACATTCCATATCTCTACTGCTAGGCGCGTCCATGCTACTTAACGCATCAATCATTACCATGGTAGCAATCTTAGCACCTCTTAACAGAAGCTTTGCATTATTATTAATACTCTTACCAGCATTAAACTTACTCATAAATATAGGGCTTAGAGTCTTCACAGTCTCATACTTTGGAGCATTAAGAAGTTTCGCAGTAGCAGGAGTACATGCGACAACTTCTATGGGAGCACTGATAATGCCGTTGATAGGTCTAATATGGATTTTAAACCCAGTACTAGCCCTGGTGATATCAGGATCTGTTCCAAACATACTTGCAGCTTCAATACTAATGAGAATCGCTTCAAGAATCGAAATAGATAAGAAAGAAAACATGACATCTTCTTAGATAAATAATCACAAAAGAAAGCTGGACAAACATAGGTAAATCCCCATCCCCGCCCTGAAGGGACGAGGCTTTCAGTTGTAATACAGATCTTTCTAAGGGTAATACCAATCTTTCTCTAGCTATCCTCGAATTTATTCGGTAGGAACTAATTACTCTGTGATATGAATCATAATAATGATCATCATGTCATCAAAAGTGAAAATTAGTCGAGAGGAGCTTGTCAAGATCGGTAGTGAGAGTCTGGCGATGATACTCTATGGAGTTAGGAATGGAGTACTTTCGCCCAGGGATGTTGGAGAGATCATACTAAGGTCTAGCCCTCCTAGTAGGCTAGCAATACTGCTCATGATCAGCGGCGTCATAGAGCCAGAACTATCTGAAGCTGAGTGGGGTGAGGTGGCAGAGAGCGTTGCATCATATATAAAGATGCATAGGAGGTGCAATGCATTAGTTGAGAACATCAAGAGATCGAAGAGGCTCCCCGACAAGGTGGTCAAACGTATAAGTTGCGACTAATACCCTGGGGGCGTAGAGAGATATAATATATAGCTAGGGAAGTGTTGAATGCTGCTTTTTCAGCTCCTCCATAACTTTTGGATATTCCTGATCTGCTTTTTCTAATAGGTTCTCGTATACTGCTTCTACAGATATATAGTAGAGAACAACGTGTAGACCTGTGGTCCAGGACCCACCATGGTCTTTATATATTTAGCCAAGATCTGTGGGTACAGAGAGGCAAGAACACTTAAATATGCGGCATCCGGCGATGTCACAGGAGAGAGATCGTGGGTAGTTGGCTATGCATCTTCTATGGCGATTTGATGATCCTCTAGGCAGCATTGTTTGGCGACTCGATGTTACAAAATATGCGGACAACATGCCTCTAGGCTCTAATCCTATGCAAGGGTAAGATTAGAAGATATTAGATAGATAATCTAGATCGATTCACTACTATTATGATTAGAAGAGTGTTAGGCATTGATACACCAGCCAAGATCATGTTTAGTTAATTCTCTTAGTCTTCTCACTATTTTTACCGCTTCTTCTATATTGTCAGTTACTAGAAAATGCACACCCCTTAGAGCGAAGTCCTCGATCTCGTGTGGATCGTTTACAGTCCACACACTGATCAAGAGTCCGTGATTTAGAGCCTCTCTATGAGCCTCAGGATCGTAGCATACTTTGTTCTCATTAAGAATCTGGGCCCCCATCTCTAGCGTCCTTTTCAGTGAGTAGCCCCAGTTGCAGAGGCCGAAGCTAGGTGCAATGAGCATGTTAAGCTCGTCTCCTAAGGCCTTCACAGCCTCTGGATCCCCGGCCAAAATCGCTCTTTCCTGTAGTCCGTACTTCAGGATTATTCTTCTAAGTTCCCCTATTACATCTGGGATCTTTATATCTATCATATATAGCGCCTCATCTCCTAGAGCTCCTACTATATACTCTAGATCTTCTATCCCGACCCTCCTAAGCTCTTCCACAGTAGCCTCAGAGATCTTTAAATCCCCGATCTCAGGATCGTGGTGTGCCACGAGAACCCCGTCTCCCGAGATCCTCACATCCACCTCAATCATGTCTACTCCTCTATCTAGAGCCGCTATAAATGATCTTAGGTTGTTTTCTCCAATCCCTGTGAAGCCTCTATGAGCTATTATCAGGGGAGCTCCTCTGGTATGTAGGGTCTCGATTACTTTTCTCGATCCCTTTAGACTATTAGCTTCCCATCTTCTCTGTAGATCTTTGCCTTCTTCCAGTTGATCTTCACCCCGACTTTGGAGCTATTGAGTAGATTCTCTCTTGATGTGTAGGCTCTTATCGTAAGATCTTCATGGATCTTTATATGATATACAAGATCTTTTCCTAGATATTCTATCGAGAATATCTCCCCCACAAGATCTGATTCTCCTGGACTATGTAGAGAGACATCTTCAGGTCTAACCATTATATAGAATATTTCTGGAATCTTAGAGCCCGAGACCCTTATAGCCTCTATCAGCTCCCTAGGAATCGCTACCTCTCTGTCTCTAAGAAAAGCCTTATAATCCTCATCAATCTCGACCCTAATTATGTTGGCAGGTACGCTCCCTATAAATGAGGCAACAAACAGGCTAGCGGGCTTTGAATAGAGCTCTTCAGGGGTAGCCACCTGTTCTAGAGAGCCTGAGTTCATGATAGCAACCCTATCGGCGAGGCTCATAGCCTCTGCCTGGTCGTGTGTTACGTAGATAGTGGTTATCCCAAGCCTCTTCTGAAGATTCTTGAGTTCCGCCCTTATCTCAACCCTTATCTTTGCATCTAGATTTGAGAGAGGCTCGTCCATGAGAAATACGTCTGGATGCTTGGCTATAGCCCTTGCGAGGGCTACTCTCTGCTGCTGTCCTCCTGATAGCTGTGATGGTTTCCTATCTAATAGATGATCAATTTTCAGCATCTCAGCCACATACCGCACCCTCTTCACGATCTCCTGCTTCGGCAGTTTCTTGATTTTCAGTGGATAGGCGATGTTATCAAAGACACTCATATGGGGATAGAGAGCATAGCTCTGAAACACCATACCTATATTCCTATCCTTGGGTTCAACATCATTCATAAGCTTGGAGTCGAAGTATATGTTGCCCCTCGTAGGTTTATAGATCCCAGCTATCATGTAGAGTGTGGTTGTTTTTCCACACCCCGAAGGGCCTAATAGAACCATGAACTCCTTATCCTTTATAACTAGGTCTAGATCTCTCACGGCTATCACATTCTTACCGAAGATCTTGGTAAGTTTTTCAAGAACTATCTCAACCATCTCCTTATCCCCTCACACCTCCAAAGGCGATTCTAAGGAGATATTTTTGCGTAGCTATGAAGAATATTAGAACCGGGATTAAGTAGAAGATCGAGAGGGCTGCTAAGAGGTTCAAATTAACAGACCCCATCTCACCAATTAGCCCCCTTATAACCATGGAAAGGGTCCAGTTGGTATTACTCGTTACTAGGGTATATACTAGGATAAACTCACCCCAACCAGATATGAACTCGAGAACTGCTAGAGCAGCTATGCCCGGCTTTGCTAAGGGCAACATGATCCTAAGCCATGTCGTGAATCTACCAGCCCCATCAACTATACTTGCAATCTCGATATCCCACGGTAAGTTGTCATAAAAGTTCTTCATAATCCATATTCCGAGAGGGAGGTCGAGAACTACTTTAGCTAGTATGACCCCTATAAGGGTGTTGAATAGGCCGATAAATCGTAATACAAAGTATAGCCCTATCAAGAGAATTATTACAGGGATGCCGTGTAGGGCTAAAACCGTTGCTAGAATTGCTCTTCTACCGGGCACAGGGTATCTTGAGAGAGCGTATCCTGTCATGGAAGATAGGAGCGTAACCAAGAAGGAGACACCCAGTGCGAGAAATAGGGTGTTTACTAGGGCTGCATGTATATTTGGATATATGTGGGAGTACCTGGGATCTTGGAGGAGCTTCCCGGTTGCTATGAAGGCAAAGCTATCGATTGTGAAACCCTGTATAGATGTTGGTTTTTCGCTGAAGGCTAGAAGCAGGATGAGGGCATATGGGGAGAGGCCAAGGAGTATAAGGATCATGGCTAGTAAATTGATCAGGATCCTCCCTAGGCTCATTTCTCAGACCTCCAGTTTAGGCTCTGTTATCCCCGATCCTAACCTAAAGATCTTCCAGTAGGTTATGGTGAGAATTGCAGCAGCAAGCATCAAAATCACTACCATCGCAGCAGCATAGCCGTAGTCAGCTGCTATGAAATACTGGGAGAAGGCCCTGTGATAAGCTGCAAGAGCCCAGACCTCGGTTGTATAGTAGCCAGGGCCTCCATCTAATGTGAGTAATATATATTCGAAGGAGGCTATGAGAGATAGAGTCTGATAGGCTATGACAAAGCCTATATGATTTCTTATCATAGGAACTATTATCCCAGCAATGATCCTTAAGGTCGAGGCGCCATCAACCCTCGCGGCAACTATATAATCAGGGGGTATGGACTTTATAGCTGATGTAAAGATCAGCATTCCCAGGCTACATCCTACAAGACCATTAATTAGAAAGAGGAACTGCCATGGGAAATCTGTGGTCCATGCTACAGGGTTCTTTATGATACCTATATATCTTAGAAGAGAGTTTAGAACCCCACTCTCTGTAGGCGAGAAGATCCAGAGCATCGTAAATGCCAGAACAACTGAGGGTGTTACACGTGGAAGAAGATACACAGCTCTTAAAGTATAGCCCAGGAGCTCACTAACATGGGTAGAGAGTATTGCTAGAAACAGACCTACGAGGACGTTAAAGCTTAAAACCCCTGCTGTGAAGATCGCTGTGTTTGTGAGGAATCTAATTGTGAGCGGATCTGTTAGGAGGGCCTGATAGTTTCTAAGACCTATGAATTGCCACTTCAAGCTATAATCCATATTGGTAGTCGAAATAAAGATCGTGAGAACCGCCGGGATCAGCAAAAATAGTAGAATAATAGCTGTGGAGATGCCGATGAATAGCAGTATAAATGGCATGTCTCTAAGGGGCGGCAAAGACTCACCTAATCGCTATATAAAATAGAGCCTATTTATATCATCTGCTACTCCCTGATCACAACGCTCTCGCCCAGTTGTCTTTGAAGGCTTGTGGAGAAGGTGTTAAGCGCACGATCGGGATCTAACGCCCCTCCCTCTATCCCCCTTATAGTTTCGAAGATCAGCTGTGAGTAGGTGCCCCACTTCGGGTGGTTAGGCTGGTACTTTGCATATGCAACCATATAGCCGGTCTCCTTTAGGAATCTGTCCTTTGCATATATTGGGTGGGATAGCTGCGAGTATCTTATAGCTAGATGAGCGCTCTCAACAGCGTGTAGAGAGTTGAGATATGTATCAGATGCTAGTGTCACTAGGAGGAAAGCTAGCTCCGGATTTCTCGATCTTGAGTATATGAAGTAGGCCAAGGGCTGTGAGAGTGTTACAGGATTTCCACCTCTAGATCCAGGTGGGTAGAGGGCAAACCCATAGTATTTCCAGAAATCCTCCTCCTTTAGGCCGAACGAGCCTATCCATTGCCCTTTATGCCATGTGCCTCCCCACCAGAAGAGAACCTTGCCAGCTACTACTGTGGGGTGCACATCCCTGTTGAAATCAAGGCCTATTAATTTATCCCAGATCGCTTTCTTCTGTCTCATAGAAGCTTGGTAGAACCACTCGAAGACTTTATACCAGATCTTCATATCAGCTACGAGAACGTTCTTCCCCTCATCATAGAGAGTGCCTCCAAATGCTAGATAGGGAATCGGCCAGTCAGGACCGGCATTAGGTCTATGCCATATTCCATAACCAGGTTGAACAACACCCTTACTCACAGCTTCTGCAGCGGTTTCTAACATATCTTGGAATGTGAAGTCGCCCTTTAAGATCCTGTTTGGCAGCTCCTCTATCTCTGTATCGCTCCATCCAAGCTTCTTAAGCAGATCCTTTCTATAGTATATAGGCCTGGCCTCGGTGTCCTGAGGTATAGCATATATCTTACCTTTATATCTAACAGAACTCCACAGACCCTCTATGAAGTCATTATATCCCCAGTCCCAGTACTGCTTCACAAAATCATCAAGCGCAAGAATCCAGCCAGCCTCAGAGAGAGGAGCAACAGCATGGTGGGCCTCTATGAATATATCTGGGGCTGTACCTGCGCTGAGGGCATTCTGAAGCTTAGTTCTATAGTCCGACCACGCAGCTGTGGAATACTCACCACCTATCCTTATCTCTGCTCTCCCACCGGCTAGGCTCACTATCTTAGAAACCCTGTTGCCCGCTGTCACTATATTGTCAAACCTGTAGTGCGACTCAGGCTCAGGTCCCTGTCCCCAAACCGTGATACCTTGCTGCTGAACAGCCCCTGGAGGGGTGGTTGTTTGGGTGGGAGTAACTGTTACTCCCTTAGTCTCTGTGACGGTTACTGTAGTCGTAGTTCTCCCTTGTCCTCGTGGAAGGATCATTGATGCAGTTGCAACCCCTATAATGAGGCCCCCAATCCCTGCACCTATTAGCTTGAGAGCGTTTCTTCTACTAACATTGATGGTCATTGAAGCATCACCAAAGAGTTATCGAACTATCCTCTAATAAATATATACATATGTATACATATGCAATATCTATTATAATCTATTATGATCTGTGGTGGGGTGCCGAGCCCTCGAAAACTATTTATCATGCTCATCGTATGATAGATATATATGTTCCTACTTCTCTTATAATATTGTGCGGGATGTTATAGCTGAGGCCTTATAGGCCTGGTTCGTCTGCATCGTCTGTATGGTGAGTAGTATATGAGCATGGATTATAATAGAGGTTACTTCAATAGAGAATATAGCCTTAAAATGTGGATGTTCGAGTCTCCCACCTATAACTTCTCCGTATCTCTATCCACATCTTTGGTTCAGCCGCTGGGAATAAGGATCTTAGGCATGGATATTGCTCTTCTAGGTGTGCTGACCGCTGTCCAGCTCAGCTTCGTTGGTTTCGGTGCTATCATAGGTACTTCTATTATTCTTAGGTATAGGTATTTTAGGAAGAAGCCGTGGCTATTCTATGGAGCGATCAACAGGATCGGCTGGGCATCTATAATATTTGCAGATCTGGTGCCCAGCTACAGCGCTAAGCTATTGACTTTCTACTCCGCAGTAGCCGTTTCATAGATGTCCGGCGCAATAGCTGGAATAGCTGCGGGGATGTCGGTGCCGATATCGTTACTAGGGACAGGGCCCCGAAATTCTTTGGAAGGCTTAACTCTCTCAACAACATGGCATCGCTAATCTCCTTAGCAGCATCGATAGTGGTGTTCCTATATCTAGGGGGTGGAAGTAGAGATGCATACTGGGTTCTCTATATCCTGTCCCTTCTAGCAGCGATAATCTCAACGATATTTCTGAAGATGATTAGGGATGATCCCGGGGTTGTTGTGGCTCTGAAACCTGTGGGTAGTGCGGGGCTCATGAATCTTGTTAGCATTTACAGAGACATGGCTAGATCCCGCGGTGTGAAGGAATATATATTAATTATACTGCTATATACAGTAGCAGTAAATTTCCCAGCATCTATATGGAATTACTACCTAATATACAGCATAGGAGGGGACGAGGTATGGATAACTAGCAAAATGGCGACGGTCTATCTTGTGAAGGCCCTGATCCTTGGTATATGGCCCTTTATAGTAGATAGATATGGGACCTGGATAATATTCACCACAACTCTGGTGATGATATCGCCTATCCCGATCCTCTTTATGGTAGCGAGGAGCCTCGCCTCACAGATCTTACTAGAGATATATTCTTCTGTGTGGTGGTCATCATGGGATCTATTAACAGGTCTCTATAATCTCTACCTATTCCCTAGAGATGTGAGACCGATAGCCCTTTCTATAATAGTGTTTTCAACCAATATGAGTGTGTCCTCAGCATCAATAATAGGATCAATAATCTCTTCATCGATACCATATGGAAGCGAGATAACATTTACATTCTCAGCACTTTCGAGAGCCCTGGTATCTTTGCTGGCATTTAAAAAACTACCGCTCCTAGACCTTAAGATAAAACAATAAGGAGAAAACTTTATTCCATACCTTGTCAGTCTCAAACTTTAATAGCTATAAGGACATAGATCTCTGAGGAGAGGACAAGATCTATGGTTGCTAACGATCCTCAATAGAATATAGTAGATAACATGGTTAGAAAAGTCGTTGAGCTGATGAATAAAGGTAGACTAGGATTAATCCTCTGGGGAAGAGCAAGGTCTTTTCTTCAGGCTATGTTTAAGAATGTCTTAGACTAATATTGTGAGGGGATCGCCGGAGATAGATTACCTAGTCATAGGCGAGGGTGTTGTTAGTCTCTCTACAGCTCACTATATAAAGAAAAACAGCCCCAAATCTAGGGTTGTTGTGGTTGATAAGAATCCGGGTTCGGGTATGGGGGATACTTCTAGATCTGCTGCTATGTTTAAAGTTTTCTTCAGCTCTAGAGTCAATGTAATGATCACTAAGAGCTCTGTCGAGTTCTATAAGCATGTTGAGAGATCCTTGGGCCGGGATCTCGGGATCAGGTGCCTGGGATATCTATTCCTGGTCGATGTTGAGGAGCTAGAGAGGATGAGACCAGCTCTAGAGAGGTTCTTTCGGAGTATAAGGAGCAATCGGATCAGAAGACTGTATCAACAAAAGCGAAGGGTGTTGATAAGTTCTACATTAACGATAGGCTGGAGATATTCGTAGCACCCCCATTAGACATAGCAATCCACGACTCTAAGGGTTTCTACATTGGAGGTGTTGTCCATGAGCATCTACATGCCGTGATGTTCCCACATGTCTCCAGGTATAAGTCCTTTGCCGCCGTAGCATATAGATATATATCTAGCAGGGGGCTGGAGTATAATCCAAAGCTGTTCAAGGTGATCGATAACATAGTCTCGGATGTGGTTAATGATATGGAGGCGATCATGGCTGGGGGTCAGCACCACAGATCCATAGCCGTCACAAGACTGAATTATTTTGTTAAGAACAAGAGAGATTACGAGGATATTGAGAGTAATAGAAGCTCTTTCGAGGCTTCGCAACCAGCCAATGCCCTGATCTATACCCACTATCTATACACAGCAGGGATAGCCAGAGGTAGAGATCCTATGCTTGGAAATGATTGCATATCTGAGGAGATCTATAGCTGGATCCTGAGAGGGGCTGGAGAGGCTGTCAGCAGGATCCCTGAATACATTGTGAGAGGCTATCCAGTCAGGGAGATCTACGAATCAGCATATATTGATGGTAGCGAAGCAGCCGACAAGATCTATAGAGCCCTTATCAGGTCTGGTGGGAGGTGGAGCAGGGAGATCGAGACCCTCCCAGAGCTGTCTGCTGAGGAGAAGTTCCTAGCAGTTACACTTGCCTTCTATGCATTCCATGTGAAGAGCGGTTCAGAGCCTTCGAGGCATCTGGTATCTGTGGATGCTGATCACGAGGAGGTATCTGAGGAGGATGCTAGGAGATACTCAGGCTATAGCCCAGGACATGGAGGTGAAAGAATAAGCATTAGAGCACCTGTCCTGCCTCCAGAGGCTATTGAGGAGGCTGCATCGAAGATCCTGAGGGAGGCTATAGGAGTTCCGAGACCAGCCCTTGACATTGGGTCTCTGGACGCAAAGCTACCATTCCTATCATACCCATCTGCACCTCCAGATCCCTCCACCATTGCTAAGGAGCCTGAGGAGTGGGCTGTAAGGGCAAGGATCCCCGCTGTGGAGATGAAGAGAGGTGTTGGATTCGGCTCTCCATCTGTGGAAACAATTGTGATTGATGGTAGTGGGAGCACGGCTAATGGGAGCGATCTGCTTGAGAGATACATAGGAGCCAAATCAACAGTATTCGATGCAGAGAGGGCTATAGCCGCTGCCATGATCAAGAGGATGCTTGAGAAGGGCTGGAACCCACAGGTAAACATAGTAGTATTTGGCAGCACAGCATGGACTGTGAGCATGCAAGCATCAGAGGCTTACAAGGCTATAAGAGATCTATATCCCAATGTGATTCCACACTTTGCTGGAACGAATGTCTTCGACGCTATAAGGGTTCTCAGAGAGATCCACAGGGATGGCAGGCTGAACTGCATAGTATTCATGAGCGACATGCTGATATCAGACGAAGAGGCGGAAGCACTCAAAGAGATCATAAACAGGAGATATAGGAATTCACCTGCACTCATAATCTCGATATCTGAAGACCTTCCAATGGAGATCGAGGCTATAAACAGATATAGAAACGCTGCAGCATCTGTGAAGACAGCGGAGGACATGAGAAAGGTTGAGGAAGCAATAAAAAAGATCTCAGGCATCCTCTGGGTTCACGGCTGAAAGTCTCAACATCTATGGAGCTAGATGGATATTGAGAACTTGTTTATGAGCGCTATGGTCTCTGTCTGTTTTATGAACTCCTCCGGGGTTATCCTCCTGGGCTTCATAGCTGTTATTGCTGGATCCACCTCACTGCCCGCCTCAACGAAGAACGATGCGTTTGGATTCTCAACATTCTGCCTGGGTGCCCAGGAGCTCCTGACAAGGCACCAGCCCCTTTCAAGGTTCAGGATCTCCTTCGCTGTCTTATCTGGAACTCCGGCGTTCTTTGCATAGTCCACAACCTTCTGATCGTTCGGGTTGAATATGAATAGAGTCCCTATATTGCTCAGTATCGTGTTGCTGAGGTCGTCGAACTTCTGGGTAACCACGCCAACCATGAAGCCATACTTCCTAGCCTGCCTCATCAGTATCTCTAGGGGCGACTCCTTCTTCCTAGTCGGCCTCTTCAGCAGTATCCAGCCCTCATCCACTATGAAGGCAATCCTTATCTTGTTCCTTACTGGCATCATGTTCTTCATAAGCTAGTAAAGGACGTTGAACATATATAGTATAACAAGGTCTCTGGCCTGTCCCTCCAGATGCTTTACATTTATCACCGTTATCGGGGCTCTTAGGAGGTCTGAGATCGGTATTGTACTGGATCTTGAGAAGTAGTCAGTCCCAATTCCTATCACCCACTTCTGCAGCCTATCGTAAATCGAGTAGAGGCTCCATAGACGATCTTTTGTTCATTAATATCTACACCGATGACATCTATAGGAACATACTTATTAGGCTTAGGTATTCTCTTAAATATCCATAGAAACATCTTGTCTCTTCTATATATCAGTCTAGCCTCTCTATTCTTGTAGTTATCATATCTTCTGTCCCAACCAATTATTCTAAGCCTTATTCCACCAATAATCTCTATGTAGCCATCTTTGATTCTGTTGTCATAGAGCTTCTCCACAGATATAGAGATGCACTGAACTATGTTATTAATAAAATATTAGATAATAATCTAAAGACTTTAAAACAGGTTCATAATTTTTTGTATAGAGATCTTGTTGAGATATTTAATCTTTCATCTAGAATAGCTCTCGATTGTTATAGATGATGCTCTTATGAATGCAAATGCCTGGAGGAATAATCCTAAGAGAGGAAAAAGACCAGTGGTAAAGAAGTTATCAATGATTCTACATCCAGAGCTTAGTTATGGGCTCAGGACTAACCCTAACACCAATAGAAAGGGTTAGAAACCCCTCATCACCAGCCGCCAAAAAGCCTCTCCAAAAAGATCAGAACATGAAAAGATTGTAAATATTTCTATTCATCCCCACCCTAAAGGGCGAGGCTTTCGGTTGTAAAATTATTATTATGATGATTGGTAGCAACAGTATTTTCAGCATTTT